>Ga0247727_10001848_pt1 | contig 49168 bp, 64 predicted proteins | sample WisWelCaveWW1625_FD_202498 | JGI IMG/M metagenome (GOLD analysis project Ga0247727, IMG submission 202498) | Biofilm microbial communities from Wishing Well Cave, Virginia, United States - WW16-25 | ecosystem: Environmental > Aquatic > Deep subsurface > Groundwater > Cave microbial mat | place...
GCATACAATAGCACTATTATGTTGGGCGCTGAGCAATAGCCGCAGTAGCTTGCCAATGAGACGAGCTTGGAGACCAATAAATTTCTTGGCTGCATCCTCTTCCGTCTCTTCATGGGGCACTAGAGCGGCGAGGCTATCGATAACAACAATATCAATGCCGCTCTTTACAACGGCGATGGCGGTATCCACAGCGTCCTCACCAATAATGGGCTGACTTACAAGAACTTTGTCAAGCGGCAGCCCCACTTGCGCCCACCAATTTGGATCATAAGTCTGCTCCGTGTCGATATATGCCACCTGTAAGCCCATATCAATGGCATGTTTCATTAACAATTGTGCTAAAAATGATTTGCCTGAACTATAATTTCCGGTCAAAATGGTAATGCGATGTCTGGGTATACCCCCGTTGATAATTTCATCCAGATCTGGGATACCTATGGGTATACGTTGAACAACTAAGCGTTCATCATCCCCCCGCATAAGCTGCCCATTTTCCAGCATCTCATCAATTGTCGCGAAAGTGTCAGTCTTCTTCTTAGGAGGCATCAATATATCTTCCGATCTCCACATGTAGGAGACCATTCTTCAATTTCCTTTTAGCCCGATCAGGTTTTATTGAATAACCTAGCCCCGGTGGAAAAACAATCTGCGATCCCGGAGAAAACCTCGTCCAAAAATGTCCTCCCGCGCCTATTGGAACTTCCAGTAGACACTCGCCACTTGATTTTCTGAGAAGCCTGAAGAGGGCAGGCCGCTTGCGATTATTATCAACCTTTATTTCATATATTACTTTAGGAGTCATTTGATGTCGGCCCCTCACGCAACAGCTGCTGGAGGAAATGGGTAAAGTTGTACAAGAGAAGACCGAGAGTACTCCGTATCTAATTCTAACTTCCTACCAAATGGGCTTATACGCAAAGACTCTAACCATTCGGGCAACTGTTTCACCTGTTCCTCCGGTATTTCTGCTACAAAGTCATCGTGAGTAGTAATGAGCATTTCTATGCCAATCTGTTTACGCAGCTGACGAGTTTTTGGTAGGCGGAACTTTACATAATCCCCAGCACTACCCTGGCAAAGATAGTTTACTCCACGATAGGCAACTTCGGGATCCAATTGGTACTCTCTACCGTAAATGTTTTTGATAATACCGTCCCGCTCCAGCAGGCGGCGAACCCTATTAAGCAGCCTACGGTATCCGGGCATTCGCTCTTCATACTGTTCTCGATAACGCCTAGATTCCTCACGGCTGCAATGTAGCTGTTTAGCTCGTGCCAATTCACCTTGTCCGTAAACAGTTGCAAAGTTATAGACTTTACCTCGCTCCTTAAATTCAGCCCCGTTACCCCAAAGCTCCTCGGCTACAGCATAATGCACACCATGTTCACTATTGAGCCAGCGATCAAACGTGGGGTCTTTCATGTAAAACCCTAAGACGAACATCTCAATCTGCTTATAGTCCGCTTTGATAAGAACGTGACCTGGACGGGGCCGCAGTAGACGACGTAAGCTGAATTCCTTCTCTCTAGCTCTGTTATCAAGCTCCCACACTAATACATCTTCGCCTTGATCGTCAGCCGCGCCAAATTGTAGCCACCCTTTGGGTATTTGTTGAAGATCACCACTCAAACGCCCCGTGAAAGTCCCCCAATTTTTGAACTCGCCATGTAGAATATTCCCTCCTTCATTGACGTAAGCATATTTAAAGGCTCGCTCTATAAATCCGTTGCGCTGGTAACTAAGGGCGCGATATTTAGCTAGCCCTAAAGCTATTTCATGTTGTCCTCGTACTTCTAGCAGGGCTTCACGGTCCCAACTTGGCCCTGTTTTAGCTTGAGCAACAGGAGATATCTCTAGTTGTTCCATGAGCTTCCGCACCTGCTGCGGACTTCCAGGATTAAAATCTGGCAAGCTGCTAGAGGAGCGAATAAGTGCGAGTAAATCTTCTAACTTAGCATCAAGCAGTTTAACGGCCCCTTCTAGGTATTCAATGTCTATCATTACTCCCCGTGCTTCCATATCGAATAGGTCACGGGTAAGTTGGGTTTCCCTAACGAAGAGCCGAAGTAATTCTGGGCTAAGGTTCAACTTGAGCCAATTGTAAAGCCTCTTAGTGAGCCAAAGGTCTGTACAGCAATATTCTGCGAGATCTGGCAAGGGTATTTGATCTGCCTTGCTGGTTTTGACCATCTGTACAACTTTTTGGTTAGGATACTCAAAGCTGAAAATCTGCTTGCCTAGTTCCTTTAGGCTTAGCTGGGGGTGTTCCTCTTTAGCCCAAAGGCGAGCCATAACGATAGTATCAATAAAGGACTCTTGTTTTCCCTGCCAGCCTAATCTTGCAAGCATATGGAGATCAAACTTAATATTGTGGCCAATGAGGGGTTTTTGTTCCAGCGGTTCTATTAGAGGCTGCAGGTCAAACTTATTGAGGTTTTGGAGAGGCAAATAGTAGTATTGTTCTTGTTCGAACGAGCCTAAACCGAGACCTATATGGCGAGCTCCAAGGTAAGGTTCTGCTCCTACTGTCTCAACGTCGATAACGATAGCCTTCCAGCTTTGTATCTTTCGACCTAAAGCTGGAATATGACTGGCTGCTACTACCTGCCATTCCATATAGAGGGACTTTTCTCACATTTATCCGACCTCGAAGCCAACGCCGTAACGGTCAGCTATTTCGGTGCTGCTTAGATATTTACGCAGTTGCAATACAGCTTCGTGCGGGTTTACGCCATTTACCTGACATTCATCACTGCTAATACGCAAGCGCATCCAATCTACATAAGCTCGACCATCTTGTGCGATCTTATTGCGTTCATAACGAACAGTTTCAGGAAATGTAAAACCCGCACGCAGTAGAAGATCATGCAGAAAATCCCTGTGGTTTTCGTTTTCTAACCCATGGCGGCGACCAAAGTTGATACCGATACCGCCATCCACTATATTGATTGCTGTGGGCACCTTAGCCAATTCATGAACCATCTATATTTTCTCCTTCTAGATTAAGTCGTCGTCATCCATAGAGCTAGGCGTTGCACTGGGCAACGGTTCTGGTTCCATACCGTCCAAACTATCTGTGCCCAATACGCCTACGCTCGGCGCATCCCGTATTGTATCGCGGAAGAGATTTTCTACTGGCGGGAGGTTCTTAACTTCATCACGTTGTAGAACCTCATCGGGCAGAGGGTCTTCTTTGAGGCTTGTGAGCGTGTATTGCGTATCATCACGACCGCTACCAACACGATGCAATTCATACAGATGCTTGCGGAGGTTGCCGCTTACCATCCAGGCGTTAGTAAACTGAGCCCACCAAACTTTCTGCCGTCCGGCGCTAAGCCAAAGGAAGAGCGGCTTACCCCCGACATTCTCTCTAAACACCGCACGGGTCTTACCGTCGGGCAGTTCAATTTTCTTCTGTTCCCAACTATCTCCCTCTGGATCTGGGTTATCCATGGGGTGCAAAATACTCTCTACCCACAGCCAGCAGCCGAACATATTACGGCGGTTGGTAGGATCCATATCGCAGTAGCTACAGATCTCAACGCCTTGAGTGAGGGCGCTAAGACATATGATATTCCTTGTCTGTTTACCCTCACCCATAGGGTGAAACTTAGTAGCTACCAGCCAAGGGTCGCTGCCATCCGTAAGAAAGTGAAAACGTACCCGTTCTCCGTCCTGGGGGCGTAAGCGAGGCCACCTATCGCCGGTAGTCATGGCCTGCTCGCCCGCTTGAATGCCATAGTTAACAGTCATCTGTATTCCTTTTTACCCTTTCCAAATTCCATTCCCATTTGGGGCTTGGCTTGTTCGTTCCCAACGCTTGTAGCGTGGGTGCAGCATACCTTTACCGTTGACGCACAATTCAATATTCGCCAATACATCTACAACCTTAGCATTCTCAACCTCCTGAACATCTTTGATTTTCGCTGGCAACCGCACTTTATAAACCCAACAACCTTCCCGTTGCAGTAAGCCTACTGCTCCACTTGTTGCCTGTTTGCCCGCCGCATCATTATCAAAGCAGAGCAATACACGGTTAGGTCGCAGTTCTTGGATAATATGAGCTTGTTGTTCACTTAGGCTGCTGCCTAAAATAGCCAGGGCAGCTATTCCTGCTTCTTGTACCCAAATCGCATCAAGAGGGCCTTCGACCAATACTACCTGCGTTATCTTTGTGCTAAGCCGCCAAAGGCCATATAGGGTCTTACTACGCTCAAAACCTAATTGATAGCGGTACTTGGGCTGTACCCCTACTGGAAAGCGCCAGATTAAGCCCTGTAGCGCCCCAGTACGGCTATAGACGGGTAGCCGCATACCTTTTACCTCGGTGTCCCAACCGATATCCCACTTCTGTAATATTTCACGACTAAAGCCCCGTTCCAATAAGCTCTTTAGCACAGGCTTTTTCGGTTGGGCCGAGCTTGTTGTTGGGTCGAATGGAGCATACTCAGGATCCTTGCGAATGCGCTCAATAAAGTCGAGCCAGTCTCCTCCGCCGCAACCTGCGTAGCAGATCCATACGCCAGTTTGTAGATTTACGCTACAGCTTGGATGGCGATCGGGGCTATGGAATGGACAAGTTATGAGAATTTCTTGTCCATTCCTGTAAGGTTTTCCAGATATTCCCAAAGTAGAAAGTTGATCTTGTATATTCATTTTGTCGCTTTAGCGATGACAATACGTACTTGTTTCATGATTTCATTATCTAACTGGAACCAGGACTGGCCGATAGTTCCAGCTTGTGGTGAAAGACGTATGATTTCTAATATATCTAACAGCTCTGGCGCAGCCGTGATAAGGCGGATATCAATCTGCCGAGCGCCACGGAGTATTCCAACTTGCTCTATACCTAACTCGTGATCATTCCTGCCAATCACCAGTCCGTCTGTAGTATCTATTGGCAAGACTTCCCACGGCCCAGGTACATGCTCCTCATAACCGCACCTTTTTCTACGTTCTTTATCCTCCTCTAGGGTATTGATAGTAATTCTCCTGCGTTTATATCTTCAACAGCTTTATCTGATTCTAAGTTCTCTAGTTCTCTAATGCGACCCTTTCCGGGTAAAAACTCAAAGTCCGCACCGCGCTGTAACGGTTGGCCTTTGCGGAATTTTTGTACCGTAAGGCGCAACTTATCATTGCTTGTTGAGGGACGCGATAAAACGATCACTCTGTCACAAGCTTGAGCAAAGGCATCACCCATATAAATTTCATGTAGCCCTGGTGGACGGGCAGTATTCTGAGCACTCCGATTAGCCTGATGAGCCACAATAATTACGATCTCGCTACCTACGGCGATGTTCTTTAGGCCATAGCTCAACTCTTTTATCTGCTCCCAAGCTTGTAGACCTCTGCCGTCGGGGCCTACAAGCAATAGTCCGTCAATGAGCACTACATCTGGATTGTATTGGCGGATAAAACGAGGTATTTCTCCTAGCCTAAAGGGGTGCCCTTCGGCGCTGCACATTGTAATCCAATTAGCTCGCTCCGCTAGCTTTGTAGCCAGATCACGCTGCGTTGGGGTTGGCTTAATGCCACGGTAGAGATCACCTATGTCCACAGGGATATTGTGGAAGCCGTAGACTAAAGCGTCAAAGCGGGCTTCGGCCTCATTATCGGGCATCTCTGGCGAAATAAAGAGGATGCGCTTACCGAACATCCAAGCCACAACACCAAAGTAGATGAGCATCCAGCTTTTGCCTATGTACAGCCTACCGATAATACCTATTAGCTCTCCCGGCATCCAGCCGAGGCCACATTGAACGTCGAAGTAGTTGATGCCGGTAGGTATGCCCACCATTATGCCGCCCGTTGTAGCTTGCAATTGTTCGTAGCGATCTAGGCGTGTAAGAGCACTTTGATCGGTAACATTAACTCCTCGTTGATTGGGTAGCTGTAAGCGCGTAAGGCCGCGTATGAGCGCAGGCAATAGTTCATTGGGATTTTCACCATGCTGTTCTACGCTGGTATCCATAATATCCTGGATGCGTTGTACGGTTGTCAGTCGCAAAAATTCATCCAGCAACCACTGGTATTCTTCAGGTTTACGCTGTACAAGATCCGGGATATTGAAGGTAGCTTTTAGGTCAATTAGGCGGGGTAGATGATTATGGTCGCGAACAACCTCCGCGATGTAGTGATACATAGCACCGTAGTGCTCAAAGATCTCCTCGCCTATACCTAGTTCCTCAAGGCGTTGGAAGTGCCCTATACTGGGCACACTGGCGAGCAGTCTGGCTTCTAGTTCACGACTCATCAGAATCCTTCGTGATAATTATTCCCCCGGGATTCCTACGTATTGCATCCTTCACCTGGAACTTGATACGAGCGGTATCGCTATAGCCTGCGTTAGACTTCTTACGTTTCTTGCACTTACACTGGCTGTTGTTCTTTATGACGAAGCAGCGTCCAATGTGAACTGAGTGGCCGCAACCGTTACAAGTCATTTGAATAGAGTTTCACTAAGATCTCAGTAGCTTCGAGATAATTTTCAGCTCCTGCTATTTGGGTAAGTTTATCAAGAAGTTCGTGACAATCCCGTATTTCTGCATGGTCTACAAGCTGTTGCACCTCTAGCATTTCCACATGAGCAATAAGGCGAAGAACTATCTCTATGTTAGAAAACCTAAGTGTTTTCCACCGTTCCCGTTCTTCTGCGGTCGTCAGTTTTTGCTCGTTCATGCTAGCACCTCCCTTAGTTGAGATCGTAGTTCTTCTATGCGGTTTTCCGTCCATTCATCTGGTGACCATGCTCCGCAAAGTGTCTCCAGTTCGTAGGCTAGGGCAGCCAGTTGTCCGTTGCCGCTAAGGAAAGCTGCACAAGATAGCTCTTCGGGAACATCATCTATGAGTGATTTAGCATATTCGCAAAAGTCTACGACCGAGGGAAAAATAGCTTGGCCTTTGTAATTCCGTATTAGCCAGCGCAATTGGTTATTATCGAATGGTAAATCTTCTAGAGCTAATCTCTCTTTCTTCCTTTTAAGATCATTCGGTCTATTCATTTCCTGAGCCCAAATAGTAGCAGGATTCATTTTCCACACTTAGGATTTCTACACTCATACTTACGGCCTACACGTACCATCTTACGGAAACATTTCTGGCAGGTCTTAAGAGGCACGTTAGTCTTCCAACAACCCCATAATATCTTCCCTACTTATTCGTATAGCATCTTCCTCTGGAGCCTGTTCATCTAGCACAGCTTTGATAAGTTCTCGTTTAGCATGAAGAATTTTACGAACTTTTTCGTCAACTGTACGGCGGCAGATAAGGTTGATTACCTGTACGCTGTTTTTCTGTCCAATACGGTGCAAGCGGTCCTCCCGCTGGCGCATACGTGCGGGCGTCCAAGCTGGGTCTACGTGAACTACAATATCTGCCGCTGTAAGCGTGATACCGTAAGCTCCGGCGTCAGTGCTTATCAAGCAAGGATGCTGCCCAGCTTGAAATTGTTCGATAATCTTCTGACGCTCAACAGGAGGAACATCCCCCGCAATAACCGGCGCACTAAGCTCTTGGCCCATAAGCGCCGCCAGTTGAGCAAAGAATGTGAATAGTACGACCTTATGTTCCCCCGCAGCAGCAAGAATATCTTGTACAGTTTCCATCTTGCTACTAGGTATATCCTCAACATCAAGTAGGCGCGCATCACAGGTGGCCTGCTTTAATCGTAGAACTTCTACGAGAATGTTCGCCACAGTGAGCTTAGGGTTGTTTGAAATTTTCTCCTTGATCTGTTTACGAATGCTGTCGTACAGCTCCCATTCATCACTGGTCATCTCAATATGAACATCGTTGTAGACTTTATCGGGTAGCTCCTGTAAAACGTCGGATTTACGGCGGCGGATATAGTAAGGCGCTATACGCTCGCGCACCTGTTCAATGCCTCTGTAGCCCGTGGTAACTCCCCAATCATTCTTGACAACGTGTTGTTGCACAAAGAGCCAGCCAGGGCCAAGCAACCCAGGAATAACAAAGTCCATTACGCTGTGAAACTCCTCCAAGCGATTCTCTAGCGGGATACCGCTGAGCCCTAAGCTGTAGCGCCGACGTAATTTCTTAGTACGCTTTGTGCGTTGGGCCTTATAAGACTTGATCATCGCGCCACACTCGTCAGCCACAACAAGGTCCCAAGTAACAATGCGTGGTTCTAGATCGCGCAATAAAATTTCATAATTAGCTATTTTCAAACGGCTCTCAGTAGCCCAAAGCTCCTGGCGCTTCTTAGCAGCGCCATCAATAACTGTATAGCTGAGCTGCGGATAGTGCTTATCAACCTCTGCGGCCCAAGTATATTTGAGTGTGGCGGGGCACAGTATCAAAACACTTTGTAATTTTTCATGTAGCGCCACAACGCTCAGAGCCTGAAAGGATTTTCCCAACCCCATATCATCTGCCACTAATGCCCCCTTGAAGTTATGTAGAGCATATTTGGCAAAACGTACACCTGCATACTGAAAGGGCATAGGTTGTGTAGTTGTAGGAAGCTCTAGGGGAGTTTGGTCATTCTTAGCCGCCAGTAGCGCCTTTTGTTCTTGCCGTCCTAGGTTGAGAGCCTGACGAACTTTATCGCTTAGAGCTACACCAGTGCCCAAACGAGCGGCTTGTTGTTGTAGTGTGCCCAAGCTAGTGCGCGGGATAGACCAAAACTTACGCTCTTTGTGCCATTGCCGCCCTGGCATGGCCCTAATGAGTTGGACACTTGTAGGATCATAAGGGAAAGCAACACTCAACGCGCCATTGGGTAGGTAATCAACAACAAAGTCAGCCTTCATCACGCTGTCAACCGCCTCGTATAAGTCAGATAAGCCCCAAACCTGGGGGGATCACCGCGTCTAGGGAGAGACCGGCAAGAGCGATCTAATGACCCGATTTTAATCGGGTAGCCTCGACCCTTGGCCTGTTTCCAAGCTGCCCCTCCAGGTAAGGGGTAGGGCTTTAGTGTACGCCTACCAGCGTAGGCCGCGCTAGCGGGGGTTATGTAAATTTTTGTCATTTTAGAAAGCTTTACATAATACTGAGGTTTTAGAGGGTAGGCAGTGTTATAATATAGGTGATTTCTTCCTAGAGTAGGGACTTTGGAAGTCGTACGCCAAAGTCCCTACTCAAAAATATGGAAGAATCAAAGGAGGAAATTGATGCCTCAAAGCGAACAACCCCCGGAATACTCCCCAGAAGAAGAAGAAACTTCACGTATGGCCGAAGATTCTCTAGAATATTCTATTCTAGAGCATGCTTCACGCATTGCCGATGAACGCGAAGAATATGTTGCTAGCACATTAAGTGACAGCCAATGGGCAAAACTTAATGGACTTTTTGAGTCGAAGGATAAGAAGGAAAAACACAAAAACATACGCATGTTCAATATTGAGCTTGTGCAATTATTAGGATTAACAGAAGCAATCTTTCTGCATCAACTCCGCGGAACCCTAAAGTACGACAGCCGAACAAAAATGACTGGGGATTATCGTGGGGAATGGCTATCATTTTATAATGATTATAGCGAGTGGTTAAAGATCATCCCAATATGTTCTAAAAATACGCTCATACGGGCAATAAATAGATTAGAGCTATTAGAGATTATTATTTCACAACGATCTCCACGTAAGAAGAAGTACGGGATAAACTTCAAGGCCCTTCTCTACTTCGTGGAAAATCCAAAAGAACTACCTCGTTTTGAGGCCGTTCAAACCAAAAAATTAGCTCGTTATCAAGCCCGTCACACCAAAAGAACTGTTAAAGTGAAACCCCAAAATGAGTAGTTACCCTACCCAAAATGGGTAGTCACGTTAGCTTCAAGCCTACCCAAAATGGGTATTCTATGACATAGGTAAACTCATAGGTAGTCATAGGTAGTGCAAATGATAAAGGGCTTATACAGCCCTTTATCATTTTGCTGCACCTGCTCACGCCTCGCTCGCCTACGGCTCGCTCGCCCAGTAAAGAAAAACTTAAGAAGAGTTTAAAGTCTGGGGATATTCATTTGTTGCTTGCTCTTCAGGGCAACGTTCTTAAGGGCACACAGGTTGTATAAGCTGAAATACAATTACCCCTCTCTATCTTTCTTAGTATGATTCCAAAGTAGATGTTCAAAAGCTTCCACATTCCCCATGGCATCATTGACAGGGTTATGGTCATGGGGAGTAACACGAAAGCTTTTCCACTCTTGAGTTTTGTAGAAGTCTCCCATGAGCCCAGCGTAAAAATCTCCTATGCGCCTGGCTGAATGGCCAAAAGGATTCTCCCCGAGATATAGGTGGAAGTAGTAATTTATGAACTGCCAATCGTAGGCAGGATTATCGCTTACAAAGATGGGCCTTCCTCTAAATTGTTGGAGCCAATGGCGGAATTCCAGAAAGGTATATTCTGTTCCGCCCTTCCCGTGGAAGGTTTGGCGGGTCTTATACTCTACAGCGCCAAATTCAAACTTTTGATAATCATTGAGTCCCGCTGCGGGACCGTGTCCTTCGCAGTCAACAAAGATTAAAGCCATTAGTTCTCATCCTCTAAGTCTTTCTTAGTAGTAGGGCCAAACTTCTTGTGAGCCACTGGTTGTCTAAGCTCAGTAAATTGCTCGACAAGCTCTTTGGACAATAAACCGTTTGCCACAGCTATTTCTAGTTTGATGATATCAAACACATGTTCTTGCCTTGTAATCGCCTTCCACTGCTCTTCGTTTAGAGAATCTTTAAGAGCTTCAATATTGAGTGTTGGTGTAGCTTGATGCATCTCTCTGGCTATTGCTAGTTCAAGGTCGGGGTGTATAAAGCGATAGCTTTGCCCTGGCCCAGCAATATCATCACATATTTCAAAAAAGCGATACCATAAGATTTTCTCCTCTTTATCTAAATCTTTCTTTTGGTTCCGCAACTTCTCCATTTGGGCTACAATCGCGCTAAGCTCTTGAGTCATGCATCCTCCTTTGGTACCCGTTTGGTTAGGTAATCCCCGAGGGGCAACCTGTTGCGCTTACGGCGATGGTAGCAGGCCCGACAATAGCCGCGCGAAAAGTGATCGTGGTCGCACCCTTCCTCTTGACAACCAAACGCCTTGGCGTGGTTATTTGCTGGAATTGGGATATCTAACGGATATCCCGACTTACTACGCATATAATGTGTATCACATAAGCCTTTATGACGCTTCTCGCGGGAGCATCCTTCCTGGGTGCAGAGCATTCTTGGCCGATCTTTCCGCCCTCGCCGCTTCTCAGTACCTATCTCTCTAGCACATGGTACGCAGTAGGTTGTCCTTCCGCTATTCCGATAATTCGTCCACATCTTGACTTCGGCCCCACAACGCGGGCAAGGCCAGGAAATGAGTGTGTTGGGCTGACGCTTTCTAAAACCAGTAGCCCCTTCTTCACGGAGTATCTGCCGCACTCGCTCGGTAGTTAGGCCAATCTCTCTAGCGATACACGCCATCGATTTGTACTTGCCTGATGTAGCCTTGGCAACAATGCGAGAGCGGAAAGCAGTGTTCTTCGGGCGCCACTCATACATTCTCCTTATTTACACCAGCAATATCTTTGTGTTACGCTAGTAAGCGTAGGTTGGGCATGTCCTTGCTGGCCATGTTCTTCTCCTTTCAAGCCAAAAGACCCTACTGACCGCCGGTGGGGTCTTTTGGTTTTAGTTCGCCATCTAGTGCAGCTTGCGAAGTAACACTGAGAGGAAGACTTCCGGCACAGCCGTTTCCTCGTTCGGCGCACCCGGACGGATTAGGCTGAGGTACGAGCCCAGATCGAAGACTTCGTACTCGATGTGGCCCTCCTCCTCCGTCGTCAACGGCTCGCCTGTCTCCTTGTTCAGCTTGATCACCTTGTCGCCTCGTGCTAGTGTCATTTTCTTCAGCTCCTTTTTGGCCCACTCGGGCAATGCATGTTCTAACTTCGCCTTCAACTCTGCTAAGCCATCTGTCATTCGTATCCTCCTTACTATTAAGCTATTACCCCTATTTCATCTTACAGGCTTTGAGCCAGGTGGCGACTGGATCGGGAAGCCGTAGTGAAACACAAAGAGCTTGCCAAGTCGCGACTGGAAGGCCCTGACGTCCCTTCTCGATATTCACTAACGACGGGCGAGAGATGCCAGCCGCGAAGGCGACTTCCTCTTGGCTTAACTCGTATAGTCGTCGCTGTTTGCGTAGTATTGTTATAACTTTCTCGCGTTGCGTCATTTGCCGCATCCTCCTCGCTATTAGGCTGTTACCCCTTTACTATACTATATCTGGGCGTTATAATATACTCGTGCCTCGCCAGCCTAGTCCAAAGATGAAAAACCATTTAGATCGGCTACATAAGACCTTACGGGGTAAGGAACCTAAGTTGGCTACAGCGGGAACTTTGGCTACCCGTAAGCTCAAAGCGATGGGTCTAGGGCGAGCAGAGGTTCCTAGCTTATGGAGATACTATAGAGATCTGTACTTAGAAAGGAGAGGATAGTGCGGGCAGAATGGACCGTGCAGTGGTCAGCGCAGAGTGTGCGCGAGGCAGCCTTAAGGCAGATGGCATATCATGAAGGTCGCGTTGTTTTTTGGAAGAGCCATCGTGATGATGCTGAGGAGGACTTACGCACATCTGGTCTTGAATTAAGATCAATGCCAGTGACAGGCGGAGATCGCATTGATGCGGTAGTTGATCCTTTGAAGGCACGTCGTCTTGAAGAATGCCGTCAGAAAGTAGCAGGGCATGAGGAGCTTTGCAAGCAATATCGGCAATGGGCGGAGTTTTTAGAGAATAGCGGTGCTGTTTTTAACCTAAATTTCGGCGACTTTGAATTCTTTGCCATGAAGGCAGCTGGTGTTAGCTAAGTTGTTGGAAGTGCCCTATGCCCCCCCTAGCGTAGAAGGACTCTGGGATTTTTGTCGCGAGAGAGAAGCTATAAGACTTCGTAAGGAAGCAGGTCAGCCGCCTCCTTGGACAGAAAATATTATTCTCCGAAAATTTCATTTTTGTAATATTCATCGCGAGCATGATAGGGGCACTCGCTGGTATATGGGTACTGTGGTTCCGGCGGCTGAAAACTTTGATGATCTCCTTTGGCGGACGATTCTCTACCGAGCAGTAAATAATTCGGCTTGGTTTTTAAGGTCGGGTGTTGGTGTTTTTGGGATAAAGGACTGGTCGCTCTATAATACCGAGATTCGTCGTAATGTTGCTCAAGCTTCTAAGCCTTATAGCCCCGCATATATCACCCTTCAAGGGCCAGATGGTTTAGATCGTAAGACTCACTTGCTAGAGTTGCTAGAAGCTATGGCGCGGAGATTTGGCGCAGGTTTTGCTAGGGAGATTAGGGGTGCGGAAAGTTTGAAACAGGTTTGGGAAAACTTACAGACCCTTCCCTACGTTGGTCCCTTTATAGCTCTACAAGTCTATCGTGATCTATTACTGGCCGATGCTTTGCCTGCATTTAGCGACGATGATTTTGTTTACCTTGGTCCTGGTTGTCGTAAAGGTGTAGAGATGCTGCTAGGCATAAAGCCTTACAAGCAGCAGTATGTTGCATTGCAGAAGCTACAGCAGCAAGTGCCGGAGGATTTATGGCCTATTAGCTTAGGTGATCTTGAGCAAACTCTTTGCGAAGCCCGCAAGTATTGGCGTTTACAGCAAGGAGGAGGACGTCATAGGTACTATATGGCCACCGATCACAGACTTTCTGGAGGGGCACAAGCTGCCGATAGAGCTGGCGGCGAAGTTAGTTGAACGCTACGAGACCCATTGTGTAGAGTATGCAACTCAGGAGTTGCATGAAGATGGCATTGATGCTTGGCCTGTCAATGCTTGTATGTTTAAGGATAACTTGCAGGATGTTGAGGAAGAACTGATAGACGCGATATTTAATGCGCTTGTTTATCTATACCGCAATAAGAACGTTAGCGATAGCTTGTTGAAGAGCTTATTACAAGCTTGGGCGAATTTGAGTACAGAGAAGAATCTACAGGGCCTGCGGGAACCTAGATGACACACTTCTATCGCGCCAGTAATTCCGCCATTATCTATCGCCAGCAGTTAAAGGATCTTGTAGAGAATCCCGACCATATCATAACGGTACGAGGTAGACCTACACGGGAGCTCCTCAATGTTGTCACGGAGATTACAAGTCCCCGTGCCCGTTGCCAGATTGTACCTGGGCGTAAGCTCAGTCCCTGGCTCATGTTGAGCGAAAGTTTGTGGTTATTGGCGGGCCGCGATGATGTTGCTGCTCTGGAGCCCTACAACAAGCGCATTAGCGAGTTTAGCGATAACGGTAGAACTCTCTATGGAGCCTATGGCAAGCGTATAGCAGATCAAATTCCCAACCTGTTGCAGCGGCTTATAGTGGAGCCCAATGATCGTAGGGCTGTACTGCAAATATGGCGCGAAGAAGATCTAACGGCGATTACACTCGATCCACCGTGCAATGATTTGGCTATGTTCAAACTGCGCGATGAAAACTTGCACATGACTGTAATCTGTCGCAGTAACGATTTGCATTGGGGCCTTCATGCTGTCAATTTGCCCCAGTTTAGCATTCTTTTGGAATATCTTGCGGCCCGTCTTGGAGTAGGTGTGGGCACTCAAACTCACCTTAGTCAGAGCTTGCATATCTACACCGATGTTGAAGGACAGAAGATAACGGATAGAATGCTAGCAGCTATGGATGAACCACTGCAGGAATTGCGTGTAAATGGTCTGTTCCCTAGTCCCTTGCCCTCGCATATTACACATAAAGAATTTGCTGAAGTTTGGTGCAGTGCTGTATTAGATGGTTATGGAAAACAACCTCGTCCATTTCCCTTCTTAGAGTTTGTTGATGATTTCCTTCAGGCTTATAGAGAGCCAGATAATAAGGATCCATTACGTCATGCTGCTGCGTTCAGCAGTTGGGTAAGGATGGCGGAGGAGTTCTGGAAGAAATGAACCTAACCAACGGTAAGGTTGATACTGCGGCTTTGAATGATTTGGTTATTTTTACTAAACTTGAGCAGGAGGCCAATGATATTGAGCCATGGGCTGAGGTCATTAAAGTTCTCGCTTTAGATGATGAAGATGCCTTATGGGTTTTGAAACTATACAATGCCTACGATGATATAAGTAGTGCATGGAGAGTATTTACGGAATACCCTTCGCCGAAAGACTGGCGTAATGGGATTAATCGTGAGAAAGTCTCCAAGTACCCTATATCGCGAGAGCGCAGAAATCTCTTTGGTGGCAGAGTCATTAAACATTTAGACTCCTATGTTGAATTCCTTGGTAACAAGAATCAGTTTGATTGGGTTTTTGAAGATTGGTCAGATAACCCCGTGAAACTCTTCCGGAGCACCTACGAGCATTTATTAAAAGTGTGGGGTGTTGGTAGACAAACTGCTTTCGAGTGGGTAGAGTTTATAACGAAAGTGATGGATGCTCCAATAGTACCCCAAGACGCTTTGCTTTGGGAATCTAGTGGTCCTCGTCAATCCTTGGAGAGACTTTATGGGAACGACAATTCGACTCCTGAATGGTTAGGAGAAATTGCCATTAAATGTAAAGAATATCTTACTCAATACGGTGTTGCACTTTCTTGGTGGGATTTTGAGACCGTTATTTGCGATTTCAACGTCATGCGCAAAGGCCGTTACTACCCCGGTAAGCATATAGCGATGTTGAGGGAAGAGATTATGAGCTTGAAAGAGCCTCATTGTTCTCGTTTGCGCGGAGCCTTAGAGTCTGTCATTCCTTGTAAATGGATAGAAACTCCTGCCGATAAATCTCTTGGTAGACTTTATGTCGATAACGGGGTTATTTACGGGTCATGAGGGAAGCCCTAATTTGTGGCAAATGGGGGCTTCCTCTTCTGGAAGGCGATGGAGGATATTTTCAAGATTTGAAATTTCAGTATCTTAATCGACGTTGTTTGTGTTTGGAGTGGCTATTCCAAGGTTTTGAGAGAGGTCAGACCGTCGTAGATTATTTTGGAGGAGTTGGTATTCTTGAGACGGTTGTAAAGAATATGATTGAGCCTTCCAAGTTTGATATCTATGATATCGATGACGACTGTATACGTCAGTTGTGTAATGCTTTTCCTGATGCAAATGTTCAATACGGCGATGCTCGGGAGACCATGGTTAAGCCCGAACATTATGATTTGGCTCTAGTTGACCACCCTTACCTTACACCCAAACGATGGAGAGATTGGGATGTTGAATTTGACGGTGTCTTTGGTATGCAACCAAAGTTCGTCGAAATTGCAGTTGCGGTGCGGAGATTACCTTTGCTCAAGGAGGTATACAGTAAGATACTCGACCACAAGATAGTCGATATCCCGAGCTATGTAATGGGTATCTCTAAGAGAATATATTCGAGATATGGGTATTCTGTTATTCGAGCCGCTTCTCTCTTTACTTCGGTATATCTCATTGCCACTAAAAATTCAGTGGGAGTTCCTGAATACATTCATATAACAGAGACCTCTGGTGGATTTGAATACATTGGTTGAGTATGATCTATAATATAAGAGGGACGTCAGGTTCTGGTAAGACATTTCTTGTTCGGAAACTTGTGCAGCATTATAACGGCGAGGAAATTCATGATGAAGCGGGCAAGATTTTCGGTTATCGTCTACCTCAAAATCTCTATGTATTAGGTCGCTATGACGATGCCATTAAAGGTGGTGGCGTAGATAATATCACAGGGGCTTTGCATAAGAGATTTTTGGCGCACGGTGGCAGCGGCAACAGTATGGACGCGGTAGAACAGCAAGTGCGTAAGTGGGCACAAATGGGTTGCCATGTGCTCTTTGAGGGAATTATTGTAACGAGTGTGTGGGGTAGATGGGTACAGCTCGCCGCCGACGAACAAGTTCATTTTCTCTTTTTGGATACGCCCCTAGAGGTTTGCTATCAGCGAGTGTTGGAACGTAGTGGGGGTAGGTCGCCTAAAGGTTGGGCCGAAGGTAAGAGTGACTTACAGATAAAGCACGAGCGCACTAAATTGCAACTCGGCACTATGGTGCCCAAGCAAAGTTGGATGGAGGATTATTATAAGCGTCAGCACTTTCGCCATTTGCCTGCCGCTGCTACAGAAGGATTGCACTATACTGTGCTACCTTATGAACATGCTTTTGAGGAGCTAGTGAGTATTTTGGGGAGCGAGATAAATTTCCCCGTAAAGCGCCCGTTAGCCCTAGCTAGCGCGGCCCCCTCAGACGCGCTCAGACGCCCGTAGCGGCCTCCTAGGTTAGGGGGCCTACCCTTACTTAAACCCCTACCCACTGTTCTACGGCCCCTTTACAGCTTCTTGCTAGAGCCAGTATAATGTTACTATGAATAATACTGACGGTAGGGAGCCTAAACAGTTTGGCGGCGAACTTGTTGAGCTTGAGCGTAGTGTGCTCTTCTTTGAGGATTACAAGCGCGGCATGAACTATCGCCGTATCGGTGAGAAATATGGCGTAAGTCACCAGATGGTTAGTGAGGCTATTAGGGGCTACCTTAAGCAACTGCGCGCCATTAGTTTGCGCAGCGTGGTGGAGTATCGCCAGGTTCAACTAGAGCGCATTCAAGCGGTATATAATGCTCTTTGGCCTAATGTAATGCGCGGTAAAGTTGACGCGATTAATGCGCTCATTAGGGTGATGGATAGGGAAGCTCGCCTACTTGGTTTGGATGCCCCCACCAGGGTAGATATCACCGCTCGCGTTCAGCAAGCGGCGGAACAGGAAGGGCTTAGCGCGGAAGAGGCGATAGATATTGCGGAAGGTATTTATAGGGAGCTTGCTACTGGCTAGACTCTCTTCTCATAATCGCATTGAGCGATTTGAGTTGCCTGCTGCACAAGCCCACTAATTTCGTTGTGAACATAACTTTCGTCTCGGTATACCCCCCATTCGTTAGAGCTTTCTATTCCTGGTATAGCGTCCCCAGAGTGAGCGCAGTCGAAGCCAATCCACCAGACATCTAGTCCAGTTTCATACGGGAATCCTTTACTCGTCCCGGCCTTCTCTTTTTCTTCTTCTTCTAGCTTTCGTTCGTACATCGAAACTAATGGTTTCATAGAAGGGAATCCAGCGGGTACTTTGTCTTCCATCAGCGCACTCTGTCGCGACTCAAGGTATGATATGTATGCTGGATGTCCCCATGTCTCGTGTCCTGAGTATGTTAGTCCGCCGTGGCATTCGGCCTCCACATCATTGTAAGATTTCCCATACCAAGGATGGCTCGGCGGGACACCGATGTAACCGCATAGTGTGCCCATGCCTGTTATCCGGATGCAGGCTGGAAATTCTCCTTCTACCCAATATGCAATTAGGTGCGAGTCAAATGTTCGCATTCTTATCTCCTGTCAAATGGAGTTTCTAACCGTTCAAGTATTCGGTTACAGACCTCTAAGCTCTTCTCTAAATACCCTTTTAACGCACGGGTGTCCATAAGAGTTTCTTGTAGTTTCTCCAGGTAGGTGCCCAGTAGACTAAGGCGGTCGGTACGAGTTATCATCTCCAACCGCCGCTCTACTGTGGCCAGAAGATCAAATACGGCCTCTGTATTTATCTCTTTAGTTGGGGGGGATAGTAGGCCGAACAATAACTCCTTTCTCCTTCATGCGCGTTCTGTAAAACTTATCGACTATTTGCTCGGGGCTCAGCTCTCTCAAATCTTTTACGATAGGCCCCATTACACGTTGGAGTGCACTGAGCCCAGCCTTATTCAAGACATATGAGGACTTAAAGCCAGCATCCAGCATCTGTTTGGCTAGAATTACCCGCTTTAGTAGCTCCGCTCGACTTGGCCTATTCCCTTTAGATCTTGGTATTACCTGTAAGATATGCAAGCCAAGTTCCCGCTGGACCTCAGCAATACCGTTCTTGTGAACGGGATCAGTAAGGGCAAGGCTGCGTTTGCCCTCTTTGTTGAGAACTATATGACCTTTGGTGCCTTCACGAGCTTCCCAACCTGCTGCCTCCATGAGTTTGATGATAATGTCACGTCTGTAAGGGCTTGATCTTTGTGTCATCCTTCTTCTCCTTTCAAGCTAGCGGCCACTCGGCCTCCGGTCCATGTTGCTGCTCGTCCTCCTTTCGTAATATCCATTAGCCCACGCCGCAATAGGTAGGGCTCTACTCCTTCGGCTATGGTGCTAGTATCTACGCCTACCCGTCGTGCTAATTGCTCCAGGCCCATTGGCTGTTCGCTATTGCGTAGTATCTCTAACACTTGACGGTCAAGGTTTGTTAACCCCGCGGAGTCAATACCTAACGCTTGCCATACCTCCTTTAGATTCACATGGCCGTTACTGTTGAAGTCTGCTACGCGTCGCAGCAGAGTATTTGCTACACGGGGTATCCCCCGCGCACGGCGGGCGATACTCTTAACCTGGCTGGGGCTTAGTTTAAGTTCCAAAAGCGTGGCGCTACGGCGAATAATGCGGCTGATATCTTTCTCGCTGTAGTAACCCAAGTAAATCGTGTAGCCAAAGCGATCCCGTAGTGGTGCAGGCAGCTTTCCGCTATCAGTTGTGCCACCAATAAGTCGCCAGTTTTCCTTTAGCTTGTGCACTGCACCATTAGCGCGATAGAGTATGCCATCTTCCAGTGCGCTATATAGGATCTCTAAGGCTTTGCGGCTGGCGGCATGAATCTCATCAATGAAGAGCATGTTGCCGCCGAGCAATAATGCAGTCTCTGCATCCTTTGCTGTTCTTACTTGCCCGCCAATAACTGTATGCAAAGCTGCGCCGCTGGCAGCTATGCGGGCTAGGGTTGTTTTGCCCGTACCCGGAGGGCCTACGAGCAATAGATGGTCGCTCAAACGGCCCCGTTGGGTCATTGCAGTTAGCACTGCCCTAGCTTCTTCCTGGCCTACAAAGTCTTCTAAATGAGTTGGTCTTAACGAGAGCTTCGGTGGCTGCGACTCAGCTACATGCGCCCTCACCAGCCAGATGAGGAGAATGGCTAGCGCAATTACAACAAGTTCAAAGGTCATCCTACCTCTTCCCAGTTGGGCTCCGGTTCGTCATCTAAGCCGATTACCCTACGGATGGCCCAAGCGTCTTCACGCTTGCCATTGGCATTTGTTCCTAGCGTACCGAACAAGCCCACAGCATGGTTGCCTTCGGGCCTTATTCGTTCCAATACGGTCATGGTATGAGTATGTTCGTCAAAGACGTAAGCCCATTCCATTCCCATATCGTCATCTTGAGTGATAACTTGGGATGACTCACTACGCTCGCCGTGGCAAAAGCAGTTGGGTCGTTCTCTTTCACTATTGCTATAATCAGGTTCCATGTTCCAATTAACGTCATTGATGGTAGACCAACCGGCGGGATGCTCATCAATGAGCATGCTGAGCATATCTCGTAATCCGCCAAAGATGCGGCTCTTATAGAGACTGTAGAGGGTAGCCCCTAATGCAGAGGGATAGCCGTCCCAATGATGATAAACCCCTTCAAAACCGTCGCCCTTGATGCGCGCTATACAACTTCTGGTGCTCACAGGCTTCTCCTTTCCGGTACTTGGCTGCGATAGGCGGGCACTCGCCAGCTAAGTTCTGTCTCTACTAGCTCAACCGCCTTGTAGCTTTTTCCTCCTACATTCCACAGGCGTATTTCCTCTACGGGCTCTTCTCTTTTCCAGTCGTAGATAGTGACGACTGTTTCGTCGCTAAAGATTAGCCACCATTCTGCTTGTGTTTTTCCGTCTTGGCTGGGGCCTTCCGGTGGCCCAAAGAACTCGCATAAGCGAGCGTAGGTCTCTGTTATTTGTCCTTGATAGCTGGTGCCTTCGATGTCCTTACTGGTTGCTCTTCTCACTGGCTTTTCCTTCCGCTAAGATCAATATCATCCGTAACTGAGAGCTTCTCTCCCTCTGTTAATACAGGCCGTTTAGAGAATTCTTCCTTTCCGTTGTGCCAGCCCAAAGTTACTGCGATGTCCCTTTTACATTCTGGGCAGTAACTTTCAATGCTAAAGGCTGACCATTGTCCTTCCACAAGCAGTTCAATATTCTCTTGAACCATAAAAGTTCTAAATTGTCCGCAGCTTTGGCATTCAAGAGTAAGTGCTAAATGTTCTTGATTATTTAGTTCACGGCGGTAGGTGGATTGTATGGTCACGGCGAGAATTTCGCTCCTTCGCTCTCGCCAGGAACAGCTTGGAAAATGAAGCCGTCTATCTCCTTAGGCTCATAGATGAGCTTTGAGCTTGTATCTCCACACTCAGGGCAATAAGTCAGTCCGGTAGCTTCGCCCAGCATAAGATCGCGAGTTGTTCCTTTATCTGGCCACTCCTTGTAATCTGAGCAGACTAGAAAGTGCAGCCCGCAGTTCATGCATTTAATGGGGTGTTGGTAGTAGGGCATTATTCTTCTCCTTCTATAGGTAATCTTACCGTTGTGCTACGCACTATTTAGAATTATGCTTTAAGCCTAAAGCATTTTCTCCCCCTTTCTTAGCCAGGACTTCCATCCGGCATAATGATATGTACGGCTTTCCCAATCTTTTTGGCGTAACGCACAGTGGCCCATGTACCCGACCGTAACGTTTCGGGGCCGCTGGGTGCGGCGATAAGTATGTTGCAAGCATCGACAATGTCATGGTTACGATCTAAATATGCTCGTGGCGGGTAGACTTGTGTAGCTCCCGTGCAATACGCACGGCGGTCGGGGATAATTGGCGGGTGGATGTAGATGGCCATCTTACTAAGCAACAAGTTGTGCGCCTCGGCATCTGCCCCTATACAGTCTCCATGGTGGAGGGCTTTAGCCCCTTCGGTTAGCAGGATGACCTGAGCTAGCTGTTTAGCAGTCATGCCTTTGGCTGTGCCGGTGAAGCCGATAATCATTTACTCCTCCTTTCTCCGGCCTTTACAGGGGCCTAGCCTAGCCCTGTACATAGCCCTCAGACGCGCTCAGACGCCCGTAGCGCCCCGCGCTAGGTATAGGCCGCTGTTTACACACGGGGCGGGGGTTAAACGACGCGGTCTTGAACAGCTTGGATAGTTGCCCATTTTCCTCGTGGGAACCAACTATCCGGAGCTATCTTCATTAATGCTTCTAATAGAGCCTTGAACATAGCCGTATCGTCTACTTCGGAAGGATTCGTATCTCCGCTCATAGCCCAATCCATCTCGTGTTCCGCATCAAAGAGGGGATTAGCTAGTGCTACAAATGCTTGTGTCGTTAGAGGCCACAATTCTTGCGCTTGGCCTACAGTTAGCAGACCTTGCTGTAATCGAAAACCTTCATAATCCCAATGTCCTCCACTCATGTCATACCTTCTCCTTTCAACACAAACCTTAGATGCTTGCACAAGTAGGGCTCTTGCGGTATGCGCACAGCCCAACGGAAATTTTCACAGGGGCAATGCGCGGGGCTACGTAAATCCCCTGTCCAAACGTTGTAGGGAACCCCTTTAAATTCCTTGCAGCTTTCGCCGCAATGAATACAGCCCTCGCTAAGATGATGCTCTGGAGCTCCGCCACAGCCGCATACGCTTTCACTAGGAACAGTAACGTAATGCGCAGGACTTTCTTGTTTTAGATAGTAGCCATTACTGCGAGGTCGCATGCGGTGCAAAGAGATGCGAGTACGACGACCATTGTCATCAATGCAATATACGTAACGTTCGGCTACGCGCATCACGGTAAGTTCCCGCATATCTTTACTATCGCCCCATATCTGGCCAGGGCGGACTGTAATAGGAGGGACACCGTTATTGATCATTTCATGTTCACTTCCTTTCTCTTACTTAATCCGACGAGCATATTGTTTAATTTCGCTGACGTATACATCTCCCATTTCACCATTGGGGACATGGGGACTTGTAACTAGACATAACCATCGGGCAAACGGCTTGCTGTCGTCAGCTTGCCACTTTTTGAGTACATACCATGTCCAACCAATGCCGTCATTAGTCCAGATCTCGTAGGCATTATCGGGCTTCCTTGTTTTAGCGCATTCATTCATGTGCCTATCTCCTTTCCTTGGGACGTAAGCCTTCATCCCTGGCGGCTCTCTCTTTACCTCCACGGATAGCTAATCCGTGAGAGCCTACCCCACAACCCGCTAAGAGGTTGCTCCTCCATCCACTGCTTTGGGCTACAGGCCCCCGTTCACACGGCCTACGACCGTGACGAACGCTCCTTCTTGCAGCTGCGGATTACTAGTAGCAGCTACGGGCTTGTTGTTTACCCTTACGTCGCCAGGGCTGCGCACTCCAAAGAGCCTGAGGGCTTCTTGAAGTGTAGTCTTGCCGCGTTCCAGGGCGATGTCCTTAGCTACTCCGGGCAGTGTTGCTACCTTGACAGTGATTACCCCGCCGGTCTTAGCCTTGGACTTAGCGGGAGTTGCTTTTGCCCGGTCAGCCGCCTTACGAGCTGCGGCTCTAACAATCGCATTAGGAGCCTTAAGCTTCGTGGCAGGGCGAGCCTTTGTTGTAGTGTCCATTCTTTATCACCTCCTCTCCTTTCAAAACATCATCACCCAGAAAATTGACAAGTGAATAATGATTGTAGAAGCTGGATATAGGTTTCCAAAACTTCCACACCATTTCTTGATAGGTGACTTTATGTAATATGTCATAGCGCCACCTCCAATCGCGGCCCATATTGATATCCTCTTCCGCAGCTTTGGAGATGCGGTCAAGCAACCCAATGCGATATTTATAGACAGCGTTGTTGCGCAAAAACATATAGATGCTGCTCATGAGGATTATTATCATTACTGTGATAAAGACGATGTAGTAGACCATTCTATTCCTTCCTTTCTTTAGCGAGTCTGTAGCGTAAAGCTGGTAAGGTCGAGCACAACCTCAAAGATTGCCTTTTCACCAGCGACAAATCTCTTTACCGCATTGGCGATAAGGCCACCAGCTATAAGCCCTGTGTAAATGATGCTCTGCGCAGTACAGGGAAGCTGTAAAGCTTCCTCATCACTGTAGAGCATCTGCTCGTAATCCTCCCCCGCCAAGGGGTCGTGTGGGTTAAGGCTATAGAGACGTAGCAGCTGCCCGCCCATACGAGCATCAATAAAGAAATCGACATCCAAACTGCGCAACGCCGCCGCCCATATCTCCTTACGACTAGCCATAGAATCAACTGCCGCTATGACAATACCTTCTAGTCTAGGGGCACTAGCTGCTCTATCCTGAAAACGCAGGTTTTGAAGAGATAAGTTTACCCCTGCTGCCATATCGTGGATTAGTTTTCCCAGTGAATGGACTTTAAACTTACCGAGTTGTGAAACTGGATGGAGTTGGTTTGGGAGGTTGTGGACTTCTACGCGGTCATGGTCCCAGATTGTGATCTCCCCCACACCCATTTTGGCGAGGGCAATACCTGCGGGGCTACCGATACCGCCAGCGCCAATAAGGTGGACTGAGGTTTCTCGTAGCTTTTCCATAGGTACAATGTCTAACTGCCTTGTGTAGTCCATCTTTAGATAGCCTCCTCCAGAGTAACGGCACCTTGCTCTAGCAGCATCTTAATAATATCGTCGTTAATACTGTCGCCATTCTTACTATGCTGCTGGAAGATAGTAGGAGGACTTGACCACACTTTGTTTTCAATCTCTTGGGCTATACGACGGTCAAATTTTTCATCTATTATGTCAAACTTCTGCAGCTTTAGGTCTTCCACTGTGGCCCTAATGGGCTCATAAAAGTCTAGGCGTAGGTTATGATCAAGCCGATGATTGCTCACTAGGCTCAGCATCCAGAGACTACCGAGCTCCGCAAAGCGTTCAATTGTAGCTTCATCAGTGGAGCTAAAGAACGACCCGCCGCTCCCGTGGCTATGCCACCACAAGCCGATATCCGCTGGATCTTTCCCTTCTTGCAAAAGCCCATATAGTAGATCTTGTAAGGCTTCTGTATCCAGCTCTGTGTGCGCCCTTCCCGCTTCTTGTGGAAGAATAAAGATGTCTGTAATAACCAGACAGTCCTCTCTACGCTCCACTATGCCAAAGCCGCTTATTTCAGCCTCTGCTAGTCGCAGGTAGGCGCTTAGCCGCTGGTCTGCCTTTTGCTCTATGTACACCACTGTCACTGTTCTTCTCCTTTCTGCTAGCTTTCTCGTTTCTCTTGGAGAACTCTTTTGTGAGCCGTGAGTCCTTTCCATCGTGCTCAATAAATTCGATGATGGTGCCTACTAGCCCTACAATATCTCGTGTAGCTTGCAGCTTAACCATAAGGCCAGTAATGTTGCCCCAGCAGATATTGCGGGCCATACCGTCGCCTAAGATATGATTTTGATGACATATTGAGCCTTGGTATTTAATGGGCGTATCGTTGAGTATCCGCATCACCCTACCAGTCTGCATATTTACGGTGATGGTGAAGCACCCTAGCACTACTTTATCTACCGCTAATGTATTTGTGCGGATAACTAAGTTCGTATCTTGTACTGTTGCGAAGTCCACACCTGTTAAGTTCTGCAACGCAGCTAACTCTTGGGCGGCTACGTCTGCGCTATTTTTACGCAAGGCTTTTTCGTCCTTTATTGCATAGATACGTTCGTAGTGACCCAGTAGACGTTCGAGTGTGGCCTTAGCTGCTTCTTTCTCCGCTACAAGCTGCGCTCCTAACGCTCTTGTTCGCTTAGTCGCTGCGCCATTACGCAGCGCCATATAAGCAGCGGCTAGCTCCTTTGGAGGTTGTGGCTTTGGCTTAACGGGAGGGACTTTCCTAGCTTTTGTGAGCAGGACATAGTTCTTTTCCTTTTTCCAAACCGCCCCCATTAAGCCTAAATGCTTGAGCACCGCAGCTACACTTACAGCAGCGTCCTCGCCAGGAACAAAGGCCAAGCATATAACTCTGTTGTGTGTGTACAGAACCAGATGCACCGGTGCATTTGGAGGTACTATCGGAACAAACTTTGTTGGAATGTAATGCCATTTCAAATTTTAATCTCCTTCCCAAGGAATTCTCTTATCTCAATCGCTGCACCACCATTCCCGCTTCGCGTGTCTTAGAAGATTCACCAATTATCTTTTCCTTTCTTTTGTGCGGCTTACACCGCAGTCCTTGCAGCGCCAGAGCTTAACGTTCTGTTGCTCATGCTTGCGGGGGCCAGTGCAACGGCGGCACAGCATTACTAGTGTTGCCATAAGCCCAAACCTCTCATAAAGTCGTTTATGTCGTTGTATCGTGTTATCTGATTGTCTTCTACAAAGACCCATAAAGCTTCCCGTGCGTACCCAGGAGCAGAGTCGTCAACTACTCCAGTAACAGCACCATCGCTAATCCAATAGCGTGGAGCCTTTTGGCGAGCCAGCCAGCGTAAAGCGGGTCCGTCTACTACGTTGCTACCATCAGCGCCTATTGGTTCAAGCTCGTAGGCCATTGTTCCGCCATTGGCTATAATCGCCAAGGCTCCTGCCTTGGCGCGATCTGTTCCTCCATAGGTAGCTACGATAGCGTTAGGAGCCAGCCGTGCAATTTCCTCCAAATCCTCTGGGTTGATATGCATCGATCCGCTTATGTCTATCAGCAAGCTTCCCAGTAAAGCCCCACTGCCGCGCTTAGTGGGGTTAGTAGCGAAAATTGCCCTATCTAATAGCCAACGTTCTGGTCTTGCTAGCCTTACCCCCATAGGCTCGGCGCGACGCTTAGCTTTCTTACGAGCATGCTTAGGAGTTGTTCGACTTGGATGTTGGATAGTCATCTCCCCCCAACGCCAATTAGGATTTGTGATACTATCCATTAGCTGCGCTGCGGCGGCTTTACTCTTAATTGGGTCTGAACTTCTAAGTTGAAATTGAGCTTCTTTCACTTTTTCTTTGGCGGTTTGTTCTACCGCCTTAGCAAATAGCTTCTCTAAGCTGGGGGGCAGATCTTTTTCCTCTTCCTCGTCTTCGTCTTCTTCCTCGAAATCTCCCGCATCAGGATTTCCTTCAGAATTTTCCTTTCCTTCTCCTTCTGCCTCGTCTTCAGAATCAGTATTATTTTCTTCCTTCAGCTCTTGTAGTAGGTGAGCAGCGGCTATGGAGCTATGGATAGTTTCGGGAGCATCTAAGATAATATTCCGGGCACGCTGGAAAATTCCCCGTTGCTTAGGAGTCAAGCTTTCCAGTAACTTGTTGCGTTTTTCCAGGCAGGCTGTGTTATCTAATCCCAATGCCAAAGCATACAGTGCAGCTTCGTAAGGGTTCTGTACGGTCGGCATCTCTAAAAATTCTGCTCCTACCGTATCTATGCTGTGCCGTTGCCAGGCTAGGATTGCTATGCGACAATCCTCTGCTGCTAGGATTGCTGTACCTTGCCCTAATGGAACATTTTGCGGGCTGTACTTTACATGTGCCATCTCGTGGTCTCTTATAACCCTACTCAGCGGGCTTATATCGGTAGGTATGTGCATGTTTCGACTGCGAATATCTGTAGCACCCTTTCCGGCTGAGATATTCCACGTTGCGGGCAATACTGCTCCGGGCAAGGGGTAGATATTATTCATTCTTCTCTAGACCTCTTACAGCTATCGCAGTCACAATCTTCAACTTCATCACGAACTCCATATTCCATGGCGCTTAGTACGTCGTGCCCACGGCGACCCCAAACGGCAGCGGCAGCTGTTTCCTTATGGAGGGTGGAGTTAAGAGCTAGAAAAGCCTTGTATTCCCGTAAGCTAGCCTCTGGCTTTCCGGTAATTTCGGCGGCTTCGTACACACGATTCAAAAACCCTGCCTGGTGGGGCTCCAGCTCCTGCAGGGCAGCGGGATGTGGGCTGGTAATGTGCAGCCGGATAGCGAAGCGATCCTTAAGTGCATCGGGCAACGTGTTGGGCTCATCGTTCATAGTGGCAATTACACGAAAGCCCAAGGTAGGCTGCAATGTTTCGCCATTTGGCAAGGTAAGACGAGCTACCGCAGCATCGTCGCAGATGGCATACAGAGCCGTAAGCACACTGCCGCTAGCCAAGGCAATTTCGTTGATCAGTAGGCCCTTACCCTCGCGCCAGGCACGCATAGCAGGGCCGTCGTGCCAGCTAAAACCGCCATCTTTGTTGGGAACGAACATGCCAATAACTTCGGCCACGCTCGTATCATCCGTAAGCGTGATAGCGTAGGGCGATGCTCTATTGGTATTAGTGCGTAACAAACTTCGGTATCCCGCAGTTGTCTTACCGGTGCCTGGTGGCCCGTACAGCAATACGGGGCCACCAGAGATATCGAGGATTGTTTCAATCTCCTTCCAATTGGTTGCCATGTTACTCTCCTTTCAACATTCAGTTCCACTCGTTAATCGCTGCTTGTCGCTCTTCTAGGAACATGGGTTCTTCGTCCCAACGCCTGATATTCGTCCGCTTGTACAATTGCCCGTTGCGGCCAAACAGCCACCGCATGCTAGATGAACTGTTGTAGCGAACACTGGCAACAAAGATATACGGTTGTATCGTATTGTTGGTTTCAAAAACTATGTCGCCAGGCTTAGCTTTACGGCTGTTTTCCGCCTTGTATAACCAATTGCGTTCTAGGAATTCCGCGCTACTGCCATACGAGCGGGCGAACTCCACAATCTGTGCTCTGCTGGCATTCCGCAATAGCTTTAGCAGTCGCAGCTGTTCTGCCTTGGGGCCACCAGGGTACTTGACTTGTGAGGCCAATACAGCTTGCTTCTGCTCCCACCGGCGCAGCTGCCTTTTCTTTCGCTCTCTTGCCAGGTAACAGTAACAGCAATCGGGCTTCTTCGAAGTCCAGCGGGCGGGATTAATATACTCACAGCAGGGTAGGTCTCTTTGAGCCGATGACCCAAGGATATATCTGCTGTGAACAGAGCTCGTAGCGTAGCCTTTTGCGCACGGAAACCGTTGTCGTGCTTTACAACAATGCCGTGATTGTAGACAATACCTTGATGATAATCGCCTGTGCCATGTCACCCTACTTTCTCAAAGAGCTCCGGCCAGGACGGAGTCTTTGGTTCCACAAGCACCTTGCCACAAGTGTGGCAGGTTTGCTTGTAGTCGCCGATGTTGACGCGAAATATCCGAGCTATTCTGTGGCTGTAGATTATGGTAAGGACCAGAGCACATTTGTCTCGGCATATTACACGGTTCCCGTCAATCAACCAGCCGATTTGTTCGTTCACTGCTGTTGCCATTTGTTACTTTCCTTTCTAAAGAATAAGAATTCTAAGTGCAGAGCAACCGCTTTGTTCCGCCTTGCATCTCTAGCTGCACCCGAACAAACCATCTACAATGGTGGTGCAACCTTCATCTACCGAACGAGGCTCTTAGAATTTGCTCTCAACAAACTTGCTAAACCCGATAGGTATAGCCCGAGTTCCACGGGCCGAAGGCGCGCAAGCTACATAGTTGCTCTCGCTATTTGCCACTCTATATCCACCCGCCCGCTGAGCGTCGTGTTCTGAGATGCATCAGTGAGATTTCTGTTGCTGGCTGTTGTAGCAGCAGAGGCATTCCCTAGCTTGCTTAGGACTGCCTAGCTTATTGGTGCCCAGAAGGTAGGTGGGCCCATGATGTTCGGCTTGGTCAATGCGCCGTAGGCCAGTCCAGCTTCGCCAGATGTAGGCATCTACTGCTACCCATTTGCTATGTAGCTTAATTGTAAGCATTGGCGGCAGTTTATCTACTTTGACGCTATTGGACATCGATGTTCTCCGCGCCGTAGGCTTGACAACGATGGCAGCTAACGCGGTGCTTGCGCTCGAAGCCTTCTGCTATCTCATCGCCCATACCGGAGTAGGTTGTCATCGGGTCGCTGTAAAGTCTACGGTAGAATTTTTCCACCGTAGGACACTCTGGGCCAAGTGGTGCGTACCATCTCATCACGTCATAATCTCCTTTCTAGGGAGAACACGACGCTTAGCGGAAGGGTGGATAGGTGTATGGCTGAATGTTGTTAAGGTATTGGCACCCGATAGCTCCCCAAAGTGGCCGAATGGTTGATACTACCAGAGTCGTCCGAATTGCGACTCTCATGAGCGCCAGCTAAGCGCTGATTAGGTTACGACGTAGCCCCACCACTTGCCCCCGTCTTTGAGGGGCGATTCCAGCAACCGTTTTGCCGATCGTTGGAGTGCCAGAAGTTAGCAACCATATGGGCGAAAGTATTGGGTAACTAATGAAGGTACAAGACCCTACCTGTAGGGCCGCTATGGCCCTAGTATAACATATGATAGCTGTTAATGTGTTAAAGGAGTGTAAAATATAGCCTTAAGAGGCCCTTAGTTAAGTGTTCGCTAAGTTAAGGCCCTATACATTGAAGCGAGCAAAAAAGAGCATGGAGGAAAAGAGGGAAGTAGAAGTGAATTACTGACTGTTTGAATTCCCTTTGCTCAATATCATTCATTTCTACGTGGGCTAACTAGTTAGATATTCCATTAGCTTCTTCAGCTATTGAGCTTCAAAATCGTTTGCTTCTCACATAATCTCAAGCCTTGCGAGCTTCAAAATCGTTCACATACCCTCCCCCCGTATAGCTCAGCTACGACGGGTTCAAAAAAACCCGGGGTTGAATAAATCCACTTCGTCTCTTTTAGCTTCAAAATTGCTCATATACCCCTAGGAGGTATATGGCAGACCTCTTGCGTTTGCGCTCTCTGTAGCTTCGTTGCCTTTCGGCATTGGATTTTCTATGATCTGTTTCATTTCTATGCTTCTCTTTCCATTTCCTTTGCCGTTCGTTGTTGGTCATGGGTATTTTACGTCCACATGTAGGGCAGACTTTAGATGTGAAAGCGTAACGCAAAGTTCGGCCTCCTCTAGCTATGAAAGCGTAACACGATTCAACTTCGTTTGAACTATAACATAGTGCGTTAGGGGTAGACAATAATTTTCAAACCAAACTTGCTTCAACTACAATTCCGATATCCAATTATGAATAGATCTCAACCTCAATATACCCCCCCCTTTACAAATGAGCTTCTATGGTGTATGCTTTAAGCCTAAAGCATCGTACTTCAAATCCTCTCAATCAAACTTCAATCTTTCTCAATCAAACTTCAAATCTCTTCCCGTTTTTTAGCCTTGCTTTTGAGGGCACAAAGAGACCCCAGGTGTCCCTCTCTTCTCCCTATCCTCTGAAGCTCTCGATATGGATGCAGCCGAGCTGGTCGATGCCGATGAAGCCGATCATCTCGTCCTCTGCGCAACGCAGGCCCATGGGGACGTGCGTGCCGCCGATGGAGCTGAAGCTCCCGGCGCAGGCTAGACCGACCGCCATGAGCGCCAGAGCAATGATGAATGCTGCTATGGATCTCATCTTAGTAGTCGCGATGTCGTTGAGAACGGATAGGCATGCAGCAGGTGCCACCCAGCAGCGAATGGATGCGGTCTGTGTGCGGTTCCATGTTCTCCTCCTTCTGGGGGGAGAGGGGACACCTGGGGGTCGCTGGGCCTGGGCCTGGGCCTGGGCCTCGCGGGAGGTGGTTACTTGGCGGTTGTTGCCTTGCTGCGCGCTATGCTAGGCGTGCCGCCTGCGGCCTTGAAAGCGGTCCGTGCCGCAGCGTAGGCCGTGTACAGTACGACCATGGCTGGCGTGTAGATTTCGGCCGCTTCGGCCGTACCACGCTTGCCACCATTGGTGATGAAAGCCCACCACGCCTTGGCTGCGCTAGGTGTCCATACGACCAGCCAGGCGGCTTGGGCCTTCTCGAAGGCCGTCTGTAGCTGGGCCAGCGTAGGTGCTGGCGCTGCGGCCTTTTCATTGTTACTGGTTTCTTCCTTGGGCTTTGCTGGTGCTCGGGTTGTCATGTTGTTCTCCTTTCGAGAGATGGCAGCCCAGGCCCAGCGACCCCTAGGTGTCCTTGTCTTATTTGGGATTGGATACCCACAGCCCGCTTTGGGCTACGTTCGGAGCCGCCTACTCCGCGACTGACTTGGGTCGCCACGCCTGTCTGTCCTTCGCTCCACAGGAGCTACGCCTAGCATAACCTCCGTTACGTAACTGCGCTACGGTGGTTATACCTATAGGGGCTACAGTATTTTCACCTATAGGGTCCCAAATCCCTAAGCGGGCTGTAAAAAGGGGGGCGATGACTCACTTATGAGGATAAAAATTTAAAATCTTAACCGTAACGTAACCCTATAAATCGCCCGTAAGCTATAGCTTTAAACCCTTTATTATTGTCGTATTTCGTAAGAATATCATAAAAATCGGGGAATTTTGAGGTAATTTAAACATAACGTAACCTTTACACCTATATATTCTTAGGGTACACTTGTTGTAAAGGGGCTACTACAGGTTAATGCTACGAAGTTCATTATGCTTTAGCTAATGCCACAACCACGGCTATATCCTAGTAATGCTGATAAGCAACGAGCTTTTCGCTTACGTCGTACTGCCCGCCTAAAGGAGCTAGAAGCTACTTTAACGGAACTTTTAAAAGTGGCAGAAAATTTGCGGGAATTTGTGGAAAAGCTTCAGGATGAGGTTCAGCAGTGCCCAGCAACACAGTGGCATACAAGGGATCCTTGAAATAAGAATTTTATGAACATTTGTCGCGGAAAGTTGGGAAAATGATGATAATCCCCACGAAGATGAAGATGGTAGCCAGAACTATCGAGACCCCTACAAACCTTTATCTGCCACGTTACTATCAAGCAAAACGATTATGGCAAGCAACTAAAACTAAGGGGGCAATTTGTAAAGATTGCGGTGGTAGATGCACCTATATATCTATTCGCTGCAGGGCTTGTGACAATAATGCTCATCGAACACCGGCTAATGCTAAAGCAAGAGATTTACTGCAAGGCCCTGTAAAGCTTACCGATACAGCAATAGCCGAGCAGGTGGGTTTGAGCCGTGAGCGTATAAGGCAAATACGCAGCGCGTTGGGTGTAGCTACCCGGCGGCAGCCTAATACACTTATTAGCTGGCCTTGCCCCAGCTGCGGCGGTACTGTGGAGATGTATACAAATCAGCGCAATCGCCGCCAAACGGCTTGGTGTAGGCAATGTGCTTTTAAGATGGCGGGGGCCGCTAGGCGTAAGCCCTTAGTGCCCGTTATCTGTATGGATTGTGGAGCCGAACGCATTTATAAGGGGCGTCATAATGCCCTAACCGCGAACAAGAATCCTCCTAAACGTTGTAACCATTGCCACGGTAAATGGATACAGGCCAGCCACCAGCCCATAACCCATTGTAAATGGGGGCATGAATTTACGCCAGAAAATACATATACCTATAATAATTCTCGTCATTGTAAAGAGTGTGCTAAAAGGCGCAAGAGTGGTTAGAATGATAATCCCCCGTAAAGCGGTAATTGAAAGCAATCTTATCGAGGGCATTACTGCTGTAGATGGAGATCCTTTGCTAGATAATCACTTGCTAGCCGCTCGTCTTGTTGATATTGCGGCTGTTGAAGGGGAACTTGCTCATCCTCGCGTACTTCACGCGGTACTTTTCAAAGACACACCGCTTCCACAAGGCAGTGTTCCTGGAGACTACCGCCATTGCGCTGTGCGTGTTGGCAATTATTATCCTCCTCCGGCAGCAGAGATTAAAGGTTACATGGAGATGTGGTGGAGCCTTACTTTAGACGATAAGCCGTGGAGCAGTCATGCTCATTTTGAGGCGATACATCCTTTTATAGATGGTAACGGTAGGGTGGGCCGCTTAGTATTTTGGAATCAACAATTGCTGCGGGAAGAACCGTTGGAGATTATTATGTCTGCGGATAGATTCTCGTATTATGAGAGGCTTGAAGAGTGGAGAAAGATAAACTTTGAGAATATCTAAGTGTACCCACCGCTATGTGCTTCCGCAACTGCCGTTGGGAGGAAGCTATAAAGGTATTTGCCGCCGTTGTGGAGACTGTAAGATGTTTCCATTGGAGCCAGAAACACCATTTTCTATAAAAGGCCGTTTTGTTAAGGCTCGTAAACAAGCTGTCGCAGCTAAAAGGAATGTTATACTGTAGGGTGTGACCACCCCTACTACTCCTCCCTCTACGGGCAAACCTTTCTACGTTGAGCGCGAGCTGGAAGAGCTCGTACTGCTCCGTACTCGCCAAGCCCTGCGGCTACGACGGTTAGAAGAGCAAAAGCCTCGCTTGCCCATTATTGAGTGGGCCGAAAAGCATTTTTATATTGCTGAAACTGGCAACCCCATAGTTTTCCAGCCTCACCAGCGAGCAATACTCAAAGCTGCCTTCACACGCGGTAAAGATCGCCATTTTCCATATCGCCTTGTTGTTCTTAGCAGTATTAAAAAGTCTGGGAAAACGGCTCTAGCGGCGGCTATTGTGCGCTGGTTCGCTGAGGAGCAAACACGTTTTGGTGAAATTTGTTGCTTGGGTAATGATCAGCGGCAAGCCAGAGAGCGTAGCTACGAAAAGGCAGCCGAAAGTATACGACTTACTCCAGGCTTTAAGCACAGGGGTAGCGACGGCATGTTAAAAGAGCGTTGGCTGGTACAAGCCCATCGTATGCTTTGTCTTACCACGGGCAGTAAGGTAGAGGCGCTAAGCGTTGATGCTCGTGGAGAGGCAGGCGCAAACCCCGATTTGACCGTTTGGACCGAACTCTGGGGATTTGAGATGCCGGAGGCCGTGAAGTTCTTCCACGAGATGACCCCGCCGCCTACAAAGCCCGACAGTATAAGGCTTATAGAAACCTACGCAGGTTTTGACGGTGAGAGCCTACTGTTGCGGGAGCATTTTGATTTAGGAAAAGCTGGTCGGCAGCTTACGGCGGGCGAGCTAGCCGAAATGAGCAATGAGCCCATAGGAGTGTTTGTCGAAGCCAGCCAACCCAACGATCTAGTGCCAATTTGGGTAAATGAGAGCGCCGGTATGTTCATGTATTGGGATAGTGGCCTATTGGCACGGCGGATGCCCTGGCAAAAAGGTGAAATAGGCGAGCGATATTATGTAGAGGAAGAGAAGAAGTTACCTGTCCCCACGTTCCATCGCTTACATATGAATGAGTGGGTGGGGGGTGAAAGTGAATTCCTGCCTATTAGTGCTTGGGATAATTGTAAGGAAAATCTCCCCTTCTTGGAGCCTGGAGATAAAACCCCCGCTGTGTTAGCGGTGGACGCGGCTACAACAGGGGATTGCTTTGGTATTGTGCTTATCACAAGGCACCCCGACCGTCCACAGGATCCGGCGATTCGTAATTGCCGTAAATGGGACCCTAAAGAACGTGGCGGCAAGATAGATTATGATGAGCCTGAGGCATTTATTCGCACCTTAGTACACGGCGGCTGTTTACGCGGCCATCCGCAATATCCTCCTTTCCGTAAGCCCGCTGCAGAGTGTAATCATACTTTACGTGCCTATGGCTGTGAAGTATGTTGTCAGGCTTGCGCGAGTAATGATCTTGTGGCCCCTTACAATATAATTGAAGTCGCCTACGACCCCTATCAATTAGAGAGTATGATGGGAAGGCTGTATAAAGAGGCGGTTAATGCTCAGCCCTTTAACCAGATGAGGGAACGGAACATAGCAGATAGTCAATTGTATGATGTGATAATTCAGCGGCGTTTGGCTCATGATGGAAACCCTGCGCTACGTGAGCATGTACTTAACTGCGCTGCTCGTGTTAGCAAGGATGAAGACAGTAAATTGAGATTGATTAAAAAGGATCCTGGGCGCAAGATAGATCTGGCTGTGGCAAGCAGTATGGGGATCCGCCGTTGTTTGTATCTCTTAATCTAAAATGACTTTTCCAGCGCGGCCAGTTAAGAAAGCGGGCAGGGTAGTGGCTGTGCTTGAGACCAACAACTCTGCAATAGATTGGCCAGAGGGGAAGAGATATATTCACGGTCATTATGAATTTTCAGTTTATAAATTGCGTTGGGGTAGCGATCATATAAACATGACTAGTTGGTTGCCCGAGCTTGTAAATGGTTGTGGCAAGAAACGCAACTACCACTTTTGTTGGATTAGCAAAGATATGGCTAGGATCCGTGCCACTTAAAACTTGCCAAGCCTGTTGGGGCCGTATGGTGCGTGTAGGAAGATCCTATGAATGCCGAAATCCAAAGTGTAGTGGTAAGATAGCTAAGCCTCGCGTTAAGTCTCCCAAAGAAAAGGCATTGAGTGTCTTTAAAGGAAGGTAAGTCATGACACCCTATCCCATCAGAGTCGGCCTCGTGATTCCGAGCGACCGCACAACCCTTTACGATATGGCGAAGGCTGCTGACTTCGTGGAGCTCACTATGGCGAAGTTCAAGACTTGGATCGAGCGCGAGTGTGGCATAACCTTCGAGTGGCTCTTCTTCAGCCGCGTTGCGGATAAGACGGCAGCGGAGATCGCGCCCATCCAAGACGCTTGCGGCCAGGGGGCGGACGGCAATCAGGTCTGGTTGCAGTGGTGGAAGGTCGGTCCCGAGTGGGGCAACGACGCAACAGCGCCTCACTTTATCGCCCGCCGACACTTCGGCTATGTGGTAAATGGTGGAGGCTTCGCGGGCGGAGGCTGGATGCAGCTCTGGCGCGATCCCGTGACAGGCGCACGGTACCAACTGATCAAGTCTGCGGACGGAGTGACGGACATTCTGGTACAGGAAGCAACAACGATTCAGTACACCGGCTCATGGGAGGGCTTGGAGTTGCTGGACGATCACGGCGACGCCCTGCTGGGTGATTGGGGGCTGCACTACGCCGTGACGGGCAACCCTGATCCCTGTTGCGTCGGCTACTACGGCTCCGGCTTCTGCTCTCCCCGAGAGGAACATGCTTTTGGCCACGAGGCCCTCCACGCCTTTGGCTGCGACCCGCACCATCCGTATGTTGGCCTGGGCGACGCGCTCTCAGCGGCGCAGAAGAGCGACATTATCGCGCACAACAAGCAGTTTCTCGTACCGCTCGCGGTGCCCCCCACTCCACCCCCGCCAATGCCCCCGAATCCGCCGCCTGGGCCGTCGATTGTCTCGCTAGCCGTGAGTCCGTCAAAGCTGAAGCTCCACAAGGGTGCTCAGCGGTTTCTTACGGTGACGGCCACGTATTTGGACGGAACGACCGTCTTCGCAACACAAGTCGCAGCGTGGTCGTCCAGCGATCCACTTGTCGCTATCGTTGAGCAAGGCATGGTCGTTGCGCGCAACCTGGGCATCGCTACCATCGCTGCGCTTTACGGCGGTCTGGAGGCTCGCTGTTCAGTCACAGTGACACGTTGGGGACGGAGGACGTAAAGCCTATGGACGCTGAACACGCGCTAGGTCGTCTTTATGCTCCCGACCCACGGGATAGCCGTTACCCTTTGCGTTTAGGTCTTCAAGCTCTCCCCCCTCCTGTAGAGTTGCCGGTTAATCGCTACTGGCGTGTTGGTAGGCCCGTGCTGGACCAAAACGGCTATCCGCACTGTGTTGCCTACGCTTGGAAGCAGTGGCTTATGGCGAGCCCATTGCGCCAAGGGCATAAAGTTAACGAAGAGAAAATATACCGCGAGGCCCAGCTATTGGATGAGTGGCCAGGTGAAAATTATGATGGCACCAGTGTCCGCGCTGGGGCTAAAGTATTGCAGCAACGAAAGTATATTTCAAATTACCTTTGGGCTACTACAATAGCCGAAGTAAAGCAGTGGATATTAGCTTATGGACCAGTGGTGGCGGGTACCAATTGGTATGCCGCTATGAGTAACCCTTACCTAAGTAAGCGAGGCGAAACCTATGGCTATTGGGTTAAGCCCGAAGGGGCACTTCTTGGAGGACACGCTTTTGCGCTGACGGGCTACTCTCTAATTCGTAAAGCCTTTAGAGGTCTCAATAGTTGGGGGCTTGCTTGGGGCGAAGAGGGTAAGTTTTGGATAGCCGAGGAGCATTTAGAACAGTTAATGTTGGAAGATGGAGAGGTTTGTACTGCGACGGAGCTTAAAATTTTGCCCAATAATGTAGTATAATAATATCGTCCTCTATTCCTGTGTGTGGCTACAACGCCCTCTTTTTAGCGAGGGCGTTGTAGTTTTTATTGATAAACCCGTTTATACTGAAGGCATGGCTGAAGATGGAAATAAAGAGTTAAACGAAGAAGCCCTTCGCCTTAGTGTTATTGATCGCCCGCAGCAGCGGAGCGATTCCCCTCAGCTCCCTGGCGGTTATGAGAGCACACTTGTTTGGCTTGTTGCTAGTGCTGCTGATGAAATAGAGCCTTGGGGTCGTCGCCCTAAGCGGAGAGATTTTCAGCTCCGTCAATTTTATCCTACCGAGAGCCTTTTTAGCAGCGCGTTGGGCATGGTGATTAGTCGTAATGCCGCTTTTAGCTGGTACATAGAGGGAGCTACCCGTACCCAGCAGAAGATGAGGCGCATACTTGAAGATGTTAATGCTGGTGAAGGTTGGGCCAACTTCATCGCTAAATTGTCTCAAGATTTATATGCACAGGATCACGGTGCATTTGTAGAAATTATTCGCGAGCCTGACGAGCCTACGGGTGCTCTTGTAGCTCTCAACAATTTAGACAGCGGCAGATGTTGGCATACTGGTGACCCTGAGAGTCCTGTAATATACCAAGATCGCAAAGGGCGCTATCACTTGCTAAAGTGGTGGCAGGTTGTGACGTTTACGGAATTACCAACGGCTGTAGAAGGGCTGTATGGCCTGCAAATATGTTCATTAAGCCGACTGCTATTGGCGGCGCAGATTACAAAGAGTATGAGCATTTATCGCTATGAGAAAATAAGTGGTCGGCACGCTAAAGCTATACATCTTGTAAAGGGTTTTAATAGTCAGCAATTGCAAGATGCTCTTACTCGTATGCAAGCGAACGCCGATGCGAGTGGCTTTTTGCGCTACGTGCAACCCATTTTGCTTGGCAGCCATGACCCTAAAGCGGAAGTAGGTCATGATACGATTGAGCTTGCCAGTATGCCCGACGGTTTTAGCGAGGATACAGCGTTTAAGCATTATGTCGCTCAAATAGCGATGGCATTTCTTAGCGACTATCAGGAATTTGCGCCGTTGCCTGGTGGCAACCTCGGCACGAGTAGCCAGAGCGAAGTGCTCCATCAAAAGATGAGAGGTAAAGGCCCTGCGCTCTTTATGAAGCTACTTACTCATAAGCTCAATAGTCGTATAATGCCCGATAATGTAGAGTTTGGCTTCGCCGAGCCTGATCTGGAAGCTGAAATGACAGAGGCTAATGTACGCTTAGCAAGAGCGCGGGAGCGTAAGGAACGGTTGAAATCTGGCGAGATAAGCGTTGAGGAGGCTCGTCAGATGGCGGCTGACGCTGGCGATTTGCCTCAGGAAATGTTGCAAAACCCTGACCTTACGCCAACAAAGCCGCCGTTGCGTGATGTGGAACAGCCTGATAGAACTACGGGCCAAACGGTGTTGGGTAATAGATCATGACGATGCAATATAGGGCCATTTTGCCTAAGCGCGACCCAGCGCCAAAGGTGAATATACAACGGGCGCTTACGGAGTTGCGTCATTTTGGTGTTGATGCGCGTAATTTTTTAAAAACGTATCCACCTGTTCCCCCGGATTCCAGTTATAGGCGTACTGGAGATCTTAGTCGTGGTTGGGGTAGTGGCGGCGGAGCTAGGATGGTCGGTGGAGACTTAAAGATCATTCTTACAAACTCTGTGGAATATATGGTGTGGGTACAAGGGCGCAGGCGAGGAAGCGGCCCAAGACAGCGAGCGTTGTTTGCTCGCTATGGTTGGGGTAGCATTAGCGATGTTAATACAAAAATATGGCCCCGTTATCGCAATCGTATTGAGAAGTCATTAGGGTTAGGCAGGGTTAGAATTACAAGAAGTTCCTGATGAGGGGCTTGTAGTAATTGATAGATAGCTTGTAGCTTGAAGTATAAAGGGGATATGAATGCCAAATAAAAAGAAGCCCCGTAAGCCAAAGTCGGGAAAGCCGTACTGAAGGAAGTGAATTGCAATTCCATATTCAGGGGCAAACGATCCAGAGCTCCCCAGTAATGTTAAAAAGATGCCTGCGAAAAAGCGTCGCCAGTGGGTGTCTATCTTCAATTCCACGATGGCGAGTTGTACGGGCGACGACTGCGAAGCTAAGGCTTTTCGTGTTGCCAACGGTGTATTGAAAAGGCAAAAGGATATGATAGATCCTATATCCGTCCAATGTGAATGTAAAGAGTGGAGTAATGTGCCTTATGGCACTAAGGAAGCTACCTGTGAGCATTGCCAACGTGGGCTAAAGATGGTATGGGGAGATCTCCAGGATGATGAAAGCGGAGAAAAGTGTTACCCCGAGGAGATTGTGTACTATCGGCCTTATGGTGGAGCCACCAGCTTTGAAGAAGTAGATGCTTACACTGATGCCAGCGAGGTGGCATACAATGTGAGCCGAACAAAGAATATGTTCGACGCGGTATATGAAAATATTCAGTCAGACGATGAAATGTCCCCAGACGAAAAGATATCTGCTCTTGAAACTGCTACAAAAGAGATGATCCGTCGTATACAACATCCACAGCCGAGTGCTAAAGAGCGTATTAAGAATTGGCTCTTCGGTAATTTCTCTAAACCTGTTATGGCTGGAGATTCTGAGCAAGGTAAAAAACAGAGTCTCTTTCTTGTCACTAAGGACGTTCATGGTAACTGGCGTTGGATGACCCTGTTTACCAATAAGTTTCAAGATAAAGATAAAGAGATCTTTAGTGAATCTGCTCATAAGGAGTATGAAGCTTGGGTAGATAGCACAAAGAATTATCCTGAAGCTCGTATTTGGCATGTGCCAGGTAGCGGTTTTGGCAAAGCCGATTGTTTAACCTACGCTGACGGTTTTATGATCGCCAGCGGTAATTTCTATAAAGGCTTTGAAGATGTGGCAGCTCGTTTGGCGGAGATGAAGGACTTGGGAATGAGTCACGGTTTTACTTTTAGTGAGGGTGATCTCGATAGTGAAGGGGTATACCATAGCTATCGAACATTTGAAGTGAGCGTATTACCAGCGGAGAAAGCTGCTAATCCTTGGACAGCTTTCACTCTGGATCTATTAAAGGAGGAAGTGATTATGGGTCTAAGTAAGGAGAAGCGCCCGTTCTTTGTAAGTGCGATAGGCGAGGAGCGTGTATGTGAATTGGAGAAAATGCTGCCTCAATTCAGTAAGGGTTTGGAAGAGGCAGGTATTGGCTGGAAAGATCTGGCAGAGGCAATGGATCCTGATCCAAAGCCTACTGGCGATCCTGATCCCGCTGGCGGTGGTAATGGGGATCCTGATCCCAATCCAGACCCCGATCCTGATCCGGATGAGAAAGTTGAAGCTGTCGGTGTAAGGGAGCTTACGGCGGCTTTTAAGGAACTTCTAGCTCCTCTTGCTGGGGCTATCGCTCAGCTTCAGAGCGATATAAAAGAGCTTGAAAAGACTGATGATGAGAAGATTGCTGCTCGTATTGGGCCGCGTAGCGACCCTACCGCAGCGGGCGGTAAACGTCCTACTGACAGTGACGGTAATGTGATCGATCCTGATAAAGTGAAGAATTTGGATCAATCGGATGCTAATCCTAATGAGGGGGCTGCGGTTACAGCGGCCCGTGCTATTGTAGATGAACTAATGCTCGGGAAGCGTAGCAGCGGCTAGAGAAGCTGTGTGCTAAGGAGGTAAATTATGGGTACAGATGCTCTAGTAAAGGATCTAGCTGCGGCTCTACTGCCCGAGCTTCAGCAACAGATGGGGCGTCAATATGGGGTCGGCTTTAAGCACAATGCCCCAGGAACTCCAATTACTGTGGGGTACAGTCACGGCCCTGGTGGGAATCTAACATTCCCCGGTGTGGACAATGTGATGTTCCACACCATCATGGGGAACCGTTCTATTATGGGCCAGCTTCCAGCGATGCCCAGTTTGTATGACACCCCTACCTATTACACGATTACAGGTGTGCAGGATACAACAGGGGCCGAGGCAGCTAATAACTGTGATCCTAGCCCTGTAGCGGGATTGATGAAAAGTTGCTTAACTGTGAGTGTATTTGGGCGTTATAAGCGCCAGACAAGTGAACTGGAGCTTAATCGCCTTGGGTTGATGAATGATAGAGCTGACCCTATGGATCTTACTCTAGTGGGCAGCCCTATCCATGGTAGCGGGGTATTTGCTACTGGTGTAGCCGATCCCAGTGTTCCAGGAAACATTTTGGTCAACGAAGTTGCTCGTAAGTTTTGGGAATTGGCTATCGCTATGCACCGTCGTCTGGCTGTTGACCTGTGGATAGGAAACCCCGCTAACGATGCGGGTCAGCTTGGTAGCCGCCGCCAGATGACCGGCTTTGATGTGCTGATCAATACCGGCTATGTTGATGCCGAAACGAACATCGCTTGTGCAGCAATGGACAGTTATGTTCGTAACTTCAATAACCAGAGAATTGACCTAGCCGCTGGTGCAGATAACATTGTGGCAGCGGTAACGGATATGTATTACCAGGTCAAGGATCGCGCTGAACGCACAGGTGTTATGCCCGTTAGGTGGGTATTCGCTATGCGCCGCCAACTCTTTTATGAGTTGACCGCCGTGTGGCCTTGCAGCTATCTCAGTTACCGTTGTATTACAGGGAATACACGGGCTACAGAGTTTATCGATGCCCAGGATGCCATTCGCTTCCGTGATGAAATGCGGGGGGGCAGCTACCTCCTTATCGATGGTGAACGGGTTCCTGTTATTATGGATGACGGTATCGACGAGGATACGAACACCGAAGTAGGCAACATTGTTCCGTCGGGTTGTTTCCGCAGCGACATGTATCTTATCCCCATGAGTGTTGTTGGCGGCAGGGCTGTTACTTTCCTTGAATATATGCAATACAATAATCCTGCCCTTAACGATGCCCTGGGCAATATGGTGTTGGGTAAGGTCGATGGGGCCTTCCTTATTGTGCCGGTACAGACACGCCAGTGTTTCCAGTTTGAGGTAAAGGTAGAACCTCGGCTTGTGTTGCGTACACCTTGGCTTGCGGCCAGGTTGCAGAACGTAGTGTACTGTCCTATCCAACACGAGCGGGATACCTTCCCCGATCAGCCTTATCACGTGGATGGTGGCCGCGTAACTCGCCCAGGGCCGTCGCTCTTCACGCTTTGGCAAGAAGGGACCGGTGCTCCGTAAGGGTTATAGAGGTACGTTGGTATGGAATATTGATAGTGGACTTAGGAGCGGCAGTGGCGTTATAGCTGCTGCCGCTCCTACAAAGAGGAGAGCTATATGGCTAATGAGGAAGTTATTGTGCATCTCAATCGTAAACCGCTCTTTTGTGGCGCTGTACGTAGGGGGGCTGCGGTAACCGGAGATATTAGCCTAGTAACGTGCAATGGTTGTAAGGGAAATAAGAAGGAGGGTAAGTAAGCTATGGGAGACAAATATGCCGTCGGTTTGCAGCAGACAGGTGTAAGCACAGTAGCAGGAGCTACAGGTACAGATGCTTGTGGAGAGCTACAAGCTGTAACCAGTGTGCGCCCACGTGTATACGATATCCTGTTTGGTCAAGGGGGTACACCGGCTGATAACGTAGTACGCTGGGAAGTGCCAAGGGCCACTACCAGTGCTACAGGCACCGCCGCTGTGGAGGTTGCACTTGATCCTGGAAGCCCTGCCTCTGATGCACTTACTGAGGAGGAGATTACTAGCGGTCCTACTGTTACAGCCGACAGCCAGCTACTCGACTTTGACCTTAACCAAAGAGCGACTTTTAGGTGGGTGGCTGCACCTGGAGGCGAGATCGTACTGCCCGCTACAGCTGCCAACGGGATTTTCCTCAACTGTTCCAGCGGTGCCTATACTGGTATTGCGAGAGTGACAGTGCACTGGGAAGAGAGAGCTCCTCAAGACTTGGGAGATGATATGCGAGTAGGAGCTTTCGACTGTTTGTGGAATAATGGGTTGCCAAGTATCGATCTCTAATTAGGAAGAATGAGTCAACCGCAAATAGATCTTAATGAGGAGAAAGGTCGGTTGCGTAAAGCTCCGGCCTTTCTACAGTACACGGCGGCTAGGGGTCGCGTAAAGGGCCATTTTGAGATTAATGGCCCTCTACTGCCAGGCCAAGTAGCAGAGGGCGATACGCTGATGTGTACCCATTGCCAAAAGCATTGGCGGTTGAAGCCTGGTAGTGGTATGCAACGCGGCTGGTGTGGACGCTGTGGTGGCCCTACCTGCGGTAAACAGAAGTGCGAGACGAGCTGTGTGCCTTTTGAGAAGGCTATTGAGCTAATGGAGAGTAAGAATAAGCTACGGGACACTGTCCGCAGTATGTTTGGGTTTGGCAAAGGGTTAAAGACGTGAGCTGGTTTGTACTGCAACAAGACTACCATCGTAGGCCGCTGCCGCTAACGGCGGGTATCACTGAGCCACCCGATGAGCACGGCTGGTTGCAACAACTGCGCACTGCTGTAATACGAGTACTAGCACATGTGCAAACATGGGTAACTGCCACGGTGCAGCCTATGATAGCGGTGCTCCGGTGGGTTGTGGAGCGTCTTGTGCTGCATCGAAGGGCGGTTTGCGTCTAACTATTCTATAAACGCCTGCATTTTGCGGGCGTTTTGTTTGGAGGGCCTTAATGCATGTGAAGCTTGTCTCTATTCCTCACGTGAACGCAGCGGGCCAGATCGAACTCGTGGCCGAGATCAGGCATCTAGCGGCCGACCCGAGCCCGTATCGCGTCGAGACGTTCCTATTCGCCCGCTCAACCGCCACGGCACAGGCGCAGCAGGTTGACCCTGTGGACGGCTGGCCGCTTTTGGACGACGGTACACGCGCACCCGCCTACACACTCGCTGAGGCGCGGCAGCTTGCCGTAGACCGCAACGCTACGCTGCCTACCGTCAAGGCGCTGGTGGACGCCGTGCCCGCGCTGAGCCCTGCCAAGCCAGCGGTCGATGCAGCCTGGGCCGCATTAGTGAATACCCTCAAGGACGAGTTCCTCGGCAAGCCTTATCTGCCTGCCGGACGCACCTACAGGATGGTGGCGCGCACAACGCTGGACATAGCGGAAGTGCAAGCTACCATACGACGCTACTACGAGCGCACTGTCGCGGCGGAAGGCGCGGGGGCGGCGCTGTTGCCTGGGCTGGCGGCGCTGCCTACGGAGTTCACGGTCTAGTGGTCACACTCAATCTCCAGGTGGGCGCGAGTAGCGACGATGCCAACGAGGTTGCTGGTAGTCCGCCCACGCTAACGGATACATCTTTGAACGTTGGCGTAGGATTCCTCTCAAGCATTATTTGGGCGTCAGGATACCGCTTTACGGGTGTAACGATAGCGGGGGGCAGCACCATCGACACTGCAACCGTTACGCTGAAAGCACAAGCACCGTTGGGCACAGTCTGGCTAACGAAGCTGCGTGCTCACGCGCACGATAATTCACCGACGTTTACGACGACCGACGGCGATGTAGATGCGAGAGCTGCAACAACAGCAGGAACCGATTGGGACCCGCCAGCGTGGGTAGACAATACATCCTATACAAGCCCGAGCATTGTAGCGGTCATTCAAGAGATTATTGATCGGGCGGGTTGGGCGAGCGGTAATGCACTTAGCATTCTCCACCGCAATGATGGTAGCGCCGACCTGAGTATCATCATTTTCGACAGCTACGATGCTTTGCCAGCCGACGCGCCCAAGCTGGACATCACGTACACGGCGGCGGCAGGGGTACCAACTGTACCTTTTGGTCAACACCCTGTAGCTGTCCCTCAAAAGCGTGAAGTAGTGGCGTATTAATCCGTGGCTATAATAAATCTTCAAGTAAGTGCGAGCACAGATGACGCGCATGAAGTAGGGGGCAGCGTACCGGTGTTAGATGGAATATCTCTCCCGGTTGGCGTAGATGCGGCGGGGAATGGTGTTGCTGCGGGTTATCGTTTTATCAATGTCATGATTCCACGGGGGAGTCCGATCGAGTCAGCAATTCTCACGCTCAGGGCTAGCGCCACTGGTGGTTTGGCACTAACGACAGTGGATGGCCACTTGCACGACAACTCACCGACATTTACCACGACAGACGGTGATGTAGACGGACGAGGCCATACGCTTGCCAACCGTAGTTGGGACCCTAGCGAGTGGATAGCGGGTACATCTTACGCCAGCCCTGATATCAAAGCAGTCATTCAGGATATTATAAGTCGCCCCGGTTGGGTGAGTGGCAATGCGCTTACCATTTTGCATATTGATGATGATGGCCCAATCAACACGAGGATTTTCGTCGAGAGTTACGATAGTGTCCCTGCTAATGCTGCTAAGTTGGATATTATCTTTACGACACCGGTTCAACAGCCAGCTGCCTTTGGCCCGAACATTATCCGTGGGCAGCGGAGAGTGGTGAGCTTGTAATGGCCTGGGCCAGTTTAGGAAGTATAGGTTCAGCGCAAAACAAGACAGGCGCTACCACCGTTGTCATAACAACAGCAGCGGCAGCGGAAGTAAATAATGTCGTTGTTGTTCTTATTGCCGTAAATAATATTCAAACTACAGACGTAGAGGATGGCACGGATATTGTCAGCGTGGTCGACTCTGCCGGTAATACCTACGTTCGCGCTAAGACGATGACAAATGGGGAAGGGGCTGCCGCTGCTGGGGCGACGGTCGGCATCTATTTCTCAAAGGTTACGACCGAGTTACCTATTGGCAGCACGATCACCATTACTTTCAATGGATCCCCAGCGGCTAAAGCGGTACGGGCGTGGGAATTCTCTATTAGTGCTCCTAATGTTGTAACAGTACAGGGCAGCGCGGTTGCTGTTGGAGATGCTGCTGATCCTGCTGAACAGACTATTACCGGCCTTGTAAATAGAGAGTATCTTTGGCTTCACGCTCTCGCTAACGAGGGACCAATTGAGGATGTTTATACGAAGGATGCAGATTATACGGAAATTACAGAGGAAGGTACAACTGGCGGCGCTGCGGCGAGCAATATGACTTTGAACGGTGAATATCGCATTTTTGTAGGAACTACGGATACGGTGGACGATGCATATCCGGCGTTGCGTGATCATGCTCAAGTATATGTTGCTTTGCAAGAAGAACTTTCAGTTTCTACACGGCAAGTAGCTTCTGCATTTGGTTCTAGGGTTATTCGTGCTCCAGGAAAAGTGGTGAATTTCTAATGCCAATTTTAGTGCAGGATAGCTTTACGGATACTAACGGTGTTCTGTTGCAGAACCATACGCCGGAGATAGGTGGTGCATGGATACAGGATACAGTCGGCGGTACGGCAGAGATCAATACAAACCGACTGCGCAATGTAGCCTTTGATGCTCATTATGGCAATGCAGCAATAGCCACCCTACCGAATCTTGATGTTTTATTTACATGGGTTGCTAGTTCAACACCATTAGTAGAAGCAAATGTTCGCCATGCAGTTCCAACGATAGCTTTTACAGGATATCGTGCTCGTTATGACACCGATCATTATGACCTTATAGCTGTTCCTAACCCATCTGACAATATTATCTTAACTAGTCTTACTGAAGCCATTCCCACACTTCCGGCGCAATTCCTTTTCCAGTTTCGCCCTTTTGGAAATCCTCGTCTGATTCTAACGGTTAATGGCGTACAAAAGTTGACCTCTAATGATGGTCGCATTGGAAGTTGTAATAGGGTGGGTCTTATAGTAACAGATCTAGTTGCTACTGCTACGCAAATAGATAATTTTCTGGCTATTGAGAGTCCTCAGGTTGTCGTACAGCAATCTCTCAATATCGTACGTACATCTGATAGGGTAAACGCTTACTAAGGGGGCCTATTAAATGCCCCGCTGGCAGTATCAAGCTAAGACACAACCTGTAGCTGAACATGCCAGCATTATCCCCTCATTCGGCTGGTACGTCCCACCGCCAGCACAGGTCTTTAGAGCTAAGCCCCGAGCGCAGATCGGCTGGTTTGTTGGGCCGCTTCAGCCTATTGCTGATGTTACTCTTGTAGCCGCAACGACGGCGCAAGTTATTGCTGGGCGGTCGGTACAATATCAGGCTAAGGCTGCGCCGGTAGCCGAACATGCCAGTATTATTCCTTCATTCGGTTGGTTCCAGCAGCAACCAGAGCAAGTCTTCCGACGATCTCCCCCAAGGCAGCCAGGATTATTTGCTACTGGGGCAGTCCCCGAAGCTTTTGATATCCAGGGACCAATCTCTGCAGAGACAACTCTTGTTGTCTTAGGTACACTTACGCAAATCCAGTCTAAAGCGGAACCTCTCGTTATTATAGCTGCCCCTGCTGTTCCTGATTTTGGCTGGTTCCAGCAGCAAGCAGACATACTCCGTCGCCCCGTTGTAAGGCAGCCTGGGTTATTTGCAGCGCCGCAAGAAGCTGAACTTATAGAGGTAGATCTCGATTGGTTCCAGCAGCGCCCAGAACAAGTCTTTAGAGCTAAGCCGCAAACACGGCTTGGCTGGTTTGCTCGTGGCTATGACGCTACCGAGCTTGCCCCTAGCTTCGGTTGGTTCCACCAACAGACAGATGTTATACGGCGTAAGCCCCAAACGAGAACAGGCTTCTTCGCTAAGGGCTACGATAATCAGGAACTAGCTCCTGCTTTTGGTTGGTTTGTTCAAGAGGCCAATATACTCCGTAGTCCTAAGCCACGGCAGCAGGGGCTATTTGCAGCGCCGTTTGAGGCGGAGCTTATAGAAGTTGACCTTGATTGGTTTGTCCAACGTCCAGAGCGTATACCCAGGCGTCACCATCAAACGGGTGAAGGTTTTGTTGCTAAGGGGTATACGGCTGATGAGATAACCCCTGACTTTGACTGGTTCCACCAGCGTCCTGAACAAGTTTTCCGTCGTCGTCCTCCTATAGCGGAGGGGGGATCTGCAGCCTTTGTTGACTTCAGCGTCCCATCGGCCGTTGTGCCCGATTTTGGATGGTTTGTACAACAGCCAGAGCAGGTATTCCGCCGTAAGCCTCAAGCACAATTAGGCTTCTTTGCCACGGGTGCCGTTCTTGAATCCTTTGATATCTTTGGGCCAGTTGTTACAGAGGCAACCCTGGTTATCCCCGGCACTGTCACACTGGTTCAATCGAAGGCAGAGCCCCTTGTAATTGTAGCAGCCCCAGCAGTTCCTAGTTTTGGTTGGTTTGTTCAACAAGCGGATATACTGCGTCGCCGACCACAGACGTCGGTTGGGTTCTTTGTTAGGGGGCCAGACAATAGCGAGATTACACCGGACTTTGATTGGTTTGTACAGCAAGCTAATATTCTTCGTCTGCCCCTTCCGAGGCAAGTAGGGCTCTTTGTTCGGGGCTTTACGGCTGCTGAAATTGCAGCAGTTCCTAGCTTTGACTGGTTCCGTCAACACCCTGGTCCTCTACCTAAGCCTGTTCGACCTTTGGGGCTTGTGGCGAAGGGCTACACTGCGGCAGAAATT
>Ga0247727_10001849_pt1 | contig 49167 bp, 44 predicted proteins | sample WisWelCaveWW1625_FD_202498 | JGI IMG/M metagenome (GOLD analysis project Ga0247727, IMG submission 202498) | Biofilm microbial communities from Wishing Well Cave, Virginia, United States - WW16-25 | ecosystem: Environmental > Aquatic > Deep subsurface > Groundwater > Cave microbial mat | place...
CCCGCTTCCCCGCACCCCCATGCGGTCCAGGCCGCGCCAGACTCGAAGGTCCGCGTTGACCGTCTCCGCTGTCGCGGCGCGCTCCTCGTAGATGGCCTTGGCCTCCGCCGTTCCCATCCGCCGGCGCCAGGCGGCGACCCCAGGCGAATCTCCGGGCTTGGGCTGGTAGGGATCGATCGCTTCCGACCGCGGTCGCTGGACCGGGGCGTAGACCTTCACCCCCTGCTCGTCGGCCCTCTGGATGCTCTCCAGCCGCGTGAATCCTCCGTCCACCAGCAGTTCCTCGGGCTTGCCGTCCGCGCGCCGCTCGACCTCCTCCAGCATGGGATCCGTCTGGCCCATGTCGCTGCCGGCATTGCTCACCTGCACCCCCACGATCACTCGACTCTTCGTGTCGGTGGCCAACTGCACGTTGAACGCCGGGCGGAAGCCTCCGTCTCCCATCTTCATCACCCGTGCCTCCGGATCCGTCGTGGACACGCGCGCCTCCTCCTTCTCCTTGGGCGTGCCCTTCGCCTCTCGCGCTTTCGGCAGATCTTCCAGGGCGCGCTTCACACGCTCTTCCCGCTCGCGTGCCGCTCGCTCCGCTGCCGCTCGCTCTCGAGCGCTGCGCTGCGGATCCGGCTGGTCCGCCTGCTTCTTCACGTGCTCCACCTGCTCGCGAGCAGCGGCCAGGCACTTCTGCAAGCTCGCCTCACGCCGGAACGAGGCCGCACCCGCGCTGGCCCGCACCCGCATGCCGTCCTGTGCCACCCGCTCCAGCCGCACCAGGCCCCGCCTCATCAAGACGGCCAACACCTGCGTCATCAGGTCGTCCAGCGCCTCGGCTTGGCTCACCCGGAAGTCGCTCAGCGTGTGGTGATTTACCAACACCCCGCCGCAGATCCAGCGGTAGGCATCGTGTGCCTCGCACAACCGGGCCAACTCCCGCGCGCTGCCCACTCCCTCGCTCGTCGCGTACAGCCACAGCGCCACCAGGATCTTCGGGTCGATTGCCGGACGCCCGGGACTGCTCCCGCGCGCCTGGATCACGGCATAGAACCGGCCCAGGTCCAACTTCTCGACCGCCGACCAGATCACCCGCGCCCGGTGGTCGGGCCCCAGCAGTGCGTCGACGTGCATCGGGCGCCACTCCATCTGGAAGCGCTCTGCCCGCTGCAGGCGAGGCTCGCCGACCGCCTCGGCGGGCGGTTCGCGGCTGTTGACCGTACCGACAGACTCTTCGTCGAACAGGGTCGATGGGCTCATGAGCCCATCGAATTAAAACCTGCGCCAGCGAGTCCAGCCCCTTCCGGACGTCGCCACCGAAAAGTTCACACGCTCTCAGCGACCGAGGCGGGCGACGGCCTCGAGGATCGCCGCGGGCTCGGCCATGCGTCCCTTCCCTTGCACCCCGCAGGCGGTGTGGCCCGAATCGGGTTCCAGGATCTTCCAGCCGTCCTGGATCAAGGTGGCGACGTTCCGCCGCAAGGGCGGCGCGCTCCACATGTTCGGGTTCATGGCCGGACACAGGATCCTCGGAAGGGTGGTGGGGAGGGCGAGGGCGGTCGTGGTGACGAGATCGTCGCCCAACCCGAGGGCCAGCCGGGCCACGAGGTCGGCGGGGGCCGGCGCGACGAGGAAGAGCTCCGCCCAGCGCGCGAGGTCGATGTGGTCCATCGCGGTGCGCCGCTCGGGGCCGAATTCGTCGCTCTCCGCGGCTTCGCCGGTGAGCGCGGCGAAGAGCTGGGGATGGACCAGGCGCGCGGCCCGCGGCGTGAGCACGGTGCGGACCGCGTGCCCTTTCTGCGCGAGCTGGCTCGCGAGATCGCAGGCCTTGTGCAGGGCCGCGGAGGCCCCGCAGGCGAGCACGATGTTCATATTCCACCCCCCGGTTCGAGTCCCGCCAACCGGCGCACCTCGGCCAGCGCGCGCTCGAGATCGGTGTTGACCACGACTCGATCGTACTTGTCCTTGGCCAAGAGCTCCTCCTGCGCCTTGCGCAAACGCCGTTCGATCGACTCGGGAGCGTCGGTTCCGCGGCCGACCAGGCGCGCGCGCAGCGTCTCCATGTCCGGAGGCGCCACGAACAGATAGAGACCCGGGATCCCCAGGGCCTTGAGCTGGGCCCCGCCCTGGACGTCCACCTCGAGCAGGAACACCTTGCCCGCGGCAGTCGCTCGTTCCATGGGGGCGCGCAAGGTCCCGTAGAGATTGCCGTGGACCTCGGCCCACTCGATGAAATCCCCCTGCTCGATGTGCTCGCGGAAGCGCGCCTTGTCGACGAAGACGTAGTCGCGTCCGTCCACCTCGCCGGGGCGCTTCGCACGCGTGGTCACCGAGACCGAGAACTCGACGCGCGGGTCTTCGAGGAGTCGCCTGCAGATCGTGCTCTTGCCGCAACCCGACGGGCCGGAGACGACCAGGACCCGTCCGTTCCCGTGCGTGCTCATTCGAGGTTCTGCACCTGCTCGCGCAGGCGCTCCGCGAGGGTCTTCGCCTCGATCACCCAGTGGGCGACGCGCGCGTCGCTGCACTTCGCCCCGAGCGTGTTCACCTCGCGGAAGATCTCCTGGACGAGGAAATCGAGCTCTCGTCCGACCCGGCCGCCGCGTGCGAGGAGGCCGTCCAGCTGGTCCAGGTGGCTCCCGAGGCGCGCCAGCTCCTCGCTGACGTCCAGCCGATCGGCGAGCACGGCGATCTCGCGCGCGAGATCGGTGGGCGCGAGCACGTCCTGCCCGTCCAGGAGCTCCTCGACCCGCTCCCGGAGATTGCGCTGGTGGGAGCGCACCACGTTCGGCATCTGCTTCGCGATGCGCTGGGCGAGCTTGCGCATCCCGCGTGCATTCCGCAGCAAGTCCTTGCCGAGCGCCGCCCCCTCGACCTCGCGCATGTGGATCATGGCGTCGAGCGCTTTCTCCGTGGCGCGCACGAGAGCGCGGCGGAGCCGCTCGTTCTCCGCCGGCCGGCGAGACTGGGCGCCGATGACCCCCGGCAGGGAGAGCAGGGTCGAGAGCGAGAGCGAATCCTCGAGGTCGAGCTCGGACGCGAGCCGGGCGATGCGCGCGCGATAGCGTTTCGCGAGCGCAGCGTCGATCTCGGCCTCCCCCGGCGCGGGGGACTGGGCATCCACGTGGACGTGGATCGCGCCGCGCTCGATGCGCTCCCGGACGCAGGCTTCGACGTCGCCCTCCGCCGCCGAGAACTCCGGAGCGAGCCGTATCTTGACCAGGAGATGGCGGTGATTCACGGACCGCACCTCGACCTGGAAGGCCCAGCCCTCCGCCTCGAGCGTCGCGGCGCCGAATCCCGTCATCGATCGCAGCATGGTTTCGGTCGTCGCGGCGCGGGCCGAGCCGGTGCTCGCGGGCTCCGCCCTACTTCTCTTCGCCGCCGGTTCCTTCGTCCGGGTTCGCGGGCACCTCGCCGGGCACCACGGCCGAGGGGAGTCCGGGCGGCGAGTACTCCTGGCTTCCCTGCGCGGGGAGCACCGAGTGCGTACCGCTATCGCGATTCAACCACCACAGGAGCAGGGCGCTGCCGAGGAAGAAGATGGCGGTGTAGCTCGTGAACGTGTTGATGCCCTTGGCTCCGACGCCGAAGGTTTGTTGGCCGTGCTCGCCCAGGGCCTGCCCGAAGCCTCCGCCCCGGCCCTCTTGGAGCAAGATGACCACGATCAGGACGATCGCGGACAGCACGAACAGGATGTAGAGCAGCGTGGACAGGATCGCCATGGAGGAGAGCTTAGAGGTCTAGCGGTCGAAGTCGATGATCGGGAGGAAGGTCTTGGCTGAAAGCGAAGCCCCGCCCACCAGCGCCCCGTCGATCCCCTCGACGGCCATGAGGGCTCGGATGTTGTCGGGCTTGACGCTGCCTCCGTACTGGATGCGGGTGCGTTCCGCGACGGCGTCCCCGTGGAGGCCGGCGAGCAGCCCGCGCAGGTATTGGTGGACCTGCCCCGCCTGTTCGGGCGTGGCGTTCCGGCCGGTTCCGATGGCCCACACGGGTTCGTAGGCGATCGTCACGCGCGAGAAGAGCTCCGTGCTCACGCCCGCAAGCCCGCGGACGAGATGGTTCTTCACGACCTTCTCGGTCGCGTTCGCCTCGCGCTCCGCGAGGGTCTCGCCGACGCACAGGATGACTTCGAGACCCGCCTCGAGCGCGCGCTCGACCTTGGCGTTCACCAGGGCGTCGGTCTCGCCGTAGACGTGGCGGCGCTCGGAGTGACCGACGACGACCAGGGTGGCCCCGACGTCGCGCAACATCGCCCCCGAGACCTCGCCCGTGAAGGCACCCTCCGCGCGGTCGCACAGGTTCTGCGCACCGGCGCGGATCGGCGACCCCTCGAGCGCCCGCGCCACGTCGGCCAGGTAGACGAAGGGCGGAACGATCGCCACCTCGACGTCCTTTCGCTGGCCGACGTGCTCGCGCAGGGTCAGGACGAGCGCGAGAGCCCCCTTGCGGTCGAGGTTCATCTTCCAGTTGCCGGCCAGGAAGGGCCTCTTCATGCGACGGGCTCCTGCCGGCGCGCGTGGAGCGGACCCGGGGCCAGCGCGTTCGTCGTCAGACGGCGACCATCGATCGAGAGCAGGATCTCCGCGGAACGCCGGATCTCGACCAGCGTCTCGAGATCGATGGCCTGGGCCCCGTCGGAATGGACCGTGTGCGGGCGCGGGTGGACCTCGACGATGAGGCCGTCCGCCCCGGCGGCGAGTCCGGCCCGCGCCAGCGGCAGGACGAGATCCCGCCGGCCGGCCGCATGCGAGGGGTCGACGATCACCGGCAGGTGCGTGACGGTCTTCAGGTGCGCGACCATCCCGAGGTCGAGCACGTTGCGCGTCACGCGATCGAAGCCGCGCACGCCGCGCTCGCAGAGCACGACCTGCGAGGCGCCCGCCGCGAGCACGTATTCCGCGGCTAGGAGGAACTCGCGTGCGGTCGCGGAGAGCCCGCGCTTGAGCAGGATCGGGCGGCCGGCGCGGCCCGCTTCCGTGAGCAGCGCGGCGTTCGTCATGCTGCGCGAGCCGAGCTGGAGCATGTCCGCGACCGCGGCCACGGCCTCGACGTCCCGCAGATCGAGGACCTCGGTGACCAGGGGGAGACCGACTTCCTGCTTGACCGCCGCCAGGCCGCAGAGTGCGCTCCGTCCCCGGCCGTGGAAAGAATAGGGCGAAGTCCGCGGCTTGAACGCGCCGCCCCGCAGGAGCGTGGCGCCCGCCTCCTTCACCGCACGGGCGATGCCCAGGAGTTCGTTCTCGTCCTCGACCGCGCAGGGACCGGCGATCAAAGAGACCTGCCCGCCTCCGAAGGCGGCCGAACCGACGCGCACCACGGTGTCCGCTCGGCCCTCGGTGCGATCGACGAGTTCGGGAGCGTCGCTCGAGTCGATCACCGCCTCCACGCACGCGAGATCCTCGAAGGAGGCTCGGTCCCCCGGCCGGCCGGGGGTGCGAGCCGGGTCCCTCTCGAGCTCGAGCAGACGGCGTCCGCGGTCGAGGAACCGCGGGCGGTAGCCCAATTCGTTCGCAACGGCCAGGAGGGACTCGAGGTCCTCGGCGCTCTTGGTCTTGCGCAGGCGCAGAAGCATGGTCTCCAGGCCCGGAGATGCGTCCAGAAACCGCTACGCCCGGGAAAGAGAACGAAGCAGTATAGGCGCCCCCCCTCCGGAGGACAACGAATCGGCGATCGAGCCCGGGGGACCACGACCATGAGCTCCCTCGAGACCCTGCTGCGACTCCTCCCCCTGGAGCGCCTGCCCCGAACCGGCTGGATCCTGGCCGGGATCTCGGCCCCGGAGACCGTCGCAGCCCACTCCCTGGGGACGGCCTTCGTGGTCCTCGCGCTCGCCCCGCGCGTGCTCCCGCCGCTCGACGTCGATCGGGCGGTGGCACTCGCCGTGGTGCACGACGCGCCCGAGGCAGAGACCGGAGACCTGCCTCCGGGCGTATCGTCCCGGCTTCCACGAGGAGCGAAGGAAGCCCTCGAGGCCGAGTGGGCGCGCGAGCTCCTCGCGCCCCTCTCGGAACCGGCCCTCGAACGCTACCAGGAGGTCCGCGCAGGGCGGACCCGGGAAGCCCGCTTCACGCGGATCTGCGACACCCTGCAGCTCGGCGTGCGCCTCGTCGGCTACGTCCGTGCCGGAGCCCGCGGCTTGGATCCGTTCCACACGCGGCTTGCGGCCCTGGTTTGCGAGGAATTCCCGCCCTGCGAGGAATTGAGGCGTGAGATCCTCGCGGCGTTGCGAGAGATCCCTTCCGCCTGATGCGCGCTCGGCATTCCTTCGTCGTCCTCGTCCTCGGCGCCGTCCTGCTCGGCTTCCTGGCGGAGCGCCGCCGCATGGAGGACACGACCGCGCGCTTCGAGTTCTCTCCGCTCGTCGCGCCGCCCTTCGAACCCCTCGCAGTGCCCCTCGGGGAACAGGCCCTGCGCGGCGTGGTCGTGCTGGAGGACGGGACTCCCGCGATCGACGTGCAGGTGTTCCTCTACCGCGTCGAGCCCGTTCCAGGCGCCGCCGAGCCGCTCGCGTGGACGCAGAGCGACGCCGAAGGACGCTTCGAGCTCGAGCACCTCGTCACGGCGCGCTACGAGGCCGCGCTGGTGCGATCCGGGCACCCGCCGGTGACCTACGCGATCGACGTCCCCAGCCAGGGCGAAGTTCACTGGACGATCCCCCCGCGCCTCGAACCGCTCCCCGTCCTGCCGGAGATCGAGCGCGCCCCCCTCGCCGGACGGGTCGCCCCGCCCGCGGGCCTCGGTCCCTGGCCGATCGCGGGCTACCAGGTCGTCCTTCGGCCCACACCGGACACGCCGCCCTTGTGCGGAGCGGTGACGCGCCGGGTCGCAGTGGACGAAGCCGGCGCCTTCCGCCTCGAGAACCTGGTCCGCGCCCGCTACCTCGTCGAGGTACTGCCTCCCTGGGCCGCAGGGGGTTCCTGGCCGGCGCTGACGAGCGTGGAATTCGATCACACGCGGCCCGATTCTCCCGAACTCGAGCTCGCCCTCGCCTCCGGAGCGATCGCGGGCGCGATCGTCGATCAGTTGGGGCGAGCGCTGGAAGGCGCCCTGGTCATGGTCTCTCCGGCCAGCGAACCGGATCGCATCTGGCCGGCCCGGCAGACGGACGACGCGGGAGCCTTCGAGGTGCGCGACCTCCCGCCCGGTCGCTACGTGCTGCGCCTGCGGGCGGGCCTGGCCGCGCGAGAGCAGGAACTCGACGTCCGCGCGGGAGAGGTCGCGGAGGTCGTCTTCGAACCCCTGGACCTCGAGGAAGGCCTCGAGGAACGCTCCCCCTGATTCGCGCGGCTATCTTGGGGGGCAGGTTCCGGATGGAGATCGACCTCGACAACGCCGCGACGACGCCCATCGAGCCCGAGGTTCGCTCGGCCATGCTGCCCTACCTCGAGCAGCACTTCGGGAATCCCTCCTCGCGCCATCCGCCGGGGCTCCTCGCCGCGAAGGCCCTCGAGCAGGCCCGCGCGACGATCGCGCGCGCGCTCGGAGCGGGCCCCGAGGACGTGGTCTTCACCTCCGGGGGAACGGAAGCGAACAACCTCGCCGTGCTCGGCCTAGCGCGCGCTCGCAAACGTCACGGGCGCCACGTCCTGGTCGGCCCCACCGAGCATCCCTCGGTGCGAGAGGCGGCCGCGGCGCTCGAGAACGAGGGCTTCGAGGTCGAGACCCTGCCGCTCGACGCCACGGGCGGACTCGACGTCGAGCGCTCTGCGGCCGCGTTGCGGCCCGACACGGTGCTCCTCGCCCTGATGCTCGTGAACAACGAGTTCGGCACGGTCTACCCGGTCGCGCGCGTGGCGCGCCTGGCGCGCGCCAACGCGCCGAGCGCCTGGATCCACGTCGACGCGATCCAGGCGCTCGGCAAGGTGCCGGTCTCGCTCGCCGAGCTCGGGGTCTCGAGCCTCTCGCTCACCGCGCACAAGGTGCACGGACCGAAGGGGAGCGGCGCGCTCGTCCTGGCGGAGGGCGTCCGGCCCCTTCCGCTGCTTCTCGGCGGAGGCCAGGAACGCGGCCTGCGTTCGGGCACCGAGAACGTCGCCGGGATCGTGGGGCTCGCGCGCGCCGTGGCCCTGGCGGTCCAGAGCCAGCGCGAGGCCGCGCGCTCGATGCATCGCCTGCGCAGCCTGCTCTGCGAGGAGCTCTCCCGCTGGCGCGGCGCACGCGTGCTGGATCCGGGAGGGAAGGACGCCGTCTCTCCGGCGATCGCCGCCGTGCAACTCCCCGGCCCTCCGGCCGAGGTGTGGATGCACCACCTGGAGAGGCGCGGGATCTACACCAGCGCCGGCAGCGCCTGCCACGCCAAGAAGCGCAGCGTATCGAGCGCGCTCCTCGTGCTCGGACTCGACGCGCAGGAGGCCTTGCACGTCCTGCGCTTCTCCTTCTCACGCCACACGCGCGAGGAGGAGCTCCGGCGCGCGCTCGAGGTGCTGAAGGAGGTCGAGAGCGAGCTCTCGGCCCGCCGATGAAGCCCGCGGCCGCCACCGGCGAGGTCGTCGTCGCACGCTACGGCGAGCTCTGGCTCAAGGGCAAGAATCGCCATCTCTTCGAGGAGCGCCTGCGCGCCAACGCGCGTGCGGCCCTGGGCGGCATCGCGCGCACGCGGATCGAACGCGTCCAGGGCGGTCTCGTGTTCGCTCCTGAGGAGCCCCCCGATGGGCACAAGCGCGAGCTCGTCGCGCGCAGGCTGCAGGAGGTGTTCGGTTTCTCCTCGATCTCCCCGGCCCGCGTCGCGCGGCCCGAGCCCGACGAGATCGCGCTCGTCGCGGGCGAGGTCCTGGCGGCGGCGCTGGAGGAGCGGCCGCGCGCGAGCCCGATCCGCTTCCGCGTCGAGACGCGGCGCTCGGACAAGACCTTCCCGATGATCTCGACCGAGCTCGATCGATTCGTCGCCGATCGGATCCTCGGGCCCCATCACGAGCGGTTGAAGGTCGACCTCTCGCACCCCGAGCTCGTGCTCGGGATCCACGTCCACGCGGACCAGGCCTGGATCTTCGCCGAACGCCTGCCGGGCGCCGGCGGGCTCCCCGTCGGCACGGTGGGCCGCGTCGCGGTGCTGCTCTCGGGCGGCATCGACTCGCCGGTCGCGGCCTGGATGAGCATGAAACGCGGCTGCGAAATCGTCTCCGTCTCCTTCCACTCCTATCCGTATGTGGGCGCCTCGTTCCTGCAGAAGGTCGAGCGCATCGTGCGCCGGCTCGCGCGCTGGCAGGGCCCGTCCGTGCTCTACGGCGTGCCCTTCGCCGAGGCGCAGACCGCGATCCGCGACCGGACGCGCGAGGACTATCGCACGGTCCTCTATCGCCGGATGATGCAGCGCATCGCCGCCGAGCTCGCCGGGCGCGAGCAGGCGACCGCGCTCGTCACCGGCGAGAGCTTGGGCCAGGTGGCGAGCCAGACGCTCGAGAACCTGACCGCGATCGGCGCAGCTTCGACGCTCCCGGTCCTGCGCCCGCTCATCGGTTTCGACAAGGAGGAGACGATCGCGCTCGCGCGCCGGATCGGCACCTACGAGCTCTCGATCGAGCCCGAGCCCGACTGTTGCACGGTGTTCCTGCCGCGCCGGCCGGTGATCCGGGGGCGGATCGACGTGTGCGAGGACGAGGAAGCGCAGCTCGACGTGGACGCGCTCGTCACGCAGGCCGTCGCGGGCGCGGAAAGGAAATCGATCGAGCCGGCGTGACTCTCCATCATGACTGATCCTGGCCGAAATGCCCCATGCCCCTGCGGGAGCGGGAAGAAATACAAGCAATGCTGTCTCAAAGACTCCAAGACCCAACTCCATCCCTACGCAACCGCTCAATCACCACAAAGAAGTCTGCGAAGAGCCGGTCCAATGGAGAATACGCTGTACCAGCTCTACATGAAGGAGACCGAGACATTCGGTTGGTTCGCAAACCTGGACGCAGAGTCATTGCGCCGGCTCGTGCTGTCCACCTGGTACATCATGTTGTGGAATCCCCTTGACGTAGAGAAATCACTTCTGAAGTTCTACGGTCACGTCATTGACGGACCCAATGTGATGCGATTCCTCCAGGCGCTAAGACGGAGACACGCCTACTGCGACACGTACGCATGGGCCATTCCACATCAGGAGGCAATCGACACCCTACTCAAGCACTCCCCGCTCATCGAGATCGGAGCGGGCAGGGGGTATTGGGCTGCTCTTGCATCTTCGGCGGGAGCCGACATCGTTGCATTCGATCCGAATCCTCCATACAAGAGTGGAGTGAACAAATGGCATCGTCAACCTGGAACGTTCTTCGATGTTGCAAGAGCCGATTGTGAGATCGCAAGAATGCATCCGGACCGGACATTGTTCTTGTGCTGGCCACCCTATGACTCGGACGTTGCACTGAGAACCCTACGGAGCTACAAGGGCGAGACCGTCATCTACGTAGGTGACGATGGACACGACGCTGGCACACCCCAGTTCTGCACTGAAATGGCAACTCACTTTACCCTGATTCAAGTTGTAGACATCCCAAGATGGCCCGGGATGAATGACCGGTTGGAAGTTTGGCAGCGGTCAGATGCCGCGTCCCATACAACATGACTCCTCATGGCGTCCGCAAGCGTCGAATAGAAGCGAAGCGACAACGAGAAGAACGCGTGGCACCAAGCGGTCTATCAGAAGAACACCGGCCCAACACTATTCGGCGACTCAGCGGCGATCCTTGTTGAGCGGCGAAGAGCGACACCGGGACGAGAAGAAGAAACGTGGGATGGCCAAGCGAAGGAAGCAGCCCACTGCAGTGCGAGACTGGCTCCGGGTGCCGAGGCTCGTCGAGAGCGCAACTCGTGGCCTGCGGTCGGGCGATCTCGACCGCCGGGGCGGGGCCCAGAAGTGGTCGATTCGCGAGAACGTCCACCACCTCGTCGAGGCCAACCTCGTGGCGGCGACGATCGTTCTCGCCGCGATGGGCAGCGCCCGGTCGATCTACGACTGGTCCTGGCTCCTACCGGATCCCGCCTGGATGCGCCGCTCCGGATACCGCAGGCTCGATCCCGCGCCGGCGTTGCGCGCGTTGAAGGCCGTCGGGCGGCACGTCGCCGCGCTGCTCGCAGGGACGCCCGGCTCCCTGAAGCGCAAGGTGAGGTTGCGGGACGCGCCGGGCGCGCGTCTTCGCACGGTCACCGTGGAGCAGATCTTGGGCGACGAGGTGGAGCACGCGAAGCACCACCTTCGAGACGTCCGCGCCATCCGGAAAGCCCGGCGAGCGCGCGCCTGACGGTCTTCTCCCTGACGGCTTTCTCCCTCATCTCACCGGAGGCCGTCAACCCGAGAACGCGTTCGCTCGGGCTTCAACCCGACGAGCGCCCTACTTCGCCCGCATCCCCTCCAGCGTCGAGAGCAGCTCGCCCGGACGGAAGGGCTTCTCGAGCCGCGCGATCCCGTCGCGTGGGACGTTCTCCGTCCCGCCGATCAGCACCAGCCGCTCCGGGGCGCTCCAGCGCTCGAGGAAGACGCCGAGCTCCGCGGGACGGCCCAGGTAGGCGTCGGCATCGAGCAGGAAGAGTCCCTCCTCGGACGGTGAGAACCTCTCGGGACCGTCCACGAGCGTGATCTCGAACCCCTCGTGGCCGAGGACGAGGACGAGCAGCTCCGCCAGCGAGGCCTCGGGCACGCACAGGACGACGCGCCTACGCGGGCGTCTCGGCGCAGCCGGGCTCGGCTGCGCGACGAGGCAGGGCAGGGCGAGGCGCCAGGCGTGGCAGCGCTTCGTGTCCCGGACAGAGAGCCTGGCGCCGAGCTCTTCCGCCCAGGGGATGGCACGCAGCGCCGGCGCCTCCGTCGTTCCGTCCGGGGGGTGCTCGCGGACGCCGGAGAGCGTTGCCCACCCCGTGCCGACGCGCAGCGCGAGCCGCGCGCGCGCCTTGGTCTCGCCCCGCCCCGCGTCGGGTGGTCCGGCGAGGACGCGCCCCACGAGGAAGGCGAGGAGCTTCCCGAGGCGCGACGGATCGGCGCGCACCGGCACGGCGCCCTTCGGCAGGACGAGATCGATACGCTCGACCTCTAGGCTGGGCCGCACGAGCTCGGCGATACCGGCGACGAGCAGGGAGAGCTCGAGCTCCTCGGTACGCGGCGGGGGCGTCTTCACGAGCAGCGAGAGCTGCCGTAGCAGGGAGCGCGCGGTCTCGAACTCGCGCCCCGCGGCCCGGTCCCGGACTTCCGTGGACCCCTGGAGCGCGCCGTGGATCACGGCGAGCGAGTTGTTCAGGCGATGCACGAGCGGCGGAATCCAGCGCGGGAGGAGGCCCTCGATCTCCCGCTGCAGAGGATCTTCTTCTTGCGTCATCTCCCTCTCCTCACGGACCGCACTGGAAATGGAAGTCGCTCCAGGATACTCCAGCCTCGGTTCCCCGAGTCGCGATGAACCGAACGACCGTCGTCTTCCTGGCGCTGGCGATCCTGCTCGCCCACACGCTGGCCATCCACCAGACTCCCGACGGACGCTTCGGCGCTCCCTACGAACGCGCCCACGTCGCCTATCGCGTGGGCCGCAACCTCGCCTTCGAGGGGCGCGCCACCTGGGACGTCCAGGCGCCCTCCGCGGAGACCTATCCCTCGCCGCTCTGGGTCGGACTCGGCGCCCTGGCGGTGGAACTCGAGATCCCTCCCACGACCCTGAGCCAGGTGCTCGGGATCCTGTGCGCGCTGTGCACGGTCGGGGTCGTGGCGCAGTTCAGCTCGAATCGTCTGGCGGGGCTGGTCGCGCCCGTGTTGATCGCGACGAGCGGCAGCGCCTGCGCGAGCGCGGCGAGCGGGACGGAGGCTCCGCTCGCCATGCTGCTCGTGGCGAGCGCGTTCCTCGCCTTCGAGCGCGGGTGGCGAGGACTCTTCGCGAGCTCGTCGATCGCGCTCCTCCTGACCCGCCCCGAGGGCGCCTTCCTGGTGTCGTGCTTCCTCCTGCTCGAGATATGCGATCGACCGCGCGAGGAGGGCCCGCGCCGTTCCCTCGCCGGAGCCCTCGCGCTGGTCTTCGGCGCGGGGATCGCGTTCCTCTGCCTGCGCCGAGGGTTCACGGGGTCGTTCTCGTCCCCCTTCGACGCCGAACTCCTACGGTTCGACGCAGAACGCTGGAACCTCGGTTTCCACTACGTGTGGAGCTTCGTGATCGCCTCCGGATCGGGAGCCCTGTTCGTGCTCCCGGTCGGGTTCCTGCTGCGAGGCCGGCTTCCGCCGAGCGGCCGGCGAGCGCTGGCACTCTTCACCTGCTGGACCCTCGTGGTGGCGCTCGCAGGCGGGGATCGCCAGCCCTTCTGGAACGTCCTCGCTCCGGCCCTGCCCTTGCTCTTCCTCGGCATCCAGGAGTCGATCACGGCCTGGATCGATCGGAACCCCAGACAGGCTCCGCTCGCCTGGTTGCTGCTCTCGGTGACGACCGTCGCCTCCTTCCTGGTCAGCAAGGTCCCGGGCAACCTCGGCCCGCTACCCCTGGAAGGGTTCCTGCGTGCCTGGATGGAACCTGACTCGGTGCTCTCGAGAGCTTTCGAGCACCCGCTCGGCCGACTCGGCCTGCTCTCCGAGATCCGCGAGGTCGAACGCCTGCGTTCGGCGGGGATCTTCCTGCGCGATCAGGTGAGCGCCGATGCGACCATCGGGACGTTCTGGCCGGGAGCGATCGGGTATCTCTCCCGGAAGCAGGTCGTCGACCTCCTGGGACGCACGCCGTCCGCGGATCGAGGAGGCCAGGGCCGTCCCTGGGAGGGAGCCGCGAAGGTCGACCTCGTCGGGGCACTCTCGAGCCCGACGAACTACCTCGTGCTCGAGGCCGGAGTCGGGGAACGCCCCAGCGCCTCCGAGCTGTTCCATGAATGGCTGCGGCGCTACGACACCGTCGGGGACGTGCCGGAGCGCTTCCACGCGCTCCTCGAGAGCCTGCAGCGCTACGAGCTCGTGTCGGTGCCCGTACCGGAGCGGAGCTCACGGCCCGACGTTCCTTCGTCCCAACCCTTCCTGCTCCTGCGCGAGAGGAGCCTCGGGCTCGCGCCGCGACTCGAACTCTCGCGCTCCGGGAGCGAGGTCGAGATCCTCGCCCACCATCGCGGTCACGCCCAGGTGGTCGATCTGGAGCTCCGTCTCGTGGACTCCGGCGGCCGGTCCTGGAACATGCGCCCCACCGGCGCGTGGACCCCCGCGAACTCCGTCGATGCTCGCATCGATCTCCTGCTGTACGACACGGGTCCGAGCTCGATCCTCCTGGCGCGAACCGCCCTGCCTCGAGGGATGGAGGCGGCCACGTTGACCGCGCGGCTCCACACGCCAGGGATCGCCGCGGACTCGACCTTGGCCACGGTGGCGACGGCGTCGCTCGAGCTGCAGCGCTGATTCTCCCCGAGGTCTCCTCAGGAAGTGTTGAGCCCGTGCGCCTTGAGCTTCCGGTAGAACGTGCTCTTCCCGATCTTCAGCAGCTTCGCGGCGGCGAGGTTGTCTCCCCGGGTGCAGTGCAGGGCGTGCACGATGGCCTGCTTCTCGTACAGTTCGAGGCTGGGAACTCCTTGGAGGACCCCGAGGTCGAGCGGCGCTTCGGACGCGGTCCTCGGCTGGGAAGCCCGGGTCCTGTCGCGCCTGGGTCCGGTCGCCGGGATGGCGTCCCGCGCCATGCGCTTCTCGAGCTCCTGCAGGTTCGCCGGGAGATGTTCGAGCCGGATCTCGGGACCGGCCGCGGCGGAGCAGGCGTCCTCGACGCAACGTTCGAGCTCGGCCACGTTCCCCGGCCAGTCGTGGTGGGAGAGCACGGACAGGACCTCGGCGGAGAGGCGCAGGCGTTTCGCGGCCCCATGGCGCGCCAGGAAGGCCTCCGCGAGGACCAGCACGTCGTCCTCGCGGCGCGCGAGCGGCGGGACCGGGATCTCCGTGGCACGCAGTCGATCGAGGAGGTCCCGGAGGAAGCGCCCCTGGGCCACGAGCTCCTCCAGGTCCACGGTCGCGGCGGCAAGGAGCCGGACCTCGACGCGCTCGGGTTGCGAGGAACCGACACGGGTGACTTGCTTCTCCTCGAGGAGCTCCAGCAGCTTCTCCTGGATCGCGAGCGCCGTTTCCCCGATCTCGTCCAGGAACAGGGTCCCGCAATGGGCTTGCTGAACGAGTCCCGGACGATCGGCGATCGCCTCGGGGGCCGTCTGTCTCGTGCACCCGAAGAGCTCGGTCTCGATCAGACCGGGCGCGAGCGCGGAAACGTTCACGGGAACGAAGGGGCCGCTCGCCGAACCCGAGAAATGGAGGATGCGCGCGATCAAGCCCTTGCCCGATCCGACCGGGCCGCACAGGAGGACCGGCTGGTTCCCGCTCAGCGCTTGGACGAGCCGGCCGCGGAGGTCCACCATGGCGGCGCTCTCTCCCAGGAGCGCGCTCGGATGGAACGTCCGCCGGGCGGCCTCCAGCAAGGCCCCCAGCTCGCGACGCGGAACGCTCGACTCCTCGGATCGGAGCAGCTCCGCGGCGACGCGGCGCTTCGTCGCGTCGGAGAGCAGGACGACGCGGTCCGATTCCATCCCGTGGACTCGGGAAACGGTCGGGAGGACCGAGGCGGAGAAGGAGCGAACCGTCCCCTTGCTGCGGTCCCCCAGATCGAAACGAAAGGCCTCGTGTCGATCGGTGCGCGCATTGCGCACGAAGGCCTCGAGGGTCGATCCCGGCGCGATCGTGGCCAGATGCTTGCCCTCGATCTCCTTGCCGAGGATGTCCTGAGCACCCCGGTCGCTCGCACGAACGATGCCCTCCCCACCCACGAGCAGCACGCCGTCGGGAAGCCCGGCCGCGATGTCCCGGACGACGGGAACCCGGCTCCCCGATTCGCGCAGGGCCCGCTCGAGATCAGCTCCGCGCTCTCGTTCCGCTTGCAGGTGTCGATTCTGTTCCTCGAGCAGTCGGTTCTGCAGAGCGAGGTCGTCCTGGAGCGACTTGATCCGCAGCATCGCTCGCACGACGTCCTCGAGCAGCGTCAAGTCTCCCTTGACCAGGAAGGCCTCGCAGCCGGCCTCGTAGCCGATGTGCAGGTCCTCCTGGGTCTGGACCCGACCGCTGATCAGGACCACGGGCACCGCATGGATCTGGGGAATCCCCTTCAGACGGCGGCAGACCTCGTAGCCGTCGATGCCCGACCCGAGACCGATGTCGACCAGGAAGAGGTCGAACCTCGACGCCCGGGCTTCCAGGAGTCCGCGGGCCCCGGTCGCCGCCACGACCACCTCGTATCCGAGCTCGTGGAGCCGATTCCGATAGAGCAGCTGCGCTCCGGGATCATCTTCGACGAGAAGAATCCGCTCCACCTTGCCCGTTCCTTCCAGGCCCGTTCGTCCCCAGAGCCGGCCCCGTACCCGGTGACATCGGTCATCCTAGGTGCGCCGCACCGAGGAAGGCGGGCACACCGCACCATGATCAGGGGTTGTCCCAAGAATGGGAAGACCGGGGTTCTTGGGACCGGCAGGGCCCCCACACATTCGCTCCATCGGCTCGGGGAGCGAGCCCAGGGCGGCGCGTTCCGCGGCAACTCTCCGGACGAAGCATCGCAACCCGGGTCCCGACCGTCGAGGATCTCGCTCCGATGAGCACCGAGTCCAGGAGCCAAACGGCACCCTCCGCGCGCTCGGAACCTCCCCTCGGGGATCTCGTCCGGCATTCCTTCCTCTATGGGGCGACTCCCTTCCTGCGTCAGGTCGTCTCGATCGGGATGCACCGCCTCTACACCGGCTGGCTCCAGGAAGCCGGCATGGGGGTCAAGGAGACGGTCGACCTCTGGCTGATCGGCTTGCAGCAGCTCCTCGGCTCGAATGCGCTCTCGGCCATGGTCCGCTTCTACTTCGACCGCCACACGGAGAAGGAGCGCGCCGCGGTCGTGACGTCCTGCACCCTCGCGGTCTCTCTCGCGGCCTGGCTCGTCTGCGGAGTCGCCCTCGGCTTCAGCCGCGATCTCACTCCCCTCCTCCTCGGCCGCGGCGACACGGTGACGGGGAACGAGCTCGTGGAGATCGTCCAGCTCACCCTGCTCCTCGTCCCGTTCCAGCTGAGCACGCTCTCGGGGTTCTACTACCTGCAGATCCTGCGGCGCTCGGGGCTCTTCTCGGCGATCCAGGCGGTCAAGCTCGTCTTCGAGGTCGGGCTGAACTTCGTGCTCATCGGTCACTTCGGCCTGGGCGTGCGCGGCTTCCTCCTGAGCATGCTGGCCGGAGAGGCCCTGACCTCGGTCTTCCTGTGCGGCTGGATGTTCACCGCCCTCGGCGCCCGCATCGACTGGCGCGCGCTCCGTCCTCTCTTGTCCTACGCCGCGCCGCTCGTGCCCGTCGGGCTGTGCCAGCTCCTGATCCACCAGGTCGATCGCAGGCTGATCCTCGCGCTCGGGACCCAGAGCATGGCCGGCATCTACGGTCACGGCTACAAGATCGGGTTCGTCGTCACGAGCCTGATCCTGGGCCCCTTCCTGCAGATCTGGCGTCCCTGGATCTTCGCCGTCGAAGACCCCGCGAATCGCGCACGCCTCGTGGCCCGCGTGACGACCTATGCCGTGCTCGCGATCGCGGTGACGAGCCTCGGGGTGATCGCCTTCGGGCGCCAGGCGGCGATCCTGCTCGCGGCGCGCCCGGCCTTCTGGGAGGCCTACAGGGTCATCCCCGTGGTCGTCGTCGGCTACCTGTTCTGGGCGCTCTATTACCTCTCGGAGCTCCCGCTCCTGATCGCGAAACGCACGCTGCGTCTCTTCTGGATCAACGCGCTCGCGGTCGCGTTCAACGTCGCGCTGAACCTGTGGGCGATCCCGCGCTTCGGGATCGTCGGCGCGGCGGCGGCGACCCTCGCCACGTTCGTGCTCCTCTCGATCCTGGGCATCGTCGCCGGGCGTTCGGAGGCGAGGGCGCCGCTCGAGTTGGGACGCCTGGCGGCCATCCTCGCCTGCGTCCTCGTCGCGGGCGCCGTCGCGCTCGGCATCGACTCGCGGGAAGCCGCGGGCGCGCTCGGCCTCTCCGCGGCTCTCGTGCTCAAGCTGGCCGTGTGCCTGGGATCGATCGCGCTCCTCGGCTTCGGGGTGCTGCGGGCCGAGGAACGCGAGCGGCTGCGCGCCTGGGTCCTCGCCCGCGTGAGGCGGCCGCCGAGCGGCGATCCGGCCCCGCCCGCCTGACGGCGCGATGGGCCCGCGGTTACAGTTCCAGCCCGTGCCGCCCCCGCGCTCGAGCCCCTTCCCGTTCCTGGCGGCCCTGGCGGTTCTGAGCGGGGCTCTGCTGCTCGCGATCGCATGCCAGGCCGGCGAAGCCGGGTTCGCCGCGGAGCCCGCGATCCGCGCCGACGACGACGCCTGCGGCCAGTGTCACGCGGAAGAGCTCGATGCCTGGCGGAGCTCCCGGGAGCACCGCTCGACGGGGGCGGGATCGCCTTGTCTCCTGTGCCACGCGACGCACGAGACGGAGGGAGAGGAACGGCTCGGCCCGGCGGGCGTTTCCACGCGTTGTGAGGAATGCCATCGCGACGTCGAGGCCGAGTTCGTCCTTCCCTTCCGTCACCCCCTGGACGGAGAGATGAGCTGCACGAGCTGCCATCCGCCCCACGGGCTCGCTCCCCGTCGCGAGCCCGATCACCTGCGCCGCGAGACCTGCCTCGAATGCCATCGCGAGCTCGCCGGTCCCTTCCTGTTTGAGCACGACGGCAGCCGCGAGCGGCTGTGCCTCTCCTGCCACGAAGCCCACGGCTCGCCAAACCGCCGGCTGCTCACCTTCGCCGACTCGCGCACGCTGTGCACCGCGTGCCACGCGAACCTCGAGGATCTCCACATCCAGAACCCCGGGTCGATCTTCCAGGACTGCCTCCTGTGCCACACGGAGGTGCACGGATCCGACTGGGACCGCGAGCTCTTCACCTGAGCCGACAGCATGCTCTGGCCCCTCCTCCTCCTCGCCGGACCCGCATCGGCCCTCCAGGGCCAGGCGGCGACGGAGGAAACGCGTCTGAGCGGCGAAGTCACCCTCGGCCTGCGCTTCGTGGACGTGGACGGCGCGCAGGCGCAGTTCGACGAGGATCGCAACCTCGACCACGGGCCTTTCCTGCGCGCCTTCGTCATCGAAGGGGCGCTGTCCCGCGGATCGGGTCCGATCGATCGCTTCCTCGTGCGCGCGAGCGGCGTCGGGGATCCGAACACGCGCTTGCGGCTCGAGACCGTGGGCGGGCCGTGGAAGACCGTGGCGCGCTTCGATCGCAGCCGCTTCGTCGGGAACGCAGAGGCCGACCTGCATTCCTTCGACGTCCGGCGCGACACCGGCTCCGTCTCGGTCGAGTACGCGCCCGATGAAGGCGAAGCCGCTCCTCGCTCGAGATCGGCTATCTCGGGCGCGACGGGCTCTCGCTCGGCAGCCGTTCGGTGGGGTTCTCCTTCGTGTCCGGCTTTCCCGTGCGCCGGCGGGAGCAGGACCTCTCGGCCGCCGGGCGCTGGCAGACCCATTTCGGCGCCACCGGGCTCGAGCTCGCCTTCGGCCTGGACCAGACGCGCTCGAGGGATCGGTACGACTACGCGCTCGCCACCCCGCTCTTCCCCAACGACCCGGTGACCAGGCCTTCGACGCGGACGTCGATGGCCGCGGGCGCTCGGGGGAACTGCGCCTCGAACGCGAGCTCGACGGCGGCCGAATCCGTCTCGACGCCGGGATCGACTGGCGCTCGGCCGAGCGGCGCGGCGATCTCGCGTCGCACCAAGTGGCCTACTCCTTCCTTCCCAGCCTTCCGTTCGTTCGCGACACGCAGGGAGACCTCGCTTCCGACCAGAGCGAGTTCGAGGGCGACGTCGGCGGGGTGATCCGGCTCGACGAGGACACCGACCTCGAGCTGCGCTACACGCGCTCGCGCGAGCAGGAATCGGGCGACCTGCTGGAAACCGTGATCCAGGACGAACAGATGGGCGACCCACCGAGCGTCACCCAGTCTCCGAGCTCGCTGGACATCGACAGCCGCCAGGATCTCCTCGAGCTCGGTTTCTCGACCGAGCCCGGCGACTCCGTCGTGCTCGATCTCGGGCTGGAATGGGCCCGGGAGGACCTCGCCACCCAGGAGATCGTCGAGGGAGTGACGACGCGCTTCTTCGACGGCACCCTGGACGAATTCGGCGCCGAAGGAGCCGTCTCGGTCGACCTCGGGCGCTCCTTCGGAGCGAGTCTGTCGGGTGGACACGTCCGGCGTCCGACCGAGAGCTCGGCGCCGGGCGTCCAGTACCTCTTCGCCGACGATCGTTCGGACTACGCGGAACTCGAGGGTCGCTGGCGGCCGAGCGGCCACGCCACGCTCTCCGCCAGGACCCGCTACGAGCACCTCGAGAGCGACGCCTTCGATTCGAACGGCGAGGTCGTGCGCCACGGCTTGTCCCTGAGCTCGGCGAGCGGGCAGGACTGGAGCTGGAACGGATCGTTCGTCTATCGGACCTTCGACCGCGAGGCGAAGACGAACGCCCTCTTCTTCGATCCCAGCACGGGAACCACCCTGGTGCCCGCGCTCGCCACCTTCGAGGGCATCGAACGCACCATCTCGGCGTCGACGGCCTACGAGGTGACGTCCGCCTTCGCTCCGCGGGCCTCGGCGACGGCCTCGCTCGCGAACGGCGACTCGAGCTTCGACTACTACACCGGATCGATCGCCTTGCCCTGGAAGTTCTCGAAGGACCTCGAGGTCGGGATCGAAGTCCTCTACCTCGACTTCGAAGGAGAGGGACTCCTCGCCGGCGCCGACTACGACGCGCTCGTGCTGGAGCTCTACGTCCGCAAGGGGTTCGAAGGACGCTTCCCGAGGTGAACCCAGGGACCGCCGGATCGCGAACTCACGCGCTCGACCCCGCTCGCCTCATTCCGCTGCGCGCGCGGCCGGGAAGCGCAGGACGAAACCGGCCCCGCCGAGCGGGCACGCGGCGACCTCGACCCGCCCGCCGTGCTCCTCCACGGTCTTGCGCACGATCGCCAGGCCCAGTCCCGTGCCTCCCGCCTTGTTCGTGACGAAGGGCCTGAACATCGAAGCCACCTGGGAGGGGGGGATGCCCGGGCCGTCGTCGTCCACGCGCGCCTCGACGAAACCGGGTTCGGCTGCGCGGGCGCTGAGGCGAACGCGATGGGCTCCCGCCTCCATCGAGTTGCGCAGGAGGTTCACGAAGAGGTCCTCCACGAGTGCGCGGTCCACCGCGATCCGCGGGCACGACCGCTCGATCTCCTGATCGACCTCGACCCCCGCTCGCACACACTCGGGCCGCAGGGTCTGGACCGCGCCCTCGAAGAGCTCGCGGATCTCGGCGGTCGCCAGCTGGAGCTTCAGCGGTCGCGCGAACTGGAGCGTGCGGCGCATGGTCTTCTCGAGCTTCTGCATGCGCGACACGAGGTCGTCGAGGATCTCCCGTTGATCCTCGCCCAACCGGTCCGCGACGGCGCGCAGCGCGATGTTGACCGCCGTGATCGGATTCTTGATCTCGTGGGCGAGCACCGAGGCGGACTCGCCGATCGCGGCCAGGGCGCGCAGCATGGCCGTCTCGCGCCGCTGGGCGTCCTTGATCGACGTGATGTCGCGTCCCTCGGGCAGCAGGAACTCGACCGCGCCATCGGGCCCCAGGATCGGCTTGAGGGAGAAGTCGATCGCGAGCGAGCGCCCGTCGCGGGTCCGCTGCGTCGTCTCGAAGCGCACGAACTCGCCCTTGGCGGCCGCCTGGATGCCCTGCCGGATCCGCTCTCGATCCTCGTCGCGCCACCAGGCAGTTTCCCAGAAGGGCTTGCCGACCACGTCCTCGTGATCCACCCCCGCGGCCTCCAGCACGCTCTCGTTGGCGTCGAGCACGGTGCCGTCCGGCCTGAGCAGGCCCACGAACTGGAATTCCTGGTCGAAGACGGCCCGGATGCGGCGCTCGCTCTCGGCCAGCGCCCGCTCGGCGCGCCTGCGCTCGGTGACGTCGCGGAAGCTGCCGCAGAAGAGCGGCTCGGTCGAGCCCGGCACGTCGATGCGCGAGACGGAGATCTCGATGTCGATCGGCCGGCCGTCCTTGCGGAGCACCTGGAATTCGCGCGTGCGGTTGAGGATCCACGTCTCGCCCGTCCGCCGGTAGTTCTCCAGGTAGGCGTCGTGCTGCGAACGGTGCGGCTCGGGCATCAGGATCGAGACGTTCTGGCCGACGAGCTCCTGGGGCGAGTACGCGAACAGGGTCTCGACCGAATCGCTGACGTCCTGGATGATCCCGCGGGAATCGATGGTCACGACGGCATCGAGCATTCCGCGCAGGAGCGCACGCATCCGCCCCTCGCTGTGCACCAGTTGCTCGGCGATCCGTCGCTCCCGAGTGACGTCGCGGGCATGGGAGATGAGGCACTGGAGCTTCCCATCGGGATCCGTGTGCCGGGTGATCGTCCAGCGCAGTCGAAACACCTCCCCCTTCCGGCTGACCTGGCGATTCTCGAACTCGAAGGCCCCGCCGTCCCTTTCCAGGAGCCACGCGTCGAAGGCCTTCCGGGTTCGCTCGCGATCGTCGAGGTGGATGAACTCGAAGGCGGAACGGCCCAAGCATTCCTCGGGCGCGTGCCCCAGGATGCGGATGGCACTCGGGCTCACGTACAGGAACCGCGCCTCCGCGTCGACCACCGTGAAGAGGTCGTGCGCGATCCCCACGTGACGTAGCAGAGCCTCTCCCAGCTCGACGGCGGTCAGCCTCTGGAGGTTCCCGATCATGCTGCCCCGAGGGACGGGGCTCGATCCTAGCACGCTCGGACCCGTCGGGATCGGCCCGGAGCGTCCAGCCGCGCGAAGGGCGGCCGACTCGACGGCTCTTCCGCGAAGCGACCGTCAGCCGGCCTTCACCGGAATCTTTGCCGCGGGGGTGGGCTCGAGTTTGGGAATGCGGATCTCCAGGATCCCCTTCTTGAAGGTCGCCGCAACCGATTCGCGATCGCGCCGGAGGCCTTCGGGCAGGGTGATCGAACGCTGGAAGGAGCCGTACTGCGACTCCACGCGGTGGAACTCCTTGCCCTTCTTCTCTTCTTTCTCCCAATTGCGTTCGCCCGTCACGACGAGTTGGTTGCCCATCAACTCGACGTTGATGTACTTCTCCTCCATGCCGGGGAGATCGAGGGTGACCATGAACTCCGTCTCCGTCTCCGCAACGTTCATGGGGGGGAGGTTCCGCTGCTGGAAGACGGCCGGCAGACGATTGGAGAACCCGGACTCGAAGGGCTCCATGAAGCGCGTGAAGAGCTCGTCGAGGTCGCTCCGGAACGCGGTCGTGCCGTCGCGCTTGCGCCAAGGGATGACGTTCATGTCTTCTACCTCCAGTGATTCGGGGGATACTCGATGGACAGTATCGCTCCCTTCCCAGCGCGCGCCTTGGGGCGATGGACGTACCCCCCGCTCGCGTTTTCCGTATCCGCCGGAGCGCTCGGTCAGGCGCCCTCGGAAGGACTCTCGGCCCTCTCGTGGTTCGCGAGCGCCTCGAACCATCTCCGCAGGACCGGTCGGAGTTCCTCCGGCACGGGGGAACCGGCGAGGGCGGCCCGCCCGAGGTCCGCGAGGATCCCGTCCAGTCTGGACGCCAGGTTCCGGTGCTCCCGGCGCCAGCGCTCGAGCTCGTCGGCGTCCGGAGCACCTCCTTGCGGGTGGAGGAAGGGGAAGGCACCGCCCTCCTCGAGCTCGAAGTGTCGCTCGAGGTCCGCATGCAAGGCCTGCAGCGCTTCGAGCAACGCCAGCGCCCCCAGGGGCGTTTTGCCGGGAGCCTGGGAAGAATCGAGCTCGGCGCCGATCCATCGCAGGGTGGTCCGGATCGACAGGTGCGTCTCGTGCAGCTCGAGATCTCGCTCGAATCGATGCGATTCCTTCACAACGGAGTGTGATTCCCTGCGCCAGGCGATCCGATGCCAGTGTCGGCCGGCGCCTCCAGGGCGAGAATACGGCCTTCGCCGTAGGGGCTCGAACGAGGCGAACCCGGTCGCGGCGCGGCTACGGACACCGTCGCATGTCCCCGGGCGATGGGAGCGGAGTACCCTGGGAGGGTTCCTGGACCACGGAACGCGAAGAGGCGACGCCATGAACGTTCGACGCATCCTGCTGGTGACGGACTTCTCCGAGGAAGCCGGGCGCGCCTACCGGCCCGTGAGCTCGCTCGCACGCACCCTGGGATCGAAGATCTCGCTCCTGCACGTGGTCCAGGTCCTGGCTCGGGTCCCTTACGGCGCCATGGCCTACGGGGCCATTCCGATCACGACGACCGAGGAGGACCTCAAGAGCGCGCGGGCCGGGATCGAGCGGCAGCGCGCCCTCCTCGATCCGGATCTCGACGTCGCGACCGACGCGGTCGCCGCGGAGAACGTGGCCAAGGGAATCGTGCATTACGCGCGCGAGCACGGCGCGGATCTGATCGCGCTCTCCACGCACGGTCGATCGGGACTCCGACGCGTCCTGCTCGGGAGCGTGGCCGAGGAGGTCCTGCGGCGGTCGCACGTACCGGTCCTGCTCTTCCCTCCGCCGGAGGAGTAGCCCCGAGCAGCTGCTCGGTCAGGCCTGCAGCAGTCCTTCGCGGATCGCGAGTCGGGCGAGTTCGGCAGCCGAGTTGCACTGCAGCTTCCGTTGCAGGTTCTCGCGGTGCTTCTTGGCGGTGCCCAGGCTCATGTCGAGCGACACGGCCACTTCCTTGTTGCTCTTGCCGAGCGCCAGGAGCTGGAACACCTCGCGCTCGCGCGGCGTGAGGACGCCGAGGCGACTCCGCGGAACGGCCTGGCCCTCGCGTCCCGAGCGGAAGCCGGTGACGAGGCCGGCCGCCACCTTCGGGGAAACGAAGGGATCTCCGCGGTGGACCGCCTCGATCGCCAGGGCGAGCTCTGCAGGCTCGGAGTCCTTCGACAGGTAGCCTTCCGCTCCGGCGCGCAGGGCCTGCTCGACCACGGTCTCGCCCTCGTGGTGCGTCAGCATGACGATCTTCGCCTTGGGCACGGCCTTGCGCATCAGCGGGATCGCATCCAATCCGGACAAGCCGGGCATGGTGATGTCCAGGACGACCACGTCGGGCCGGAGCCCCTGGATCTCCTCCACGGCTTTGCGCGCGTCGCCGCTCGAACCGACGACCTCGAACCGCTCGCGCTGCCCGAGGAAACTCTTCACGGCCGCCCGGATCATCGCTTGATCGTCGACCAGATAGACCTTGATCTTGGGATCCATGCTTCTCCGCCTGGGGTCTTCGAGACCAGCGTCGAGCCTAGCGTCCGGCGTGGCACGGACGCTTACGCCCATGTTCGCATATGCGCCCCCTCCGCGTTCGCATGCCAACCGGCGCCGGAGGAGTTCCGAGACCAAGGCCTCGGGTTCCATCGCCGACGAGGCGAAGTCGATCCTCTGGCCCGGCGGCACCTCCGCGGGGAGCTCGAAGCGCCCCCGTTCGGCCTCGTGGACCTCGAAGGAAGCGTCGGAAGCCTCGCCCCGGTCGAGGGCGCGCCGCGCCAGGCGCTCGCGGACGACTTCGCTCGGCGCCGTGACGTGGACTAGGTACACGGGGCACCCCACGCGCCCCGCCGCGTCGAAGAACGCGGATCTCCAGTCCCGTTTCGAGAAACTGGCGTCCACGACGACGGACGTCCCCTTCTCCGCGAGCAGGATGGCGTGCTTCGCGAGCGATCGGTACGTGCGGTCCCGGTTCTCCGGCGCGTAGAGCCCGCGATCCAGCCCCGCGTCCGGACGCGCCTCGGCCGCGAGCCCGGCGAGCGTCTTGCGCCGCACGTCGCTGCGCAGGAGTACCGCGCGCAGAGGTCGGGCGAGGGCCCGCGCGGCCCAGCTCTTCCCCGCTCCGGGAAGACCGCACAGGAGCACGAGCGCCGGCCCCAGGGGATAGCAGGCGGCCAGGTGCAGGTGTTGCAACGCCTCGCGCCGGAACCCCGCGCGCACCTCGGCGGGGACCGCGTCCTCGCGCGCGGAGAGGAGCGCCACCTTGGCGCGCACGAGGGCCCGGTAGGTCTTGTAGAAGCCCATGAGGCTGCGCATCTCGGGGTCGCGCGAGCGCTCCACGTAGCGGTGGACCAGGTAGTTCCCGAAGTTGGGGAAGCCGCGCCGGTCGAGGTCCATCCCCAGGAACGCGATGTCGCAGGCGACGTCCATGCAGCGCAGCGGCGTCGAGAACTCGATGCAGTCGTAGATCGCCAGGCCCTCGGGCGCGAAGCAGATGTTGCCGGCGTGCAGGTCCCCGTGTCCCTCACGGATCCGGCCTTCCTCGACCCGACGCACGAAGAGCGCCCGGTTCCGGGCCAGGAACGAACGCGTCTCCCCCTCGAGGAAGGCGAGGATCTCGGGCGGGAACGCGGCCGCCTGCCCCTCGGCGCCGGCCGCCGCGGCCGAGAGAGGCCAGAGCGCGCGCAGGTTCTGCTCCACGATCACGGAAACGGCCTGCGGCGATCCGTGCTCGTCCACCCCGCGTCCCGTGGCGGCCTCGCGATGGAACTCGACCAGCCGCTCGCAGATCTCGTTCATCATCCGGTTGTCGATCTCGCCTCGCGCGAGGAGTTCGTCCAGCATTTGCTGCGCGGGCAGGCGCACCATCTCCACGGCCCATTCGACGAGCTCGCCCTCGCCGTTCACGCACAGGCGGCCGTCCGGCGACCTCCGCACCGGCACCACCCCGCGGTAGACCCAGGGCGACAGGCGCCGGTTGAGACGGACCTCCTCGTTGCAGGAGTGCCGGCGCTTCTCGAGGGTGCTGAAGTCGAGGAACCCGAAATCGACCGGCTTCTTGAGCTTGTACACCCGCTCTCCGGCGAAGAAGAGCAGGGATGCGTGCGTGGTGCGTAGCTCGACCCGCGCGGGGCGATCCGGATAGGCATCGCTCCGGCTCAGGCCCTCGATCAGCGAGAGCGGATCCATCGTTGCTCCCTCTCAGACGCCGACGCCGTGGATTCGCCGACTCCCGCCGGCGATGCGTTGCGACAGATCGAGGACCCCGTTCCACGGCGTCTTCGGATGGGTCTCGATCGGTTCCCGGCGGGCGATCTCCGCCAGGCAGCGTTCCAGCCGCTCGGGCGTCCCGAGGTCCGTCCATCCGCAGGAAGGAACGACTTCCAGGCGCAGGCTCGGCTCCGCTCCCTCGAGGACGTCGCGCGAGAAGTCCGCGGGATCCAGCCCGGCGTAGGCGATCTCGAGCGCGCGGCCTCGTCCGTGCGGCGCTTCGGCCAGGGCGGCGGCGACGCTCGTGCTCGGACCGGAGAGCCGCCGTTGGAAGAGCTCGAGGAGCGGTCGTCCCGTCGCCACGAGCACGAAGCTGGACCAGACGCCTCCACGGAGCATGAGGTCGCGGGCCACCGGCGGCGACGGCTTCTCGACGAAGGCGCGCACGCTGCGCTTGGGGCCGGGGAGGATCCAGCCGTATCCGGTCTCCGCCGACTCGGGCACGATCCCGAGCAGGACCACGGATTGGATGGCGGTGAGCGAAGCGAAGGCGCGCTCCAGGACCCGCTCCTCGCGCACGAAGTGATCGGAAGGCAGGCAGAGGATCGTCGCACCCGGGTCGCGTTCCAGGATCACGAGCAGGGGCAGGAGCACGCCCAGGGCCGTTCCTCGATTGCAGGGCTGGACGAGCACGTTCTCGCCCGGGAAGCGCGCGACCTCGCGCTCCCAGTACGGCCGGTGCTCCTCGACGACCACGACCACGATGCGCTCGCGCGGCACCACGCGCGCGGCGCGCGCGATGGTCTCGGCCAGCAGGGATCGACCGCCGCGCAGGGAACAGTACTGCTTGGGAACGGGCGCGCCGGAACCGCCCGTGAGGGACCACAGCCGGGTCCCCGAGCCTCCGGCGAGGACGATCCCCCAGCGCTGGCCGCGTTGGTTCAAGGTCCGGCCCCCGATCGCTGGAAGCCGCTGCAGCTCGTGGCGATGGGCTCGTCGCCGATTCCATACTTGCGACACAGCCGGCGAGCGATGTCGAGCATGCGCTCGTGCGTGCCGGGATGATGGAGGGTCTCGGCCTCCTCGAAGGCTCGCAGGAGCTCCTGTTTCGTGCGCGGATCGAGCGCTCGCTCGGCCAGCGGGAAGAGCACCTGGTCTTCCTTGGCGATGTGATCGCGCAGGAGCGCGGCGTGGGCCCGCGCGCACCCGGAGAAGGTGGACAGGGCCTCGGCGTCTCCCTTGGCGGCCGCATCCAGCTGCAGCGTGAGCTCGCGCACGTGGGAGCGCCCTTCGCGGTGCTCCATCAGCATCACCGCCACGGGTCCCTGCTCCCCGGGCAGGCCCTTCCCGAGCAGGCTGGGGAAGAGCAGGTCCTCCTCCTTGAAGTGGTGGCAGCGATCGGCGAAGGTCCTCAGGAAGTCGAGGACTTCCCCGCTGTCCGCCCCGTCGACGTGCCCGGTTGCGTCGGCCTCGTCGAGGATGCGCTCGAACACCTTCAACATCCTCAAGATGACCTGGTGCTCCTGCGACAGGACGGCCGTCGGTTGGCTCTCGATCGTCGGTTCGATCATCGATTCGCCTCCGGAAAGAGGGATGCGTAGTACTGGAGCACCTCGCGCTGGGTCAGGATCCCGACGGGTTCCTTGCCTTCGAGCACGGGGAGTGCGCTGATGCGCTGGGCGAGCAGGATCCCGGCGCACGAGCTGAGCAGCGTAGAGGCCTCGACCGTGCGCACGTCCTCGCCCATCACGTCGCGCACGGAGAGCGAGACCTCGGTCAGACGGGATCGCGCCTCGGCCTGCGCGTCTCGGATCCGCTCGCGCGCCAGGCCGGCATAGAGGTCGCGCTCCGAGACGATCCCGGCCAGGCGCCCTTGCTCCTGGACGCACAGGTGCGCCACGCTCCGGTCCATCGCGTCCAGCGCCTCGGCCAGGCTCGCCTCCGGATCGATCAACGGCAGCGGCTGGTGCATGTGATGGCGCGCGAAGTCGTCGCAGGCTCCACGTCGCCCGCGGCAGAGCTCGATGAAGGCCTCGAGGCAGTCGGTCTCGGTCACGATGCCCACGAGCGCGTCGTCGTCGACCACCGGGATCGCTCCGATCCGGAGCCGCACCATGTCGCGAGCGGCCTGGGCCGGTGCCTCGTTCGGCGGGAGGGTGTACACGGGGCGACGCATGATTTCGGCCACCCGCTCGGGATCGGCCGCGCCTCCCTTGCCGCGCTCGGAAGTGCGCCGGTCCGATGTCCACAGCGCAGTGGCGAGACGCAGGTCCCGATCGGAGACCATCCCCACGACGCGGTTCCCGCGCGTGACCGGGAAATGCCGGAAGGTGTAGCGCTCGAGCATGTTCAGCGCTTCGTCGAGGCTCATCCCCTCCTCGAGGATCACGGGATCGCGCGTCATCAGATCTCGAAGCGACCAGAGCGCGCCCTTCCTCGCTCTCACGCCCGTCCTCCGCGGTTCCAGGGTCCCGAACTCCATGCTGTCGAATGCTACTGCACGTCGTGGCGCGGCCCGGTGCGTCGAAGGACGTAGCGCACCCTCGAGCTCTTCGTAGCGGTTGGCGACTACGAAGATCGGCGCAGGCTTCCTACGCCCGATGCCGCAGCGTCCCGCTACGCGATCGCACCTAGCATCGCAGCCCCCGGGTAGAGAGCCCCATGGACGAAGCGAAGCTCGATGCGCAGGACCGCGAACCGGATCGACGCGGTTTCCTGGAGAAGCTCGCCGGCTGGACCATGACGGGCGGCCTCGTCCTGGCCTACGGGACCTGCGGGGTCATGGCGGCGCGCTATCTCTACCCCTCGCGGTCGCGCGGCACCCGCTGGCAGTTCGTGGTGCAGGCGTCGCGCATGGGGCTCGGCGACACGCTGATCTACCGCTCGCCGGCCGGCGAGCGCGTCACCGTCGCTCGGCAGGGAACGACGGGCGACGCGCTCGACTTCATCGCCCTCTCGAGCACGTGCCCGCACCTCGGCTGCCAGGTGCGCTGGGAGCCGTCGCACGGGCGATTCCTGTGTCCCTGCCACAACGGGACGTTCGATTCCCGGGGTGTGGCGACCGCGGGCCCTCCGTTCCAGGCCGGCCAGAGCCTCGCGCGCTATCCCCTGCGCAGCGAGAACGGGCTGCTGTTCATCGACGTGCCCCTCGAGAGCATCGCAACCCTGGACGAAGCCGGATGAGCGCGCTCTCGAGCTGGTTCCGCGCGCGCCTCACGGTTCCCTGGGACACGCTGCGCGAGCTCACGAACGAACCCGTCCCGAACCACCTGAAGCACTGGTGGTTCTGTCTGGGCGGGACGCCGCTCTATCTCTTCTTCGTTCAGGTCGCGACCGGGATCCTGCTGGCGTTCTCCTACCAACCCTCGACCCGGACGGCCTACGAGTCGGTGCGCTACGTCACGGAGCAGGCCGACTACGGCTGGTTCCTGCGCGGCCTGCACCGCTGGGCGGCCACGTTCATGGTGGCCGCCGTGGTATTGCACCAGATGCGCGTCTACTTCACGGGGGCCTATCGCAAGCCGCGCGAGATCAACTGGATCGTCGGCATGTGCCTGCTCCTCTCCACGCTCACCCTGGGCTTCACGGGCTACAGCCTGGTGTACGAACAGCTCAGCTACTGGGGCGCCACCGTGGGAGCGAACCTCGCGGACACGGTGCCCTTCGTGGGCGGTTTCCTGAAGCGCATGCTCCTCGGAGGCGACGCCTACGACGAACACACGCTCCCGCGCCTCTACGTCCTGCACGCCGCGCTCTTGCCCGCCGCCACGATCGGGCTCGTCGCCCTGCACGTCGCCATCCTGCGTCTGCAAGGGGTCACCGAGTTCCGCTGCGCGACCGAGCCGCGCGACGCGCCGCGCTTCTTCCGACTCTTCCCCGATCACGTGCTGACCGAGATCACGATCGGCCTCGTGCTGATGATCCTGCTCGCGGTGCTCGCCACGATCTTCCCGGCCACGCTGGGTCCGCGAGCCGACCCCCTCTCGACCCCCGAGGTCATCAAGCCGGAGTGGTTCTTCTACGTCGCCTTCCGCTGGCTGAAGCTCTTCTCGGGCACGGCCGCGGTGTTGAGCCTCGGCTTCGTCCTGTTCGTGATGTTTGCATGGCCCTTCATCGACGGTTGGATCCGGCGCCGGAAGCCCGAGAGCGAGCTCTCCGTCTGGATCGGCATCGTCGGCGTACTCGCGATCTTGGCCCTGACGGTGTGGGAAGCCTCGGTCGAACACTGAGCTCCAAGGAGACCCCATGACCCTCGCCCAGAAGAAGACGATCATCTCCATCCTGGCCGTCCTGTTCCTGGCTTCGCTCGTCTTCGTGCAAGCCACGGAAGTCCTGCGACGGCGCCGCGAGGCGGGTCTCTCGGCTCCGCGCGTGGCGGTTCCCGCCAGTTCCACTGCCTGCGTGGAATGCCACGCGCAGGAGACGCCGGGGATCATCGACCATTGGAAGGGCTCGACGCACGCCGAGAAGGGCGTGGGCTGCGTCGAATGCCACCAGGCCGACCCCGGCGATGCCGATGCCTTCGACCACTACGGCGCACGCATCGCCACGGTCATCACACCGCTCGACTGCTCCCACTGCCACCCGACCGAGTTCCAGGAGTTCGAAGCGAGCCACCACGCCGCTGCCGGCAACATCCTGGCCTCGCTCGACAACCGGCTGGCGGAGGTGGTGGAAGGCTCGCGCGTCCCGTTCGACCCCCACACGCCCACGCCCGGCAGGTCGTCCGCGGGCCCGGTGAACGGCATGGCGAGCGTCGCCGTGGGATGCCAGCAGTGTCACGGGAGCCAGGTGGCCTTGCTCGCGACCGAGGGAAAGTCGATCACGTTCGAGGATCTCGTTCCCGACGGGAACGGCCGGCCCACGAACGCCGCAGCGCTCGCCCGCGTGCGCAAGAACGCCGACGGCAAGCCGCTCTTCGACCCCGACACCTGGCCCAACACCGGCATCGGACGCATCAACCTGGACGGCACGCGCGGCTCGTGCTCGGCCTGCCACTCGCGCCACGATTTCTCGCCGCGGCGCGCGCGGCAGCCGGAGAACTGCGGCAAGTGCCACCTCGGACCCGACCACCCGCAGAAGGAGGTCTACGAGGAATCGAAGCACGGCGTCGCCTACCGCGACTTGCGCGAGCACATGAACCTCGACGCGGATTCCTGGGTGCTGGGCCAGGACTACTCGCAGGCGCCGACCTGCGCGACCTGCCACATGTCCGGCAACGTGCGCAACGGCGGCAAGATCACGCACGATCCCGGAGAGCGCATCTCGTGGACGAACCGTCCGCCGGTCAGCCTGGTCATGGACACGGACGCGGCCCACAAGGTCCTCACCGAGTCCGACCCGGAGTTGCGGCGCACGCTCGTGAAGGACACCTGGCAGGAGAAGCGTCAGCGCATGAAGGGCGTGTGCTCCGCCTGCCACACGCCCGACTACGTCAACTCCTTCTACGAGCAGTACGACGACTTCGTCGTGCTCTACAACGAGAAGTTCGCCAAGCCCGGTCAGCAGATCATGGACGAGCTCTGGAAGCAGGGCCTGCTCACCCGAGCCCAGTTCGACGAGGAGATCGAGTGGACTTGGTACTACCTGTGGCACCACGAAGGCCGGCGCGCGCGGCACGGCGCTTCGATGATGACGCCCGACTACGCCCACTGGCACGGGATGTACGAGGTGGCCGAGCGCTTCTACGTGGAACTCGTCCCCCAGGCCCGCGAACTCGCGGCCCGGGCGGCCGAAGCCGGCAAGGAAGTCGAAGCGCAGGCGGCGCTGGCGGTGATCGACGAGATCCTCGCGCGCCCCGAGCACGATTGGTACGAGCAGTGACCCCAACGGGGGAAAAGGCAGGACGAATCATGAAGATCGGAGCCATCTCCACGCACGAAGTCGACCCGGCCGCGTTCTCCGAAACCGCCCGGGCCGTGGCCCAGCGGATGCACCAGCGGAACGTCGGCACCTTGGTGGTGCTCGACGACGCGGGAAGGGTAGCCGGGATCCTGACCGACCGGGACCTCGCGCTGCGCATCGTCGCCCGGGGCGCGGACCCGAACTTGGTCCGGGTCGCGGACGTGATGACCGCCGACGTCCAGACCGTCCGGGACCACGCGACGGTCGAAGAAGCGCTCTCCCTGATGCGCAGCCGTGGCGTCCGACGCCTTCCGGTGGTGTTCCCGGACGCGACCCTCGCCGGCCTGGTCAGCCTCGACGACGTCCTGGCCTACATCGCCGACGAGTTCGCCGAAGTGCGCCGCTTCCTGGACGAGACGTCTCCGCGCAGCCTCGCCCGCAGGGGAGCCCCGGCCCCCGCCGGCCCGTAGGGCCGCTACGAGAACCGCCGGTGGTTCGGCCCTGCGCGGATGGACGGAACCGCGTACTTCTCGTAGCGGCGCGTCCGTTTCCCGGACGCGCCCTTAGTAGCCGACCTGCCGGTACAGGTAGACCAGGCAAGCCACGAGCAGGATCACGTGCAGCGGCTCTCCGTTCCGCACCATGGAGAGCCGTAGCGACCAGTGGTTCTCCTCGCTCTCGCCGGGGACTCGGTAGGGGGCGAAGCGCGGCAGGAGCGCACGCACTTCGCTCGCCCAGCGGTCCCAGACGCCGGGGAAGAGCCGGCGCAGCTTCTGATCCTCGTAGCGAATGGTCTGGGGATAGAAGAAGAGCAGCATGCCGAGCGCGAGCAAGGCCGCCCACCAGAGTCCACACGCCAGCACGAACCCGACGCAGATGAGCACGTTCCCCACGTACAGCGGATGGCGCACGTGGGCGTACGGGCCAGTCGTGGCCAGGACCTCGTTCTTCATGACGAAGCCCGAGGCCCACATGCGAACCGCCATGCCCAGGAGCGCCCCGATCGCCCCCGCCAGGAGCAGCGCGGGGTGGGGCTCGCCTAAGTAGGTGACCGCCAGCACGAACACGATCCCGACCGCCTGCCGGAAGCGCCTGCGCCGGTGCCGGAGATCGAACAGGAACCTCCGCAGCCCCGTCTTGTCCTCCGGGCGCCTGCGCCCGCCGGCCGAAACGAGACCGGGAGCAGGTCCAGGGTCCGGGTCCGCCGTGCGGCCGTTCATCGAGCTTTCGAGCCTACTTTCCCGTGGGGAGCGGTGCGAGCCCTTCGACTCGTGCCGTGGTTCCGTGGTGGGCGATGAGGGATTCGAACCCCCGACTTCATCCTTGTAGGGGATGCACTCTAGCCGCTGAGTTAATCGCCCCCTGGACCCTCGGTGGCGCGGATGGAAGGGGAAGGTATTCTTCTTCCCCCCGGATCCTGAGCCGAGGGCGGAAACGACCGAAGTATAGGGATCTCCGCCCTCGAACGGGCCGCTCCGTGGCGCCCGCGGGTGTCATCGGTCCACCGCCCAATCTCCCCTCCCCCATCCAACACCCATGAGGATCGCCGTCATCGGCACCGGCTACGTCGGTCTCGTCGCTGGGACCTGCCTCGCGGAGAGCGGCAACACCGTCACCTGCGTCGACGTCGACGAGAAGAAGATCCGCCGTCTCAAGGACGGTGCGATCCCGATCTACGAGCCGGGCTTGGAAGAACTCCTGCGCCGCAACGTGCACGACCGCCGCCTGCACTTCACGACGCGTTACGAAGAGGCGATCCCCGGGACGGAAGTGGCGTTCATCGCCGTCGGGACTCCGCCCGACCAGGACGGGAGCGCGGACCTCAAGCACGTGCTCGCGGCGGCGCGCTCGATCGCCCGCTGCATGAACGGCTACCTCGTGGTGGTCGACAAGTCGACGGTGCCGGTGGGCACCGCGCGCAAGGTCCAAGCCACCCTCCGCGAGAACACCTCGCATCCGTTCGACGTGGTCTCGAACCCCGAATTCCTGAAGGAGGGCGCGGCGATCGACGACTTCCTCAAGCCCGACCGGGTCGTGATCGGTTCCGAGAGCCCGCGGGCCGCGGAGGTCATGGACGAGCTCTACGCGCCCTTCGTGCGCACCGGGAACCCTATCTTGCACATGGACCTGGAATCGGCCGAGCTCACCAAGTACGCCGCCAACGCCATGCTGGCCACGCGGATCTCGTTCATGAACGAGATCGCCAATCTCTGTTCGCGGGTCGGCGCCAACGTGGAGATGGTGCGCAAGGGAATCGGATCCGACGCGCGCATCGGTTCGAGGTTCCTCTTCGCGGGGCTCGGCTACGGCGGTTCCTGCTTCCCGAAGGACGTGCAGGCCGTCGTGCGGACCGCGGCGAGCGCCGGGTACGAGTTCCAGATCCTGAAGGCGGTGGAAGCGGTCAACGAGAGCCAGAAGGGCCTGCTCTATCGCCGGGTCCGCGAGCACTTCCGGGGCGAGCTCGCCGGCAAGCGCTTCGCCGTCTGGGGGCTTTCCTTCAAACCGAACACCGACGACATGCGCGAGGCGCCCTCGCTGGTCGTCATCCGCTCGCTGCTCGAAGCGGGCGCGAAGGTGTGCGCCTTCGATCCCGAAGCCATGCAGGAGTGTCGCGAGCACCACCTGGGCGAGCGCATCGAGTACGCCGAGAACCCGATGGACGCCCTGCGCGGAGCGGACGCTCTCATCCTGATCACGGAGTGGAACGAGTTCCGCCGTCCCGACTTCGACCGCGTGGGCGAGATGCTCGAGAACCGGCTGGTGTTCGACGGACGCAACATCTACTCCCGCAAGTTCCTGGAAGCCCGCGGCTTCACCTACTACGGCATCGGGACGTGAGCGGGAGCCCGCCACAGGAAGGGAGGTTGCGCCGAACGCTTGCGTTCGGTGCAACCTCCCTGATCTCCACCAGCCGCAACCTGCGGCGGACGTGGCAAACCCGCCCTGCAGGGCAGGCGAGTTCGATGATGTCGTGGCATTTCGGATCGGCGGATCTCGCGCGACGCGTGGACCCAACGCTGGGTCCAGGACCCACCTCGCGAAGTCTTCCGACGATCGAACCCCTGCGGGCTCCCATGCATCGAGAGATTTTCGCGCCGTCTTGTCAAGGGTCTGCCGGCGATCCTTTCGCTGCTTCGTGTCCGCGGCGCTCCTCGATGCGCCGCGCGAGTTGCTGGACGAGCTGCATGCTCTCGAGCGCGCGGCGCGTTCGCGCGCCGCGTTCCGTCTCCTCGGAGACGAGTGGCGAGAGCTCGATCAAACACTCGTGCAGCACCCCACCGGCCGCCTCGAGATCCCCGGCTTCGATCCACGTCCGGCCCAGGCGATCGAAGGCCCGGATGCGGTCGAGGGGCTCGGCTCCCCGCTCCGCCACCCTGCGCCAAGCGCGACGCGCGTCGTCCGAGCGACCGGCTTCCGCCCAGAGCGACCCGACCTCGAGCCACGCCGCGTCACAGGTCGATCGAGAGGCGTCGGGATCGGAGGCGGCGGCGAAGAACGCGTCGAGCGCCTCCCCGGCGCGCCCCAGGCGACGCTCCAAGCGCCCGATCTCGAACTCCGAACGCGGGCCGAGGGCCGACCCTTGGCCGAGTTCGCGCGCCGAGTCGAGTTCCTCGCGGGCCTCGGCGACCCGCCCGGCGCTCGCGAGCATGCGGCCCGCCTGATAGGAGGCCTCGGCGCCCTGCGCCCGCGCCCCCGGGTGGAGTCGTCGGACCGCCCGGAAGGCCTCGAGGGCCTCGTCGCATCGGCGCCCGCGCTCGGGGCCCACGCAGCGGGACATCGTCGACCGGAGGATCTGCGCGTGGGCGAGCTGCTCTTCCGCCGATCCGAGGCGGACGACGGAGGTCGCGATCTCGGCGGGGCGTTCCTCCTGGAGCACGGGGACGGTCCCGAGCGCTGCCCCAAGGAACCCCTGGACCAGGAAGGCGAGGGTCACGTGCGCACCACCTCCCGGCTGCCCGGTTCCCGGACCAGTTCGCGCCTCATCGCCTTCGACAACCGGCGGCGTGCCCGGAACAGGCGCACCTTCACGAGGTGCGGCGGGATGTCGCACTCGTGGGCGGTGTCCCGGCAACTTCCCTCGCCTCCGTAGAAGGAGCCCAGCACTCGGCGGTCGCTCTCGCGCAGCCGCGTGAGGGCGCGCGCGAGCAGACCGAGGGCGCACTCGCGCTCCACCTCCCAGGGTCCGAGGAACACCGGCGCGTCGAGGGGTGCCGAGGATTCGCCTTCCACGTCGCGCTCGAGCACCTGGTCGGCGGGATCGGTGGCGAGGAAGCGTCGCTCGCGACGCCTCCGGTCGGAGAGCACGTTGAGCGCGATACGGGTCGTCCAGGAGCGCAGTCGGCGATCGTCCTGCAACCGCTCCCGATAGCGAGCTGCGCGCAGGTAGGTCTCCTGGATGACGTCCTCGACCTCGTTCTCGTCGGGGAGGCGACGCGAGAGTACGGCGCGCAACCCCCTGCGCAAGTCGGCGAGTCCCTGCCAACTCGGATCTTCGAACAGCGTCTTCACGGGTGACGTTCCTTTCCTCCAGGCCGGGTTCCGGCCTCGGAACCGCGGCGGAGCAGAAGGACCCCGATCGACGGAGAAGCGAACGGAGCGCGTCCCTGTGGATAACCCCGTCCGCGGGCGCCGGACCGAACCCTGGCGGCCGAGAACCGCCGGTTGTTCGGCTCTGCGCGGACGGACGGAACCAGGAACTTCTCGTAGGAGCGCGTCCGTTCCTCGGACGCGCTCCCGGCCGCCCTTCGCTAGAGCTTCTTGGCTTCCTGAGCCCAGGTGGAGCCCGGGTAGAGCGTCAGGAGCTCACGCCGCATGTCGGCCTTGCGGCGCTTGTCCTGCATGAGGTCGAAGGCTCGCATGGCGAAGAAGTAGCAGCGCGGCGCGTAGCGCGACTGGTTCTCGTAGAGCGTGATCACGCGCAGGTATTCGAGCGTCGCCTTGCGGAGCAGGGCCGAATCGTCCGCCTCGGCCCCCAGGTAGAAGAGGCAGTCGCCGAGGCCGGTATGGGCCCCCGCCAGCGTCGCGTCGTCGGCCGTGGGGTCCCGCACGATCTTCTCGAAGGTCTGCTGGGCCTTCTGGCGCAGACTCCGGGCCTTGGCGGCGTCCTGCATCGCATCCGCTTCGCGCAGGAAGGTCTCGCCTTCCACCACGCGCGCCCGGCTGGCGACGGTGGGCTGACTGGCTTCGGCCTCCTGGACGATCGCCGCGAGCTCCTTGCGCTTCGCTTCGCCGGCCATCGTCCGGTCGACCTCGATCAGCGCCAACCGGCATTCGAGGCTCCAGCGCTCGGGGAGATCGCGCGTCTCGATCAACCCGCGGAACCCCTGCAGGGTACTCACGGCCGCCCCGGCGTCCCCCAGTTCGGCTTCCGCATTCGCCTTGGCCAGGAAGGCCTGGGTGACGTAGCGGGACTCCGGATAGCTCGCGAGCAGGCGGTCGGCAGAGCTCTTCACCCCCGCGAGATCCGCCAGGGTCGTCCGGATCTCCACGGTCTTCCAGGCGGCGTAGGCCGGCGCCCAGGGAAAGCGTCGTTCGCTCGGCTTCTCGAGTTCTCCGGCGACGTAGGCGTCGAGGCCGGAGAGCGCGAGGGCGAGATCGCCCTCTTGCAACGAGACCAGGGCTTCCTCCACTTCCTTGGGGCCGCGCTCGTAGCGCACCTCGAGGACGAGCTCGGACGCGAGCGTCTTCTTCTCCTTGCCCTGTTTGTAGACCACGCTGGCGAGCGTCTCCTGCTCGACCTCGACGCCCGTGAGCACCGTGCCGTCGGCGCGGACGATCTGATCGGCGACGCAGGGGAGGGACGCGACGAAGAGGGCGGTGCAGGGCAGGAAGGGGCGAGGGAGCGTGTTCACGGCCCGGCGAGGATAGGAGCGGGCCGTCGAATCTGTCAACGCGCGATCATCGCGCGGCCGAGGTCCCGGGCCTTCGCCGCTCCGCACAGGTCCTCGACGATCGCGAGCGCGAACTCGAGCGCGGTCCCCGGTCCCTGGCTCGTGAGCACGTTCCCCGCGCGCACGACCCGCTCGTCCACCGCCTTCGCGCCACCGAGCTCTCCCTGGAAGCCCGGGTAACAGGTCGCGCGCTTGCCCTCGAGCACGCCCGCGCGCGCGAGCACGGTCGGCGCCGCGCAGATCGCGGCCGTGGGGCGCCCGGTCCGGGCGAGCTCGCGCACGATCCGCAGCACGCGCTCGTCCTCCACCAGGTTCGTCGTCCCGGGCATGCCCCCGGGGAGCACGATCATCCGCAGGCGCGCGGCATCGACGGCCGAGAGCTCGCAGTCGGTCGTGAGCGCGATCCCGTGGGCGCCCTCGATGGGCCCCGGGCCGAGTCCCGCGACCGTCACGTCCAGACCCGCGCGCCGCAGGACGTCGACGATCGTGACCGCCTCGATCTCCTCGAAGCCCTGGGCGAGAGGCACCAGGATCGTTCCTTCCGCCTTCACGCCGGATACCCTACCACGCGTGGACCGACCCGAACGCGCCGTCCTGGTCAGCGCCTGTCTCCTCGGCCGGCAATGTCGCTACGACGGGAGCCACAACCGGGACCACGCGCTCGCGGACGAGCTCGCCCGGCGCGGAGAGTCGCCGCTGCCCTTCTGTCCGGAGGAAGAAGGCGGACTCGGCACGCCCCGGGCCCCGGCCTGGATCGAGCGCGACGCCGCTGCGGTGCTCGCCGGCGCGGCGCGGGTCGTTACGGACGGCGGCCGCGACGTGACGGCGGAGTTCCTGCGCGGCGCCCAGCGGGCGCTCGAGCAGTGCCGAGCCGCCGGGATCGCCCGCGCCTATCTCAAGGAACGCTCGCCCTCCTGCGGCGTGCACGAGACCCACGTCGACGGACGGCTCGTCGACGGACCCGGCGTCACGGCGCAGCTCCTCGGCCGGGAGGGCATCGAGACGATCGGGGTCCAGGGAAGTTCCCCGCGCGGCTCCCCGTGACCGTGGAGCCTTCCGTCCGTTCGGGACGGCGTTCCGTCGAAAGGCGGCCTCGGCCGCCGGGATCCGCTCTCTCGCCGTAGGATGGAGGGGCTTCGAAACACCGGCGGCAACCACGAACGAGAAAAAACGCTCATGCATCTCTCCAAGACCTTCCTCGGACTGCTCGCCCTCGGCGGCGTGCTGCTCCTCTCGAGCTCCGCTCTCTCGCACCCGCAGGACACCGGCAAGGGCGGGAAGCGCGGCGGTCAGGGAACGCCTCGCGCCGAGGATCCCGCCAAGCGCGGCGAGCGCTTCGAGGCCTTCCGGCAGGCCTTCGCCGAGAACAAGACGTCCCTGGCGGAAGCGATCATCCTGGCCGAGGCCGAGAAGAAGGGCAAGGCGTTCTCGGCCCAGATGCGGCTCGGGAAGGACGGCAAGCTGAAGATCCCGGTCGAGCTGATCGTCGAGGACAAGGTCCTCGAAGTGATCGTCGACCCGGAGACGAAGAAGGTCATCACGCCCCTGAAGGGCGAGCGTCCGGAGGGTCCGGAGGCGGGTGGTGCGCCCGAAGGGAAGGAAGGCGGGGGCTAGGGGAACTGCACGTACGTCCCGCCGCTGTCCTGCGCCAGCCACTCGAGCAGATGCAGCGCGCCGCCGATCGCCACGCAGTGGATCTCGACCCCGCGGTGCTCGTTGCGGCGCGCGATCGCGGCCCGGATGGCGCCCGCGTCGACCAGCTCGCCCACGCTCGGCTCGCCGTCCGAGAGCACGTAGATCGTGTCCACGTCGGGATCGCCGAGGGCGAAGGAGAGCGCGCCGTAGAGGTTCGTGCCGCCCCGCGCGCCCAGTCGTCGCACGAATTGCTCGGCGTTCGCGAGCGTCTTCTCGTTCACCTCCTGGCTGTGCTTGGCGAAGGGAGAGACCCCGTCGCTGAAGGTGACGATGTTGAAGAGCGCCGTGCGCGCGAGGCCTCCCAGGGTCCGGATGAGCTCCTCCTTCGCCTTCTCGATGCGCGCCTCGCCCTGCTCGTCGACGTAGCGACCCCGGGTGGGCTCCAGCATCGAACCCGAGACGTCGATGACGAAGGTCACGCGCTCCGAGAGCACGCGCAGGCCGAAGAAGGTGCTGCGCGTCACTTCCCGCAGGCGCTTCGACTCGACCGCGCGCTCCGCCTTCGCCAGGGAGTCGGGATCGAGCGGATCGAGGGCGTGCCCCTCGCTCTTCCACCAGTCCGCCCACAGCCGGGCGTTCGTCCCAAAGGGCTTCCCCGTGAGGCGGAACAGCATCCCGGAGAGCTCGACTGCCATCCGACCCGACTCCTTCTCTAGCCGGGTCACCAGGGCCCAGGTCCCCTGGCGCGTGCGCAGCTTCTCGAGCGCGCGGGCCGCGACGAGCCGCGTGCTCCAGGACTCCTGGCCCAGGGCGTTCACCAGGGTCGTGAGCCAGCGCTCGTCGCCGGTCGCGCCCAGGGCCTCGAGCACCCCGTTGCGCACGGCGAGATCCTCGCTCTCTGCGTAGCCCGCCAGCCGGTCGAGCCACTCCGGATCGTTCCCGCGGATCCGCCCGATCGCCGCGAGGAGAGCGCCGACGTCCTCCGCCGCCTTGGCACGCGAGAGGAGCTTCTCGAGCTTGGAGAGCGCCGACGTCGTGCGGCGTTCCCCCAGGAGGCCCAGGGCCTCGCGGCGCACGTGCGGATCCTTGGCGTCGGCGAGCTCGATCAGGACCTCGTCGACCTTCGTGTCCCGCAGGTTGCGCGCGGCGCGCAGGGAGAAGCGGAGCTCGAGGCCCTTGCCCCTGCCCACGCGCTTCAGGAGCTTCGCGTCGATCTCGGGATCGCCGGCCTTCGCTAGCAGGTCGGCGATCCCGAAGGCGAGCTCCTCCGAAGCGTCGCCCTCGGTCGAGAGCTCGATCAGTCGATCGGCGATGCGCGCTCCCTCGACCGACGCCAGGATGCGCGCGGCGCGCAGGCGGTCCCGGGGCGGAGCGTATTCCTGCTCGAAGACGTTGCGCGCGATCCCGAGCGCCGCGGGGTCCTTGCGCGCCCCGAGCTCCTCCAGGGCGAGACCGCGGATCCGCTCGTCCGGATCCGAGAGGAACGTCGCGAGCTCGCCCACCGACAGGTCGCCGCGCAGGGCTTCGAAGGCGATCTCGCGCAGGACCTCGAGCCTGCGCGGCTTGCGGGCTCCGGCCTCGACCTCGGCCGGATCGAGGGGCTTGGAGCCGCCGTTCTTCAGGAGCTCGCGGTACCAGGCGAGGTCCTCGGGGCGCGGATTCCCGGCGTGGTGGCGCAGCGCGAGCTCGCGCACGTCCTCCTCGGCGGCCGACTCGACGATCATGGCCAGGAACGCCTGGCCGTAGTTCGGGCAGTCCGCCAGGAGATCGACGGCGATCGCGCGCATCTCGGCCTCGCTGGAGGTCGTGGCGGCGTCCAGGATCTTCTGCAACGCCTTGCGCTCGAGCCCGGAGACGTCGTCGAAGAGCGCGAGGCCTTGTAGCACGGCGCGCCGCATGTAGATGCTCTGCATCACGTCGTAGGCGCGGAGCAGGCCCTCGAGGGCCTCGTTCGTGCGCAGGTTGGCGAGCTCGCGGATGCGATCGGGGTTCGCCTGCTCCCCGCGGCCCACGATCTCCTGGATCCGCGCCTGGACGTCGTCCTGCGTTGCGGCGGGGCCCGCGGTGAGCCAGCCGAGGAGGGCAAAGGGGATAGCGAGGCCGCGCACGGTTGGGAGAGAGTGCCAGAACGGGGACGGCTTGAAATACACGCTCTCCGACTTGGAGTCACCGAAGCCAGGGTCCGAACTCGCAGGTACCCGCCCGGCCACCGCTCCCGCCAACCGATTCCGATAACTCGCCCTCGTCCGAGGATGAGATCTTGGCTGACCTCGACTCGACAATGACCCTTGACAGAATCCTTAAGGGGGGGGGACACTATCCCTCGGCGGCGAAAACGGAGGCCTCGACACAAAGGTCCGAGGGTTTGCGCCGCGCTCGGTTTTCCACCGAGTTGATCAGGCCCGCTTTCCGACGAGAGGAGAATCCGATGAACAGCTTCCTGCGGAGCGTCATGGCAATGACGTTCCTAGCGATCGCTCCTGCTGCCCTCCTTGGGACAACAAGAGCGAATGCATCGATCCGAACGGCACCGCCGAAATGCTGGACTCTGCTGCAGTACTCAGGCGGATCGCCACAGATCATCTGTTTCGATCCGTGCGTTGGACTCACCGAGTGCTACATGATCTCCGGCAACATTCCAGGCATCGGCAGCGCCGAATCCTGTAGCTGCACCACCTATCACCTGGCGCCTATCTGCTGTGACCTCTGGGTCGAGAAGTACGGCGGCGGCGGAGTCCGCGCCTATGGTCAGTGCGGAGGCGTATGCCCCGGCAGCGGATCTTGCACGATGGTCACGGACGGTGAGCCTGCAGGTGAGGCGGGCTATTGGACAGAATGCCAGTGACCGACGCACCACAAGGGGGTGAGACGAGCTGCCGCACACGTCTCACCCCGATCTCCTCTATCCCTCAGCTTCTCGGACAGAGGTCGCGCCCATGCATTCTCGAAACAGCCTGCTCCTTACATTCCTCGCCCTTGGTGCATTGGCATTCTTGTTCTTCTCGCTCCAATGGACGAGGCGGGACGAACGACATGCCGAGGCAGCCTCGCTCGAATCAAGCAGCCTCCCCGGTGAGGAGAATCGCAGGACCCCCGAAGAAAGGCGCTCCCCTGTCCTCCCGGCTGAGGGGGAAGGAACCCCAGAACCACCCGGATCCATCGACCGCAGTGAATACTCCCGAGTCGAAGTGCAAGTCGTCGATGAAGCCGGCCGCGCCATCACTGGCGCAACCATCTCTTCCATGGGCGAATTCCCCGACACCCTGTCGGACCCTCGGGGAAGAGCAATGCTGAGGCGCCCACGGACTGCCCTCTCCCACACCAAACTCGTCATTTCGAAGGAAGGATTCGTTCCGGTACGACGCACCGTCGACTGGCTCTCACCTACCGTTCTCGTCCGGCTCGGATCCCGAGCTCAGATCCACGGGCGAGTCGCCGACAGATTCGGTCAGCCGATTCAGCGCGAGTTTCTCGTCATCCTGTGGGAGGCTCTATCGGAGGCGCCATCGCCCCACGACATCGAGGACGCCTACTTGGACCGAGGAGGGCTTGTTCACGTTTTCGCAGGATCGGACGGAAGGTTCGAGATCGATGATGCCTCCTCCATTGGGAGGTACTTCCTGGCTGCGGGCTCGGCGGGATACCTGACGCCGAACGGGACTCCTGTTTTCGGCGACAGGATGAAAGACGAAATCGTCCTCGAAGCGGAAAAAGTCTTTGGAGCCCTCCTTCGGTTCCAGGCAGCGGATGGAGATCCGCTGGTTCTCTCGGAGACGACGATGCGCTCCCGTTTCGACACCTGGGGTGGAGAGATACCGGAGATCAGGCCGATCTCGCTCGGAGGCACTGGGGCAACCCTGGCGCGCGTCCCAACGAGCCTCCTGGATTCCCCGGGAGCGAAGGTGCTTTGCCTCTACTCCTGTCCAACGGCGTCGGGCAACAGCATCGGTCCTTGCTGGTACCGCGGGACCTTTCCCGGCTACGACGCGGTGGACCTTACGTTCGAGGCGACTTCGCTCGAATTCGGCCTGACCGAACTCGTTTGTTCTCTCTCGCAGCGAAAGGAGGGCCGCGGAAACATCGTCCTCCTTCCGCACGGTGCCACCGATGATCTGAGAAGGTGCTGCTCCACATGGAGGAACGCTCTCATCTCGCTGCAAGAAAAGACCACATCGATGATGGACACGCTCGCGGTGGACATCGATCTGGCCCGAGAATCCATCGTCCCTGAGATCCCCGCAGGTCGGTACTTCTGCAGAATCGAGTCCGTCGATCGCCTTCTCACCCTTCCACCGCAAGAGAGTGAGCCCTTCGACATCGAGGTCAAGGACGGCGAGTCGGTGACCGTCGAGCTCCCTCTCGAAGGTGTCGGCGCGATCTCGATTCAACTCCTCGACGAGGACGGCCTGCTGCACGACGGTTACCTGAGGCTGACCGCCGCACCGGGCCTCCCTGTTCCCCAGCCAGACGGTCGCAGATTCCTGCTCGGCGCCTACCCGTTCGAGTTCGCCGCTCCGCCCTACCGAATCCCCTTGATGCGGGCTGGAACCTATACCTTGCGCGGCGAGAGCCCGGCATGGGACCTCACCGAGGGAAGCGGAGGCTTCCTGACGGTGGACGTGGGCCCGGGAGAAGTGGAACGACTGACCGTCCTGGCCAAGTAGCCCATCGAACGGACTCACCCGCCGTTCGAGCGGTCCTTTGCCAAGAGCTTGCGGGTGAGCCCGGTGACGGCGAGCCCCTCGAACTCGCCGGCCTGCACCCAGCGCAGGCGATCGGAATCCGCTGGCACTTGATTGGAGAGGCGCCCGGCCCGGATCGCGGCCGAGATCCGGTGGTGCGTGATCGAGTGCCGCAGGGAACCGAGCTCCTCCCCGGCTCGCAGCGGGACGGCGTGTTCGGCCGGCCAGAGACCGCGCACCCTCCCGCGCCCATCGGGAAGCTCCCGCGTGGGCAGCTCCCACATGCGCTCCATCCGCCCGCGGGCCGGGCGGCGTACGACGAGCACCCGGCCGCGGCGGCGCACGATCAGGACCTCGAGCCGCACGTCGAGCTGCGGGCGTCCGCGCGCGCGGCGCGGCAGTTCCTCCTGCCGGCCCGCGGCGCGCGCCGCGCACGAGGAGCGCAACGGACACTCGCCGCAGAGCGGCGCGCGCGGCGTGCACACGAGAGCCCCGAGCTCCATCAGGCCCTGGTTGAAGTTGCGCGGAGAGACCGGACTCCCGGTGCGCGAGGGCGTGGGCGGCACCAGCTCGCGCGCGAGCTCCCACGAACGCTCGCGCGCGACCTTCGAATCGATCGGCTCCTCGATCGCGAAGTGCCGCGCCAGCACGCGCGCCACGTTCCCGTCGACCAGGGGCTCGGGAAGGTCGAAGGCGATCGAGAGCACGGCTCCCGCCGTGTAGGGGCCGAACCCGGGAAGGTCGAGCAGGGCCTCTCGTTCGCGAGGGAAGCGCCCCGCGTGCTCGCCGACGATCTCCCTTGCCGCGGCGCGGAGCGAACGGGCCCGCCGGTAGTAACCCAGCCCGCTCCACAGGGCCAGCACGTCTTCCTCGGGCGCGCGCGCCAGGGCCGCAACGTCCGGATAGCGGGCCAGGAAGCGCGCGTAGTAGGGGATCACGGTCTCGACGCGCGTCTGTTGCAGCATGGCTTCGCTGACCCAGATCGCGTAGGGGTCGCGCGTCCCGCGCCAGGGGAGATCGCGCTTGCGCGCGGCGAACCACGTGCAGAGCCGGCGGCGGAAGCTCGCGATCGCTCGGCCTGAGTGGGTCACCCGCGCGGATTGTAGGCCGACGATCGGAAGATGCGGAACGAACCCGTTCGAGCCCGTGCGAGGAAGGGCCTTCCTGAAGTAGTCTCTGCGGCCCTCGAGGTCGAAACCCTTGGAAACACCGAATCCGGATCGGGGAACGCGCCTGCGCGCGATCCTCTTCGGCGTCCTGGCGGGCGCGCTCTTCGCCGCCATGCGCGCCCCCAATGGACTCTCCTGGACCGAAGTTCCCTGCCCGAGGGGCTGGACTTCCGCGGTCTTCGGCGCCGCGCCCTGGCTCGCGCTCGCCCTGCTCCTCCATCCGAGCCGGCGAGCCTTCGCGCGGGGGTTCTCCGTCCCGCTCCTCTCGATCTCGAGCATCGTCGGGTTCCTCTTCTGGAGCGCCTGGGTCACCACCCGCTTCCGGCCCGAGAGCCGTTTCGGATTCGCGGCGCTCTTCGTCCTCGGAACCGCGGCGCTGTGGGCCGCGGCCGGTCGCCGGACTTCCAGCGAGGGGACGGGCTCGCGGGATCCGTTCCTCGCTCGTGCCGGACTCGTGTTCTCCGCCGCGGGCGCGGTCCTCGCACTCGAGAACCTGACGCACCACGTGCGCCTGTTCAGCCTCGGTCTCCCCGAGGACGACGCCTTGATCGCGACCGTGCTCCTCCTCCTGATCAGCCTGGGAGCTCTCTCGTTCGGAGGTCTCGCCGCACGACCGGGCTGGGAACGCCCCCTGCTCGGCGTCGGGCTCGTCGCCGCGGCCGCCGCGACTCCGATCGGACTCGCCTTTCTCCAGAAGATGGACGTGGACGAGCTCTTCTCCTATCTGCATCGGTTCGGCCGCGACATCTCATCGGTCGGGATGCTCCCCACGACGGCGCTGCTCGCCGCGGCAAGCCTGGTCGTCCCGGGTCTCCTGTGCGGATCGGCCTTGCGCGGGGTCTCCGACGCCGCGCGTCTATCCTCGGTCGCGCTCGGTGCTTCCCTCGGGATGCTGGTGCACCCCTTCGCGCCCGCGCTCCTCGGAGGGGGTCCGCGCCCTCCCGGAGAGGCCTTCTGGAGCTGGAACGTGGCGCTGGCGGGCACCGCGGTCGCTTGTCTCGGAGCGCTGACGTTCGTCGCGGGCGCCGAGCGGGGCCGGATCCGGATCGTCTCCTGCGTGCTCGTGCTCCTCCTTCCGGCGCTCTCCGCGCTCCGCCCGCGGCAGGCCTTCACGAGCTTCTCGCCCTGGTATCCGGCCCCGATCGATCCGGTAATCATCGTCCCGACGCCGGTCGGGATCCTCACCGTCGAACCCTATGTCGACGGTTCGAGGCTCGTCACCCTGGATCGCAAGCGTCTGACGCCCCTTCGCACGGAAGTGCGCGTGGACGAGCTGCGCTTCCTGCGCGCCCTCGGCGCCGCGCCGACGGTCGAAGGCCGGTCGTTGCGGCTGCTCGTCGTCGGCCAGCTCACTCCCGAGCGCTCGAGTTTCTTGAGCCTGCTCGGCCCGCTGGAGGTGGATCGCACCGCTCCCTGGTTCTCCGCCTTCCCGGCGATCGAGGACGTGCTCTTCCCGGTCGACGAACCGCCGATCGGAACGGCGATTCCCCCGGCGGAGGCGGAGGAGCGAATCACCTCGGGTCGCTACGACCTCGTGCTCGTCCTCCCCGTTCACGGTCCCCTCCTCACGCCGAAATCCCAGGCCCTGATTCCCTGGGGCAGCGTCGAGGAGCCCGCGCTCGGCTCGCTCGAGGTACCCGAGGGGACGGCGGGGATCGCATGGCTCGACGCCAATTCCCCGCTCGTCCGCTGCGAGCTGGGAGAGCGAATCCTCTACGTGGCCGATCGCTTCCTCCGGCCCACCCTGGGCGTCGTCCGGGGGACGATCCGGGAGGATCCAGCCGCGGAAAAGCCGGCGGTATTCGCCGGGGGAGAACCGGAGCCGCGCCTGGAGACGTGGGAGCTGCTCTCCATCCTGCCGCGGGAACGGAACTTCCTCCTGCACGCCGCGAACTTCCGACGTCTCGAACACGCGAACGCTTCGGGACCCGCGGCCGATCTCGCTCGCGGGTTGTCGATCCACTATGGAGCCCAGCGCGTGAGTTCGCCCTTCGAGTCGCTGCCGCAACAGATCGAGTTCGAAGAGGACGAACTCCGGGCCTTCTACACGGCCGGCGGCTTGCCCCTCAAGCACGACGAGGATGAGGCCCCGGAACTGGACGCCACGACCCGCGACGTCTGGGAGGACGCTGCCTGGCTCCTGACGGAGAAGCGCGAGCCGCATCTCGTCCTCGCCTACGTGGGGAGCTTGGCCGACGCTCATCGTCCCTGGATTGCGCTCGACCGAGCGACGGCCCGCGCCTTCGAGGAGCTGCTCGAACCCGCGCAAGCCCTGCGGTACTACGATCGCATCTTCGAATCCACTTCCCGGACCGGAAGCTATGACCTCAATGAGATGCTGAGGGCCTCCGATGTGGCGCTGGAGGCAGGGGATCCCGCTCGTGCCGCGGGCTACGCGAAAAAGGGACTCGAGATCCAGCCGCGCCAGGACTTCGAGATGCGGCTCTGTCGGGCGCTGCTCCTCAACGGAGATCCCGACGGGAACGCTCTTCTGGAGCGCCTGCGGCCGAACCTGACCGCCGAGGAGATGGCCTGGGTCGAAGGAACGACAGGTCCGGAGCTCCCGGCCCCCGAGGACATGACGGAGGATCCTGCTGCACTCCAGGGGCAAGGGACGGAGGAAAGCGGAGAGGGGCCCGAAGACTTGGGGGGGTGATCCTGTGACGGGCCTTCCTTTCCACGCGACTTTCCTCGGGGTCGCCCCCCCGTCCCGCAGTGGACGAGGTTAGCTTTGAAGGGCTTCTCCAGAACGCAGAGAAGCCGCGAACCCGAATCCACAGCGAACCAGGCCTCCAGGGGAACATCTGACCGCCCTCGGTCATTAACAGGAGGCCGTTCCTCCGGGAGCCCGGACGCGGCCACCCTCTCCCCCCCTGGTTCGAGTCCCTGGGGCTCCGGATCGGAGCTCGGACGTGGACGGACCAACCCCATCACCAGCGAAGAGACCCTCCAACCATGCGCAAGGTTTCGCTTCTCTTGGCGCTCGCCCTCCTGGGCGGTGCCGGAACGTTCTCGGTCGCCCAGATCAAGGCCTACACCCTCCCCGAGATGGTCGCTGAAGCCGACGGCGCCGTCTTCGGACAGATCGTCGCTCAGCGCGTCCA
>Ga0247727_10001850_pt1 | contig 49146 bp, 44 predicted proteins | sample WisWelCaveWW1625_FD_202498 | JGI IMG/M metagenome (GOLD analysis project Ga0247727, IMG submission 202498) | Biofilm microbial communities from Wishing Well Cave, Virginia, United States - WW16-25 | ecosystem: Environmental > Aquatic > Deep subsurface > Groundwater > Cave microbial mat | place...
CATCGCACGCATCGACTACTTGATCGTCACGCACGCGCAGGACGATCACTTTGGCGGGGTCGGCGAGATTCTCGACGAGGTCGAAGTCGGCGAGATCTGGAGCCCCGGCGGCAGCTGCGACGTCGAAGCGTTTCGAGACCTGCGCGGTCGCGCCGAAGGGATCGGCGTCCGCTGGCTCGAGGTCGCCGGAAACGCGCTACCGGCTCGCGAAGGGCCGGGCTGGACCCTCGCCGCGCTTTGGCCGAATGACGACGACGGCGCCTGCGACGAGAACAACCGTTCCGTAGTCGTCGCCGTGGAGTACGCGGGGCGCCGTCTTCTACTCTCCGGCGACGTGGAAGCCGAGGCCGAAGCCGCCCTGGTTCGAACGCTGGGCCGACGTCTCGACGCCGATCTCATGACCGCGCCCCATCACGGAAGCCGCACTTCTTCGACGCCGTCTTTCGTCGGGGCCGCCACGCCGACCTGGGTGATCGCCTCGGCCGGCCTCGACAACCGTTACGGCTTTCCGCGCCCCGAGACGGTCGCGCGCTACGAGAAGGCGGGCGCGACGCTTCTCACGACTGCAAAGGTCGGTGCCGTTCACGCGCGCGTCGACCAAGGCGGAGGCGTCGTCGTTCGAGCCGGGCCGTCGGAAGCGCGCACCCCGCCGCGTTGACTCCGTCCGCCGCTCGCCGGTAACTTGACGCGTTTCGCGTCGGTCCGCACCGCGACCGGAGGTCACGCTCTTGCCCTCGGAAACCGGAAAAATCACCGTCGTCAAAGGCTTTCGCGACGTCATGCCCGCGGAAGCCCGCGTTCGACGAAGCGTTCTCGCGGCCGCGGAGCGGGTTCTCGAGAGCTACGGCTTCGCCGAGATCGAGCTGCCTTTGCTCGAGCGGGGCGAGCTTTTCGCGCGCTCGGTCGGAGCGACCACCGACATCGTCGAGAAAGAGATGTACGCGTTCGAAGACCGCGACGGCGAGCTCGTGGCGCTTCGGCCCGAAGGAACCGCCTCGGTGGTTCGCGCGTATCTCGAGGCCGGGTTGGCCCGCTCGGAGCCGATCGTGCGGCTCTATTATCAAGGCCCGATGTTTCGCCGCGAGCGGCCGCAGAAGGGCCGCTACCGCCAGTTCACTCAAATCGGCGCCGAGTTGCTCGGCCGCGACGATCCGGAAGCCGACGCCGAGATCCTCTGCCTCGTCGATGATCTTTGCCTGGCCGCCGGCCTCGGCGCGGTGACGCTGGAAGTGAACTCGCTCGGCGACGGCGCGTGTCGGCCGGCGTATCGCCAAATTCTAACCGCCTACTGCCGTTCGCTCGGAAACCGCATTTGCGAGGATTGCGGCGCTCGGCTCGAGCGCAATCCGCTGCGTATTCTCGATTGCAAGAACGAGGCGTGCCGGGCGGCTACAGTCGATGCGCCGATGATGCTGGATCACCTTTGCGATCCTTGCCGTTCTCACCACGGGCGGGTTCTCGAGCTGGCCGCGGTGGCCGGGGTCACCGTGCGCGAGAATCGTCGTATGGTCAGGGGTTTGGACTACTATTGTAGAACCGCTTTCGAGATCAGCGCCGGCGGGCTCGGCGCACAGGCCGCGGTCGGAGGCGGCGGCCGTTACGATGGTCTCGTTGCCGAGCTCGGCGGGCCCGAGGTTCCCGGTATCGGCTTTGCCTTCGGTGTCGAGCGCATGGTGCTTGCAGCCGAAGCCGCCGGCACCGCTACCGCGAATCCGACAGCGCCCGATTTCTTCATCGCGCCTCTAGGAGCAGCCGCCGCGAACGCTGCGCTTGCCCTCGCGCGTCGCTTGCGCGGCGTGCCGCGTGTGGTTGAGTTGGGAGCCTCCGACCGAAAGTTGAAGGCGCAGCTCAAGCTGGCGGATCGTGCGGGTGCTCGTTGGGTCATCCTTCTCGGGGACGACGAGCTTCAGCGCGGGCGAGCGGGGGTTCGGGATTTGAGGCAGCGTCGGGACTACGCGGACTGCGTGGACCTCGGCGCGAAAGGCAGCGAGATCGTCCTGGCGATCGAAGGCAAGAGCCCTGAGTGAGTCGGCAAGAGTTGGGCAAGCGTTCGGCAAAAGTTCGGAGTGACGCGAAGTGAAACGTAGCTGCTATTGCGCCGAGCCGCGGCAGGCGGACGCCAGTCGGGAGCTCACCCTCCAAGGCTGGGTGGACGTTCGCCGGGATCACGGCGGTGTGATTTTCGTCGACCTCCGCGATCGGACCGGCGTGCTTCAGGTCGTCTTCAGCCCGGAGGTCGACACCGAAGCGCATCGACTCGCGCATGAGCTCCGCAGCGAGTTCGTGATTTCCGTGCGCGGCGTTCTCCGCGAGCGAACGGCCGAGACCGTCAACTCCGACATGCCTACGGGCGAGGTCGAGCTCTACGCCAAGGAGCTCGAGATCTTGAACCCTGCGACACCGCCGCCGTTCACGATCGACGACGATTCGCAGCTGACCGAAAACGTTCGCCTCCAGCATCGCTACTTGGACATTCGCCGGCCCTTCATGCAGCGGAACCTTCGGCTCCGTCACGAGGTGACGCGCATCGCGCGCGACCATTTCGACAAAGAAGGCTTCATCGACGTCGAGACGCCGATCCTCACACGAAGCACGCCCGAAGGAGCTCGCGACTATCTCGTTCCGAGTCGCGTCAACCCGGGCTCGTTTTTCGCGCTGCCCCAGTCGCCCCAGCTCTTCAAGCAGCTCCTGATGGTCGCGGGCATCGATCGCTACTACCAGATCGCGCGCTGTTTTCGCGACGAGGATCTGCGCGCCGATCGGCAGCCCGAGTTCACGCAGATCGACATCGAGATGTCGTTCGTCACCGCCGAGGATGTGCAAGACACGGTGGAGAGGTTGCTGAAGCGGATCTTCCGCGAGACGGCGGGCCGCGACTTCAAGGATCCGTTTTCACGCATGCCCTACGACGAGGCGGTGCGGCGCTATGGCACGGATCGGCCGGACACCCGCTTTGCAATGGAGCTCGTGGAAGTCACCGACTTGTTCGCAGCGAGCGAGTTCAAGGTGTTCCGCGGCGCCGTCGATTCGAAAGGCATCATCAAAGCGCTGGTCATCAAGGGCGGCGCGACGATGTCACGGAAAGAGATCGACGATCTCGGGGCTGCAGCCATCGAGCTCGGCGCCAAGGGCATGGCGTGGATCAGCGTCGCAGGCGGCGAGTGGAAGTCGCCGATCGTCAAGTTCTTGAGTGCGGGCGAAAGGGAAGGCCTGGTCACGCGCACCGGGCTCGCCGACGGCGACGTCGTGCTCTTCGGCGCCGATCGCGCCAAGGTCGTGAACGATGTGCTCGGCACGCTCCGCAACCGAATCGCCGCTGCGCGAGGGCTCATCCCGAAAGGCGAGTTCCGCTTCCTCTGGGTCACCGATTTTCCTCTCGTCGAGTACAACGAAGAGGACAAGCGCTACTACGCGCTTCACCATCCCTTCACGTCGCCGAAAGCGGCCGATCTCGCGAAGCTCGAGTCGGCTCCTCTCGATGTGCGCACCGACGCGTACGACATTGTACTGAACGGCGTTGAGCTTGGCGGCGGTTCGGTGCGGATCCACCGGAGCGACGTGCAGAGTCGCGTGTTCGCTGTGCTCGGCATCGGAGAAGCCGAGGCACGCGAGAAGTTCGGCTTCTTGCTCGACGCGCTCGCGCATGGAGCGCCACCTCACGCGGGGCTCGCGCTCGGCCTCGATCGCATGATCGCGATGATCGCCGGGACCGATTCGATCCGCGACGTCATTGCGTTTCCGAAGACCCAGCGCGCCGCTTGCCTGTTGACCGAAGCGCCGTCGCGCGTGGACCCGACTCAGCTTCGGGGTCTCGGGATCAAGCTCGACCTATGAGAACGTCGACCGAGCGAAAGTGCGGACGCGGGTGCCGTAAGGATGGACGCGCGCTCGCGGCGCTGGCGTTGCTGCTCACGCTCGTGGCCGGTTGCACCAGGATTCGCCCCTACCTTCCGGAGAACCCTTTCATTTCTCCCGAGGTCCCCGGTGAGATCCAAAAGATCGCGGTGCTGCCTTTCGCCTACCGCGACGAAAGCGGCGTCCACCCCTGCACGCTCTGTCCGAACAGCGTCGTGATGGCGCCGACGTCGGCAGACGATGCCACCCTCGTGACCGGGTTCTTCTATGAAGCGCTCACCCGGCATCCGCGCTTCGAGGTGCTGGCCTACGACATCGTCGACCGCTTCGGCGGCGACACCATGCAGCAGACGGTGGAGCGACTGCAGGTGATGGAGGACATCGACGCGGTATTGATCGGCGCGCTGCTCGAGCTGCGCCCCCGCGTCGGAGATCCGCAGAATCCGGAAGAGGCAGGCGGGGCCGCGGTCTACGCTGCGCTGGTCGATGCTCGCTCCGGGCGCGCCCTTTGGAATCGGGTGTTCGATCGCACGCAGCGCCCGGCGAACGCGGCAAAGAAGGGCTACGACGTGATCGTCGGCGGTGGGAATCTCCACTACCTGGCGTCTCAGGGGATCGCGCAAGAGGCCGCTCTCGAGATGATGTCGCACATGGCGCGCACCGTTCGCTGAGCAAGAGACGGGATGGCGAAGCGGATCGACGGAAAGAGCTTGGCTGCGGAGATCCGAGCCGAGCTCGCGACCGTCGTTGCCGCGCGCGCCGCTCACGGCCAGAGACGTCCCGGTTTGGTGACGATTCTCGTCGGCGACGACCCGGCATCCAAAATCTACGTCGGGCGGAAGCAGCGCGAGTCGCGCGAGATCGGCATGGTCTCCGAGTCCGTCGAGCTGCCGCGTACGGTCGAGCGCGCAAAGCTCCTCGACGTCATCCGTAGCTACAACGCGCGCGACGACATCGACGGAATTCTCTTGCAGATGCCATTGCCGGCCCACCTCGATGCAGAGGAGGCGATCAGCACGATCTCACCGGCCAAGGACGTAGACGGTCTGCACCCGCTCAATCAAGGCGCTCTCTTCACCGGGCGCCCGGGGATCCGTCCCTGCACGCCTATGAGCTGCATGTTCTTGCTGGACCGGACCGGAATCGATCCCCATGCCCGCCATGCCGTCGTCGTCGGTCGCTCGGTGCTGGTCGGCAAGCCCGTGGCCATGCTGCTCCTCGAGCGAGACGCGACGGTGGTCCTCTGTCACTCCCGCACCAGCGATCTGGCTAGCCAGGTGCGGAGCGCCGACATCGTCATCGCCGCTTGCGGAAGCCCCGAGCTCGTTCGCGGCGACTGGATCAAGCCCGGTGCCGTGGTCATCGACGTCGGCATCAATCGGGTCGGCGGTCGTTTGATCGGCGACGTCGAGTTCGCCGCGGCCGAGAAGAGGGCCGGGTTCATCACTCCGGTGCCGGGCGGCGTCGGTCCGATGACGGTGGCGATGCTGCTCAAGAACACGTACGAGGCCTGCGTGACGCGAGACGAGACGTCATCGGCATGAGACGCACTCCTCTCTACGACGAGCACGTCACGGCCGGCGCCCGCATGGTCGAGTTCGCGGGCTGGGCGATGCCCGTGCAGTACCAAGGAGTGATCGCCGAGCACCTTGCGGTCCGACAAGCAGCCGGCATCTTCGACGTGAGCCACATGGGCGAAGTCTCGATCGAAGGGCCGCGCGCGATCGATCTCATAGAGCGTGTGTTCTCGAACTCCGCGCGCAAGCTCGAGCCCGGGCTCGCGCAGTACAGCCTCATCCCGAACGAGCAGGGCGGTCTCCTGGACGACGTGATCGTCTATCGCCTCGCGCCCGAGTCCTTCTTCGTTTGTCTCAACGCGTCCAATGCCGAGCGTGACGTGTCTTGGATACGCAGACACGCTCCGGCGAGCGGCTGCACCGTCGTCGACCGAAGCGACGCCACCGCTTTGGTCGCGGTCCAAGGTCCCCTCGCGGTCGGCATCGCCGATACGCTCGCGCCGGGAATCCTCGCGCTACCACGCTTCGGCATCGTCGAGAAGACGCTCTTCGGCGGGCGCGCCCTCGTCGCGCGCACCGGGTACACGGGGGAGGACGGCGTCGAGATTTTCATCGAGAGCCACGCAGCCGTGGATCTTTGGCGGGCCCTGCTCGCTGCGGGCGCGTCGAGTGGTCTCGCGGCGGCGGGCCTCGGCGCACGCGACACTCTCCGACTCGAAGCAGCGCTTCCTTTGTATGGCCACGAGCTCGACGAAGACGTCACGCCGTACGAGGCAAGGGTGGGGTGGGCGGTCCGGCTCGATCGCCCGCAAATGGTCGGTTTCGAAGCGTTGTCTCGCGCGAAGAGTGACCCCCGACGACGCCGTACCATCGGCCTCGTGCTCGACGAGGGCATCGCGCGCAGTGGCTGTGCGGTGCTCGCTTCCGGTTCCCGAATCGGCACGGTAACGAGCGGAACGCACTGCCCGAGCCTCGGGCGCGCGGTTGCGCTTGCGCTCGTCGATGGAGGTGTCGACGCTGCGAAGCACACGGCACTTGCAGTCGATGTTCGCGGCAAGCTAAGAAGCGCTCGGGTGACGTCATTACCTTTCTATGTTAGGCAGGCGAGCGGGGGCGGTGAGAACGGAAGAGGATTTGTCGATGGAGTTTCCGGATAACGTAAAATACACGAAGGAGCACGAGTGGGTCCGCGTGGAGGACGACGGCTCCGTGACGATCGGCATTACCGACTATGCGCAGCAGCAGCTCGGTGACATCGTCTACGTCGAGCTGCCCGAGGTCGGTGAAGACCCGACTCTGAAAGACGCGCCGTTCGCCGTCGTGGAGTCGGTCAAGGCGGTCTCCGACGTGTATGCGCCCATCACCGGGCTCATCACGGAGGTCAACGACGAGCTTCCGAACAGCCCCGAAGTGATCAACGAAGACTGCTACGGCGACGGCTGGATGGTGCGCATGCGGCCGAGCATCGCCGCCGAGATCGACGAGCTGCTTTCCGCAGAAGAATACGAAGAACTGATCAACGAGCTCTCGTAGTCGGCATGCGCTACATTCCGCATACCGCTGCCGACTCGGAGCGAATGCTCGGTGTGATCGGTGTCCGATCGGTGGACGACTTGTTCTCATCCATCCCGGCTTCGCTTCGAAGCCGCGCCGCGCTCAATCTTCCTCGAGGCCTCGACGAGCAGAGCGTTGCCGCTCGCATGGCCGAGCTGGCGCGGGCGCAGAGCCCGGTCGCGTCGTTCCAGGGAGCGGGCGCCTACCGGCATTTCGTGCCGAGCGCCGTGGCTTGCATAACATCCCGTGCCGAGTTCGCCACCGCCTACACCCCTTACCAGCCAGAAGTGAGTCAGGGGACTCTGCAGGCGGGCTTCGAGTTCCAGACCTACGTATCGATTCTGATGGGGCTCGAGGTCGCCAACTCAAGTCTCTACGACGGCGCTTCGGCACTCGCGGAAGCCGTGCTCATGGCGCTTCGAATTCATCCAAAGCGCGATCGTGTCCTCCTCTCCGCGGGGCTGCACCCGGAGTACCGAGCGGTGGTAGCGACGTATCTGGAAGGGTATGGGCGCGGTCGTGTCGAGATCGTGCCGCTCGATACCAACGGTCGCACCGACGGTGACGTGCTGGCGCGCCGTCTCGCCGACGACGTTGCCGTCGTTGCGATCGGCTATCCGAACGTGCTTGGAGTCGTCGACGATCTGGCGGCAGCGGCCGCGCTCGCTTCGCGCCGCGGCGCGCTCACGGTCAGCGTCACGACCGAGTCTCTTGCGCTCGCTCTGCTTCGCTCTCCCGGTGAGCTCGGCGCCGACATCGCGGTCGCCGAAGGACAAAGTCTCGGCCTCGCGATTTCTTACGGCGGCCCCGGCGTCGGTTTCTTCGCCACGCGCGAAGAGTATTTGCGCCAAACGCCCGGACGCTTGGTCGGTCAAACGGCTGACGACCTAGGGCGGCGCGGCTTCGTGCTCACGCTGTCGACGCGCGAGCAACACATCCGGCGCGAGAAGGCGACGTCTAACATCTGTACCAACCAAGGCCTCGCTGCGCTCTCGGTGACGGCCTACCTCGGGCTCGCCGGCCGTTGCGGGCTTCGCGATCTCGCTGCGCTCAATACCGTTCGCGCGCACGAGGTGGCCACTCGTCTGACGGCAGACGCGGGCGCGAAGCCGCTCTACGCCGGCGCGTTCTTCAACGAGTTCGTCATCGAGGAGCCGAGCGAAGCGGGGTGGTACGAGCGCTGCGTCGCGGGAGGGCTCGTTCCCGGCGTTCGCATCGCCGATCTGCCCGGCGCCGATCCGAGCTGGCGCGGGCAGTTGCTCGTCACCGTCACGGAATGCACCGCCGCAGCGGATGTGGACGCGCTAGTCGGAGCGGTTGCGCGCGGCAACGCAAACGGCGCGCGCCGTCGCGCAGCCGCGGGAGGTCGTTGATCGATGCCCGGCGCTGCGCGCGATCTCGAGCCCTTGATCTTCGAGAAGTCGAGCCCCGGCCGCCGTGCCATGGACTTGCCCAAGGCGGGCGCGGTCCCTCTCGACCCCGCGTTGCTGCGTGCCGACCTCGACGGCTTTCCCGAGCTCAGCGAGCCCGATGTGCTTCGTCACTACCTCCGCCTCTCTCAGCTCAATTTCTCCGCTGCCACGCACTTCTACCCGCTCGGCTCTTGCACGATGAAGTACAACCCGACTGCGAACGACGAAGCAGCGTCGCTTCCGGGCTTTGCCGGAGTGCATCCCTACGCGCCGGCGTCGACGGTGCAGGGCGCGCTCGAGCTACTCCGAGACCTCGAGCATTGGCTCGCGGAAATCTCCGGGCTTGCCGCCGTGTCGCTGCAGCCGGCGGCCGGTGCGCAGGGCGAGCTCACGGGCATCAAGATGATTCGCGCGTGGCACCTCTCGCGCGGTCGCGCACGCAAGAAGATCCTCATCCCCACGAGCGCGCACGGAACCAACCCAGCGAGCGCTGCGCTCTCCGGCTACCGTGCGGTCGCCGTTCCTTGCGATGAGCGAGGATTGCTTCCGCTCGCCGCGGTCGAGAACGAGCTCGACGATGACGTTGCGGCGATCATGATCACCAACCCGAACACGCTCGGCCTTTTCGAAGTCGAGATCGAGAAGATCGCGGCTGCCGTCCATGCCGCCGGCGCCCTCGTCTACATGGACGGAGCGAACATGAACGCGCTGCTCGGGAAGGCGAAGCCCGCGCACATGGGTGTCGACGTCCTTCAGTTCAATCTCCACAAGACCTTCTCTACTCCGCACGGCGGCGGCGGCCCGGGGGCAGGTCCGGTTGCAGTGCGAGCGGATCTCGAGCCCTTCCTACCGACGCCGCGCATCGAGTCGAAAGGTGGCATGCTCGCTTGGTCTTACGAACGGCCTCAGTCGGTGGGGCGAGTGCGTTCGTTCTATGGAAATTTCGGGATCCTCGTCCGCGCGTATGCGTACATGCTGGCTTGCGGAGGGGACGGCCTGACGGCCATCACGGAAGGCGCCGTCACGGCCGCGAATTATCTTCGCGCGAGGCTCGCCGGCGCCTACCATCTCCCCTACACATCGCCGTCGCTGCACGAAGTGGTTTTGAGCGACAAGAACCAGGCGCCGTACGCGGTCCGCACTCTCGACATCGCCAAGCGCCTCCTCGATTTCGGCTTCCACGCGCCGACGATCTATTTTCCCTTGGTCGTGCCGGGCGCCCTCATGATCGAGCCCACCGAGAGCGAGAGCATCGAGACCCTGGATGCGTTTGTCGCGGCCATGCTGGCCATCGCCGACGAAGCTGAGAAAGACCCGGATAAAGTGCGCTCGGCTCCGCAGACGACGCCCCGTGTCCGTCTCGACGAAACCCGTGCAGCCCGCCATCCGGTGCTCCGCTGGCGAGCAAGTCAGGGGTAGCCGCCGACCCACCTTTGGACTATGATCCGCTCATGTTCGGCCTTGGCGCCACAGAGCTTCTCATCATCCTGGTCATCATCCTCATCATGTTCGGTGCGGGCAAGCTGCCGGAAATCGGCGAGGGTCTCGGTCGCGGCATTCGCAACTTCCGCCGCTCGATCAAACAGCCGGACGAGATCGACGTCACTCCGCGAGACGAAAACGGGGCGCAGAATGACCAGGGAAAGCCTCCGCCGAAGCAACCTTGAACATCACTTCGTCGACGCCGGACGAGAGCCCGGGAAACGCGATCTGACAGCGCACCGTCGCCCCTGGCGGAACGTCGTCGGTGTAGGGCGGAGAGAGATCGAGGAGAGAGACCAGCTCGTCACGCCGAAGACGCCCGAGCAGTCTCGGTGATACCGCAAGCCCACATAGAGCACTGACCGTCCGCACCCACGCACCGGAATCGAAAGCCTGAGCCTCGAGAACGATGTTTGTGATCGGCAACGACGAAGGATTCTCGACGTCCACGTCGGCGATGAGCGTCGGTGACTGGTCGACGAGGTCGCTGAACCACAGATCGACTTCCGTCACTCGAAGCTGCTGCATCAGGCCCGGATCCGCGGCCATGCTCGTGCGCGTGCCGGGAATGGGCACGGCGGCGAGAAAACGATCGCTCCAGTCGTGGCGCTGCGCGAGGAAGAGGGCGAACAGCGCGATCAAGAGATCGAGCCCGAGCAGAAGCACGATCGCGGTTCCGAGGGGCCTTCGCCGAAGCACGCGGGGCGGAACGTAGGTTTTGGATCGGTGAGGCATTTTCGATCGGACAGCCCGGAAATCTTACGGGCACGGTGAGCGGATGACAACGGTTCCGAAACCCCCGGACTTGAGCGTGGTGCTGCCCGCCTACAACGAGGCCGGGAGCATCGAACAGGTCGTCAGGGATCTGGCTCGCTATCTCGGAGCAGCCGAGCTCGCTCACGAGATTCACGTCGTCGATGACGGGAGCGGGGACGGCACGCCCGAGCTGCTGAGCGCGCTCGGATGCGAGCTGCCGGCGCTGCGCGTGCTCCGTCACCGGGAAAACTTGGGCTACGGCGCCGCGCTCCGCAGCGGGATCGCCGCCGCTCGTGGCGACTACGTGCTGCTCGCAGACGGGGACGGACAGTTTGGCGTCGAGGGTCTGGGGGCGCTTTGGAAGCGCCGCCACGAAGCCGATCTCGTGCTCGGCTTTCGGAACCCGCGGCGCGATCCGCGCTTACGGCGAGCAGCGGGATGGCTCTACGGGCGGGTCATCATTCCGCTCGCGCTCGGCGGGCGATTTCGCGACGTGAACTGCGGATTCAAGCTGCTCCGCCGCCGCGTCGTCGAGCAGATGGAGCTCCGCTCTCATGGCGCTCTGTTCAGCGCCGAGCTGCTCACCCGCGCACGCCTCGCCGGTGCGACATGGATAGAGGTCGGCGTGGATCATTTGCCTCGCAAGTGTGGGTCCGCGACGGGTCTCTTGCCTCGCGTGATCGCCGGCATGATCGGCGAGCTATTCAAGCATCGCGCCGCCATCTTGGACTCGGGTCGTGCGGCGGCCGACCAGTTGCGGACGGGTTGTGATGCGATAGAATCCGCGTCCGCGTGACGGCAACCACAACACGTCGCGAGCGTAAAGCGAGCGCGAGATAGACAACACAAGGTAAGCGAAAGTGGCGGAACTGGCAGACGCGCAGGATTCAGGATCCTGTGGCCGTAAGGTCGTGGGGGTTCAAGTCCCCCCTTTCGCACCATCTCTGCGCTGAGCGCGTCGAGGCGCTGATGCCGATCGATGCGGCTACTTTCCGAAAAGTGATCGGGGCCTTCGCCACCGGGGTCACCGTCGTGACCACGGAAGTCCAAGGCCGGCTGCACGGCTTTACCGCGAACGCGGTCGCGTCGGTATCTCTCGATCCGCTTCTCCTTCTCGTCTGTGTCGACAAGCGGGCAAACGCCCACCAGGAGCTGGCGCGCGCGAGCACGTTCGGGGTGAACATTCTGGCCGAGAGCCAGCAGGATCTCTCGAATCTCTTCGCCAAGAGTGCCGAGCCCGCCGCGAATACACTGCGGGGTGTCGCTTTCCATCGAGGCGTGACCGGCGCGCCCCTCATCGATGGCGTGCTGGCGACGCTCGAGTGTGAGACCTACCGCGCGCTCGACGGCGGCGACCACACAATGTATCTCGGCCGCGCCGTCGAAGGCTCGGTCGAGGGCAGCTCGCGGCCGCTGCTCTACTACCTCGGCGGCTACCGCACTCTTACCTGAAGATTCACCGGGTTTTCGCGCCCGTGCCAGGCAAAGCGTGGCCACGCCTCTGCCCCTCCGCTACGTAGCCAACGATGGGGGGGCTCAGAAGCGGCAGTGTGAAAGTAGAGAACCCGAGCTCGGAGATCCCCGCCACCGAGCTCGCCGCGGCCTTCGAGCACGCGCCCGTCGGCATGGCGATCACGGACGAGAGAGCGATCTTGCTTCACGCGAATCGCGCGCTCGCCGAAATGCTCGGGTACGGGCCCGGCGAGCTCGTCGGCAAGTCGGTGGTGGATCTCACGCACCCGGACGATCTCGCAGCGTCGCTGGCGAACAATCAGCGTTTGAGGCGGGACGAGGTCGATCACTTCTCGCTCGAGAAGCGCTACGTCCAAAAAGACGGCGGTGTCGTATGGGCACGTGTCTACGTGTCCCTCTTGACGGTCGGCGAAAGGCGACACCATCTTCTCCACGTGGTCGACATCACGAGCGAGAAATCCTCCATGGATGCACTGCGCGAAGCCGAGCAGCGCTTCCGCGAGATGGCGGAATCGATCGAGCAGGATTTTTGGGTGATGCGGCTGGAGCCGATCGAGCTCCTCTATACGAGCCCCGCGGCCGCCCGCATCTGGGGCTTCGATACGATGCAAAATCGGACGAAGCCAGGGCGGATCGTCGATCTCGTGCATCCCGAGGATCGCGAAGCTTTTGTAAAGCTCTTCACTCCTCCCTTCGTAGAGCCTCGAGAGGGCGAGTACCGCGTGACGAGGGCTGACGGAGGGGCGCGCTGGTTTCGCTCACGCGTGTTTCCGATGCACGACGCCGAACGCGTGGTGGATCGGGTGACCGGTGTCACGGAGGACGTGACTGCGCGGAAGGAAGCCGAGCAGAAGCTCGAGCGTCATCGAGTGTTCGAGCGCCTGGTGATGGAGCTCTCTGCCGGCTTCGTGAACCTACCGCCCGATCGCATGCGCGAGGGTTTCGAAAACGCGCTGCGCGAGCTCGGGGCGCTGATCGGAGCGGAAGCCGGCGCGATCTTTCTCGTGGATCCGAACGGCGAGACCGTGAGCTTGCGCTACGCCTGGAGCTCGATGGAGACGATGATTGCGAGGACGGTCTTCACGGCGTTCGAGTTCGGACCGGACCACCCGCTGAGAAAAGTCCTCGTGCGAGCCGGTATCTTGACCGTGGAGGACGTGAGCGCGCTGCCCGAAGACCCAACGGACGTTCGAGGGCGCCTTCTCGCGAACGGAATCCGCTCGTTCATCGACGTGCCACTCATTCGTCGAGGCGAGCTGCTCGGGCTCTACGGCTTCGGAACGATCACTCGACCTCAACACTGGTCCGATGAGGTCGCAGAGCGATTGAAAATTGCGGCCGAGTTTTTCTGCAACGCGATCGATCGCGTGCGCACGGAAGCGGAGGCGCGCACGCACAGGGATGCTCTCGCTCACGCGCTCCGCGTGGGGACGATGGGGCAGTTGGCGGCCGGCATCGCCCACGAGCTCAACCAGCCCCTGGCGGCGATTCTCAACTATGCGAGCGGTTGCGAGCGTCGCATCGCAGCCGGCACCGCCAGCAGCGAGCACCTCCGGGATACGATCGCGAAGATCGTAGCCCAGGGCATGCGCGCCGCGGACGTGATCAAGACCCTCCGCGCTCTCGTTCGGAAAGACGAGGGTGAGCGTACTCGCCAGGACGCGAACGCGCTCATTCGCAGCTCGCTGCGCTTGATGGACGCGGAAGTGTCAGCGGCCGGTGTCGAGGTTCGGACGGACCTTGCTGAAGGGCTCCTGGCTGTTCATGTTGACCCGATCCAGATCGAGCAAGTCATCTTGAACTTGCTTCGAAACGCGCTCGATGCGGTTCGAGGCGGCGGCGTCGCGCATCCCGAGATCTTCGTCCGCACGCGCGCGACGGCTTCGGGAGGGGTCGAGGTCTGCATGACCGACAACGGACCGGGCGTTGCCGCGTCGCATCGAGATTCCATCTTCAAGGAGTTCTACACGACGAAGCCCAGCGGCCTCGGTCTCGGTCTCTCGATCAGCCGCTCCATCATCGAAGCCCACGGCGGCCACCTGGATCTCACGGCGAGCGCGGCCGCCGGTGCGACGTTCTGCTTTACTCTGCCGGCGGTGGGGTAGGTCGAGCGACCACGGCCGCTAGCTCGCGTAGACGCGTCGAAATTCGTCAGCCCTGTGCCGCCGTCGCGAACGCCGCGACGACTTCCGGCGGCGCCTGCACGAGCTCGATCAGGACGCCTTCGCCGCCGATCGGCAGCTCGTCGTTTCCTTTCGGGTGAATGAAGCAGACGTTGTGGCCGGAGGCGCCCTTGCGAACGCCGCCGGGCGTGAAGCGCATGCCTCGCTTCGTCAGCCATGCGACGGCGGCGTCGAGATCGTCGATCCAAAGACCGATGTGATTCAACGCCGGGTCGTGCACGCGGGGGCTTTTCGCCGGGTCGATGGGCTGCATGAGATCGACTTCGACTTTGAAGGGGCCGCCACCGGTCTCGGTGATGTCTTCGTCCACGTTCTCTCGTTCGCTGCGAAACGTTCCAACGGCGGAGAGGCCGAGCGTGTCGACCCAGAGCTTGCGGAGCTTTTGCTTGTCGGGGCCGCCGACGGCGATCTGTTGGATACCAAGAACCTTGAACGGTCTGTCGCTCACACTGAGCCTCCTCGTCTAGATCGGCGCGGACTCTAACGGCCGCGCTTCGGGTGCTCAAGCGCCGCGGCTTTTCCCCGCTAGGTCGCGTGTTATCATGCCGCCCCCGTGGCCGGATACGAACCGAAAGAATTCGAAGAGCGCTGGTACCGTTACTGGGAAGAGCGAGGTGACTTCGCCCCCTCGCCCGAGCGAGCCGGCGAAGAGTGCTACTCGATCGTCATCCCGCCGCCTAACGTGACCGGCGCCCTCCACATGGGGCACGCTCTCAACAACACGCTGCAAGACATTCTCGTGCGCTACCACCGCATGCTCGGCAAAGCCGTGCTGTGGGTGCCGGGCATGGACCACGCCGGCATCGCAACGCAGAACGTGGTCGAGCGCCAGCTCCTCGGCGAGGGCACGAATCGCAATGCCGTCGGTCGTGACGCCTTCGTCGAGCGCGTGTGGAAATGGAAGGTCGAGTCCGGCGGCAACATCACGCGCCAGCTTCGCCGTCTCGGCGTCTCCTGCGACTGGTCGGCCGAGCGCTTCACGATGGACGAAGGCCTTTCGCGCGCCGTCCGTGAAGTGTTCGTCACGCTCTACGAGCAGGGGCTCATCACTCGCGACCGCTATCTCATCAACTGGTGCCCGCGCTGCCGCACCGCGCTCTCCGACATCGAAGTGGAGCACGAGGAGCGGGACGGCAGCCTCTGGCATCTGCGCTATCCGCTGACGGACGGCTCCGCGACGATCGTGGTCGCGACCACGCGCCCCGAGACCATGCTCGGCGATACGGCAGTGGCCGTCCACCCGAAAGACGACCGGTATCGCGCGATGGTTGGGAAGACGGTGATGCTTCCGGTGATGAAGCGCGAGATCCCGATCGTCGCCGACTCCTACGTTCAGAGCGAGTTCGGCTCGGGCGCGGTGAAGATCACGCCGGCTCACGATCCGAACGACTACGAGATGGGTCTCCGTCATGCATTGCCGATGCTCTCCGTCATGAACGAAGACGGCACGATGTCGGAAGCGGCGGGAGCGTACGCGGGCATGACCCGCGAAGACTGTCGAAAGGCACTCGTCGAGCGCTTCGAGAAAGACGGCACGCTGCTCGAGACCGAGCCGCACAAGCTCAGCGTAGGGACCTGCTATCGCTGTCAAAATGTCGTCGAGCCTTTGCTCTCGACCCAGTGGTTCGTACAAGTGAAATCGCTCGCGGAAGAAGCGCTGCGTGCGGTGGATGACGGTCGAACGCGCTTCGTGCCGGCGCACTGGGAGAAAACCTACCGCGCGTGGATGGAGAACATTCGACCCTGGTGCATCTCGCGTCAGCTCTGGTGGGGGCATCGGATCCCGGCTTGGTACTGCGAGGCTTGCGGCACCACGGTGGTCTCGCGCGAAGACCCAACGGCTTGCAGCAAGTGCAAAGGCGAGCTTCGGCAAGACGAAGACGTTCTCGACACTTGGTTCAGCTCGGGGCTCTGGCCGTTCTCGACGATGGGCTGGCCCGAGCGCACGCGTACGCTCGCGCGCTTTTACCCGACGAGCGTGCTGGTCACGGCCTTCGACATCATCTTCTTTTGGGTGGCGCGCATGATGATGATGGGCCTCCACTTCATGAAAGAGGTCCCGTTCCGCGACGTCTACATTCACGCCCTCGTGCGCGATGCCGAAGGCCAGAAAATGTCGAAGTCGAAGGGCAACGTCATCGACCCTCTCGGCGTCATCGATCAGTTCGGCGCAGACGCCTTTCGCTTTGCGCTCGCGGCGTTCGCTGCGATGGGCCGCGACATTCGGCTTTCCGCCGATAGAATCGAGGGTTACCGAAATTTCGTGAACAAGCTGTGGAACGCGGCGCGGTTCGTGGACTTGAAGCGCGCCGGCTCCAGTACGGTGGCAAGTTGCCGCTTGCCGGCCGCACCAAAGCTCATCACCTCGCGCTGGATTCGCTCGCGGCTTGCGGGCGCCATCGAGGACGTGCGCGCCGCCCTCGACAGCTACCGCTTCAACGACGCCGCCGCGCGAATCTACACTTTCATCTGGCACGAGTACTGCGATTGGTACATCGAGATCGCGAAACTTTCGCTCGAAGAGTCCGAAGAGGCGCGCGAGGAGACTCTCGCGATGCTGAGCGGCGTGCTCGAGCATGCGCTCCGCTTGCTGCACCCGATCTCGCCCTTCGTAACGGAAGAGCTCTGGCAGGCGCTGCCGGCCGAAGGGCGAGCGAGCGGCAGCATCATGCGAGCGGCATTCCCGGTTGCCGCGCCGGACTGGCGAGAGGCGGGCGCCGACGCGGAGGTCGAAGCGCTGATCGACATCGTGCGAAGCGCCCGAAACATTCGCGCGGAGATGAGCATCTCGCCCAAGACAGAGCTCGATCTCTGGGTAGGCGAGGGGCCGGCGCGAAACGTCGTCACGCGTCACGGTGTGCTGGTGAAACGGCTCGCACGAATCGGCACGATTCACATGGACGGACGGGCGCCTTCCGGAGCCGCGACCGCGGTTGCGGCAGGAACCGAGATCTCGATCCCTATCGCCGAGCACGTGGATCTCGGTGCCGAGAGCGCACGCCTCGAGAAAGAGCTCGCGAAGCTCGCCCAAGAGATCTCGCGGCTCGAAGGCAAGCTCGGCAACGCATCGTTCATCGAGAGGGCACCGCCCGAGGTCATCGAGAAAGACCGCGCGCGTCTCCAGGCCAGCGTCGAGGAGCGCGATCTTCTCGAGCGGAGCCTCGCGCGAGTGGCGGCTGCCGGAGGCGCTGCCTGAAACCGACTCTCGACTGTGACGATCCTCGGCTCCGCGCGTTGCTACGCCTCAGTCTCGACGAAGATGTCGGCAGCGGCGACGTGACGAGCGAGTCCACGGTAGCAACAGGTGCCGGGGCGCGTGGTGTCTTGGTGACGCGGGAGAGCTGCGTCGTCGCCGGCCTCGTGCTCTTCGACCCTCTGCTCGACGAGCTTGCGCGGCATACCGGGCTCGAAAGTGCGCGAACCCTTCGCATGACAGGCGCGCTAGCGGACGGCTCTCGCGCCAAGGCCGGCACCGCTCTCTGTACCATCGCCGGCAACGCGCGCGCGCTGCTGACCTTCGAGCGAACGTTTCTGAATTTCGTCGGGCGTCTATCCGGGGTTGCGACGATCACGGCTCGCTACGTGGATGCCGCGAGGGCGACGGGCGCACCCACGCGAGTGCTCGACACGCGAAAGACCACGCCGGGGCATCGACTGGTCGAGAAGTACGCCGTCCGCTGCGGCGGCGGCGCCAATCATCGGATGGGCCTCTACGACGCGGTTTTGATCAAGGACAATCACATCGTTGCGGCCGGCGGTGTAAGAGAAGCCGTCACGCGGGCGCTCAGCCATGCGCCGAAAGGAGTAGATATCGAAGTGGAGTGTGACTCGCTCGAGCAGGCCGAGACGGCCATCGCCGCCGGCGCCACGGCTTTGCTTCTCGACAACTTCGCGCCCGAGGCGCTGGGTGCTGCCGTCAAAGCGATAGCAGGACGCGCGCGGATAGAAGTGTCGGGAGGCGTCACCCTCGAGCGCATCGCCGAGTACGCGCGAGCGGGCGTGGACGACATCTCGGTGGGGCGGCTCACGCATTCGGCTGTATCGATCGACGTAGGGCTCGACTTTACGCTCGATCTCTCATGATGACTGCAAGCAATCGCGCACGCATCGTCGCCGAGCTTCGATCCTCCGGCGACTTCGTCTCGGGCCACGATTTGGCCGAGCGTCTCGGCGTCTCGCGCACTGCCGTATGGAAGCACGTCACCGCGCTCAAGGACGAAGGCTACACGATCGAGACCGAGCGGGGGCGGGGATACCGGCTCATCGCGTTGCCGGGCGGCCTCACGGAAGGAGAGATCGTATCGGCGCTCGCAACGTCTTGGGTCGGGAGGACGCTAGTCTGTAAAGTGGAGACGGGCTCAACGAATAGCGACGCCGCGCAGCTCGGGCGATCCGGCGCAGCCGACGGAACCGTCGTGGTAGCAGACTCGCAGACCGCCGGCCGCGGTCGGCTCGGGCGGACATGGATCTCCCGCGCCGGTATGAATCTCTACCTGTCCGTGCTGCTGCGGCCGCAGATCGTGCCGGCCGCGGCGCCGCAGTTGGCACTCGTGGCCGGTCTAGCCGTCGCCGAAGCGCTGGAGCAGGAAGGTCTCAAGCCCACGATCAAGTGGCCGAACGACGTTCTCCTCGATGGTCGCAAAGTCTGCGGCATTTTGACCGAGCTCGAGGCCGAGACCGATCGCGTGGACTTCGTCGTGGTCGGCATCGGCGTGAATCTGAACAGCGACCTCACGGATTTCCCTCCCGAGCTTCACGACCGCGCGACGTCGGTGTTCATGGCGAGCGGGCGTACCGTGGAGCGCGCCCGCTTCGCGGCCGAGCTGCTCGCGAGGCTCGAGGCTTGCTACGAACGGTTTCGAACCGACGGCTTCAGCGCGCTCGCCGAGGGATGGGCGTCGCGCTCGGCACTGGCGGGTCGCGAAATCACGGTCGACGGCGCCGGCGGCATCGTCAGAGGCATGTACGCGGGCATTGACTCGGAAGGCGCGCTGCTACTCAAAGAGGAAGGCGCCGACGGACAGAGCGAGAGCACACGCCGCGTGCTCGCCGGCGACGTCACGATTCTCGGAGGCTACGCATGAGCAGCAAGCAATCCGGTGAAGGCCTCCTGATGGCGATCGACGTTGGCAACACCCACACGGTCATCGGGCTCTTCGACGGCGACCGCATCGTCAAGCACTGGCGCGTGGTAACCGAGGCCGAGCGCACGGCCGACGAGTACGGCATGCTCATGTGGAGCCTGTTCGCGGCCTCCGACATGAAGGTGCCGGAAGTGAGCGGCATCGCGGTCTCTTGTGTGGTGCCGCCGATGCTCGGCGTGGTCGAAGAGCTCTGCAAGAGCTACTTCCATGTCGCACCCGTCGTGGTCGGGCCCGGCATCAAGACGGGCATGCCCATCCTCTATGAGAACCCCCGCGAGGTCGGTGCCGATCGTATCGTCAACGCGGTCGCGGCCTACGAACGCGTGCGCTCCACCTGCATTGTCGTCGACTTCGGCACGGCGACCACGTTCGACTACATCACAGCGAAGGGCGAGTACGTCGGCGGGGTGATCGTACCGGGGGTCGGCATCTCGCTGGACGCGCTCTACCACCGCGCCGCCAAGCTGCCCCGAGTCGAAATCCAAAAACCGCCGCGCGTCGTCGGGCGCAATACTACGCACGCGATCCAGGCCGGAATCCTCTACGGCTACGTGGAGCTGGTCGATGGCCTGGTGCGTCACATCGAGCGGGAAGAAGGCGTGACGGCTCGTGTCCTTGCAACAGGTGGGTTCGCGCCCTTAATTGCCGCCGAGTCTCGCACTATTCATGAGATCGACGAGTTTCTGACGCTCGACGGTCTTCGGATCGTGTACCTGCGCAACACGCGCTGAGACGCGCGACAGAGGAGGTCACGGTGGCCACGGATCTCTCGAAGGTGCGTACCATCGCCATCGCCGGACAAGGCGGGGTCGGCAAGACCTCGGTCGCCGACGCGATGGTCTTCGCTGCAGGCGGCAATTCACGTCTCGGCCGCGTAGACGAAGAAACCTCGCTCTTCGATACCGAGCCGGAGGAGATGCGACGGCGCTGCACGATCAGCTCGTCGATCTTCACGCTCGGTTGGAACAAACACTCGGTCACCATCGTCGACACGCCGGGGCAGGGTAACTTCGTGCTCGACGTGGCGTTCAGCCTCCGCGGTGTCGGCGCGATGCTGCTCGTGCTCGACCCGACCGCGCCAATTCGCGCCGAGACCTTCAAGGTAATCGGGTGGGCGAAGAAAGAGGGTTTGGCGGTGATCGCCTTCGTCAACCGACTCGACCGGCCCGACGTGAACGTGGACACCTACCTCGCGAACGCGGCGACCGTGCTCGGTGCCAAGCCCGTCCTCCTCCAAGTACCGATCGGCAAGTCCGAGACTTTCTCGGGGATCGCCGACGCTTTGTCCGGGAAGGTGCATCGCTACGAAGGCGACAGCGGCAAGTTTCAATCAGGTGACGTGCCGGCCGAGATCAAGGACCAGGTGTCGACGCTCAAAGCGTCCGTGACCGAGAGCGCGGCCGAGAGCGACGACGAGCTGATTGAGAAGTATCTCGAATCCGGCGAGCTCGGCGACGACGATGTGAGACGCGGGCTCCGTGCCGGCCTCGCGACGGGGAAGATCCTGCCCGTGTTGCTCGGATCGGCTGCGCGGAACATCGGATTCGCCCAGCTCCTCGATGCGATCACCGAGCTGCTGCCGGCTCCAGGCGAGGGAAGCGCCGAGACGGCCCGCGACCACCACGGAGCCGAAGTCGCGATCGCGCCGGATTCGGCGGCTCCGCCCGCGGCTTTCGTTTTCAAGACCATCATCGATCCGCATGCCGGCCAGCTCTCCGTTCTCAGAGTGATGGCCGGCACGCTCACTCCCGAGACTCAGCTGGTCAATCCGCGCACTCGCTCGAAAGAGCGAGTCGGTCATCTGCTGAAGCTCGAGGGGAAGAAGACCACGCAGGTGCAGAGTGCCAGCGTCGGCGAAGTCGTGGCGCTGGCGAAGCTGAAAGACACGCACTCCGGCGACACGCTCTCCGACCCCGGTCGCTCGGTCACGCTGAGGCCTTTCGACGATTTCCATCCGGCAATCAGCTTTGCGGTTGCGGCGAAAAAACGCGGCGAGGAAGACAAAGCGGTTCAGGGTCTGATCCGGCTCTCTCAGGAAGACTTGGCGCTCCGGGTGGAGAGAAGCGAGGGCACCACCGACATCCTGCTCTCGGGTGCAGGTCAGCTTCACGTGGAGGTGGCCTGCGAGCGCCTGCAGCGGAAGTACAACGTCGAAGTCGACTTGAAGGCGCCGCAAGTCCCTTACCGCGAGACCATTCGGAAGGCCGTCAAAGCGCACGGCCGTCTCAAGAAGCAGACGGGTGGCCACGGGCAGTTCGCCGACTGCAAGATCGAGGTGGAGCCGTTGCCGCGGGGCACGGGGTTCCAGTTCGAGTCGAAGGTGGTCGGCGGAGCGATCCCGCGAAACTTCATCCCGGCGGTGGAGAAGGGCGTGATCGAGTCGATGAAGGCCGGATCGCTCGCGGGCTTTCCCGTGGTCGACGTCAAAGTCGCGCTCTGCGACGGCCAGTACCATGACGTCGATTCGTCGGAAATGGCCTTCAAGGTCGCGGGATCAATGGCTTTCAAGGACGCGCTCGAGCAAGGAGCTCCCTGTCTCCTCGAGCCCTACGTCACGCTCTCCGTCACCGTCCCCGACGAGTGCATGGGCGACGTCATGGGTGACTTGAACTCGCGCCGCGCCAAGGTGGAAGGCATGGAGCAGGCCGGCCATAGCGAGGTGATCCGCGCCAAGGTCCCGCTCTCGGAGGTGCTGCGTTACGCGCCCGATCTGACGAGCATGACGAGCGGGCGAGGCAGCTTCGAGATCGCGTTCTCCCACTACGATCAGGTGCCCGACCACCTCTCCCAAAAGGTCATCGAGACCGCGCGCAAGGCCCGCGCCGAGTCCGCTGCGTAACGTCGGCGAAGTTGGGCGCGCGTACTGGAATAGCTCGCGCCGAGGGCGCGAGCGTTATTTTGACTCTTTTCGCGGCCTTGGCTACCTACGCGCATTCTGCGTACACGAGAGGCCCGTGGGTAGTTACAGCAAGGTAAGCGTTCCGAAAGCAGGTAGGCCCATCACCCTCGACTCGAACGGCCGCCTCGTCGTCCCCGACAACCCCATCATCCCCTTCATCGCCGGTGACGGCACCGGCCCCGACATTTGGGCGGCTTCCGTGCGCGTCTTCGATGCGGCGGTGGCGAAGAGCTTCGGCGGCCGGAAGAAAATCGCGTGGATGGAAGTCTACGCGGGTGACAAGGCGAACGAGGTCTACGGGCCCGACACCTGGCTACCGGAAGAGACGAACGAAGCGATTCGCGAGTTTCGCGTCGCGATCAAAGGCCCGCTGACCACGCCCGTAGGCGGCGGCATTCGGTCGATCAATGTCGCGCTCCGCCAAATCCATGACCTCTACGCCTGTGTGCGCCCCGTGCGTTGGTTCACCGGCGTGCCCTCGCCGATGAAGGAGCCCGGCAAGCTCAACATCGTCATCTTCCGCGAGAACACCGAAGACGTGTACGCCGGGATCGAGTTCAAGGCCGGCTCGCCCGAGGCCGAAGAGGTCGCACGTTTCATCGAAGCGAAGTCCAAGAAGAAGATTCCCGCAGGCGCCGGCATCGGCATCAAGCCGATGTCGAAGCACGGCTCTCAGCGTCTCGTTCGCCGTGCCATCGCCTACGCATTGGCCAACGGCCGCCGCTCGGTCACGCTCGTTCACAAGGGCAACATCATGAAGTTCACGGAAGGTGCTTTCCGTGACTGGGGCTACGAGATCGCGGCGGCAGAGTTCGGCGACAAGATCATCACCGAAGACGAAGTCTACGCGAAGCACGGCGGCAAGCCGCCGGCCGGCCGCGTGGTCGTGAAAGATCGCATAGCAGACGCGATGTTCCAGCAGCTCCTGCTCCGACCCGACGAATACGAAGTGCTCGCGACGCCGAATTTGAATGGCGACTACATCTCCGATGCTGCCGCGGCTCAGGTGGGCGGGCTCGGCCTAGCGCCCGGCGCGAACATCGGCGATGCCTCGGCGGTGTTCGAGGCCACTCACGGCACGGCACCGAAGTACGCCGGTCTCGACAAGATCAATCCGGGCTCGGTGATCTTGTCCGGCGTCATGATGTTCGAGCACCTCGGCTGGCCCGAAGCAGCGCGCTCCATCGAGAAAGCGATCGAGCAGGCCATCGGCGCCAAGACCGTCACCTACGACCTCGCGCGCCAGATGGAAGGAGCACGCGAGGTCTCTTGCTCCGGCTTTGCCGACGCCATTATCGGCAAGCTCGCCAAGCTCTGACGCCGGCACGCGGCACCCCGAGGAGGAATCATTCATGGGACGCAAGAAGATCGCGCTGATCGGCGCGGGCAACATTGGTGGGGAGCTGGCCATGCTGGTTGCCCGCCGCGAGCTCGGTGACGTGGTTCTGCTCGACATTCCCGACAAGGAAGGCGTGGCCAAGGGCAAGGCTCTCGATCTTCTCCAGGCAGGCTCGGTAGACGGCTTCGACGCCAAGATCACCGGCACCTCGAACTACGATGACATCGCCGGCTCGGCCGTCGTCATTGTAACGGCCGGCGTGCCCCGGAAGCCTGGCATGAGCCGCGACGACCTTCTCACCATCAACTTGAAGATCATTCGCCAAGTGGCCGAGAATGTGAAGGCTAAGGCGCCGGATGCCTTTGTCATCGTGATCTCGAACCCTCTCGACGCCATGGTCTACGAGATGAAGAAGGTGACGGGCTTTCCCCGCGAGCGTGTGGTCGGCATGGCCGGCGCTCTCGACAGCGCGCGCTTTCAGGCTTTCATCGCGGAAGCTCTCGGTGTCAGCGTGAAGGCCGTCAACACGCTGGTGCTAGGCGGTCACGGCGACACGATGGTGCCTTGTCTCAGCTACTGCACCGTCAACGGTATTCCCGTGACGCAGCTCATCGACAAGGCGGCGCTCGACAAGATGGTGGATCGCACGCGCATGGGCGGCGGCGAGATCGTGACGCTCATGGGAACGAGCGCGTTCTACGCGCCGGCGGCGGGCGCCATCTCGATGGCCGAGAGCTACCTCAAAGGCCAGAACCGCGTGATTGCCTGCGCTGCCTTTCTCCAGGGCGAGTACGGCTACAAAGACATCTATCTCGGCGTGCCGATCGTGATCGGCGCTCGCGGCGTGGAGCGCGTGGTCGAGGTGAAGCTCAGCGAAGACGAGAAGAAGATGCTCGACAACAGTGCGAAGGCCGTCCGCGAGCTGATCGAAGCCTCGGCCAAGCTATGAATCTTCACGAGTTTCAAGGAAAGGCTTTGCTCGCGCGCTACGGCGTCAAGGTGCCGCGCGGCAAGATGATCGAGCGCGCGGCCGACGCGGAAGCGGCAGCCCGCGAGCTCGGCACGCCGGTCGTCGCGGTGAAATCGCAGATCCACGCCGGCGGCCGCGGCGCAGGCGCCATCGTTACGAGCGCGGCCGACGCGGCGAGAGTATTTGCCGGCAACCTCGCAAAGGAAGGCTTGCCGAAGCACGACAAGCCTCGCGGCGTTCAGCTCGCGAAGTCGCCGGCCGGGGCGGCGAAGATCGCGGGAGTCATTCTCGGCGGCACTCTCGTTACCAAGCAGACCGGAGCTGCCGGCAAAGTCGTTCGAAAGGTGCTCATCGAGGAGGGCTGCGACATCAAGCGCGAGCTCTATCTCAGCATTCTGCTCGACCGCGCCGTTGGGCGTCTCGTGATCATGGCCAGCACTGAAGGCGGCATGGACATCGAGAAGGTCGCCGAAGAGACCCCCGAGAAGATCTTCCGTGTCGAAGTGGATCCCGTCACCGGGCTTCAGGACTTCCAGGCGCGAAACTTGGCGTTCAAGCTCGGGCTCGAGTCCGAAAAGCTCGACGAGCACGTCGCGTTCTTCCACGCGCTCTTCAACGCCTACAACGGGCTCGACGCCTCGCTGCTCGAGGTGAACCCGCTCGTCGAGACCGGCGCGGGCAGTTTGCTCGCTCTCGACGCGAAGATCTCTCTCGACGACAATGCCCTCTATCGCCACACCGATTTGAAGCCTCTCCGCGATGACAACGAAGAGGACCCGAAAGAGCTGAAAGCGGCAGAGTTCGATCTCAGCTACATCGCCCTCGACGGCAGCATCGGCTGCATGGTGAACGGCGCCGGGCTTGCGATGGCGACCATGGACATCATCCATCACCACGGCGGCGAACCCGCGAATTTCTGCGACGTGGGCGGCGGAGCGAACTCCAAGAAGGTGGCCGAAGCTTTCAAAATCATCCTCTCGGACCCGAGCGTGAAAGCGGTGTTCATCAACATCTTCGGCGGCATCATGCAGTGCGACGTTCTCGCTCAGGGCGTGGTGGATGCAGCGAAAGAAGTGAAGGTGAGCATTCCGCTCGTCGTTCGTCTCGAGGGCACCAACGTCGAGAAGGGCCGCGAGATCATTGCGAAGTCGGGCCTCGCCATCATCAGCGCCGACGGCATGACCGACGGTGCACGCAAGGCTGTCGAAGCCGTCGGAAAGGGCGCGTGAGAACGGCAAGGCCAAACTGAGATGAGCATTCTCGTCGACAAGAACACCCGCGTCGTCACCCAAGGGCTTGGCGCGACCGGAAAGTTTCACCTGAAAGGATGTCGCGACTACGGCACCAAGATGGTCGCCGGCGTTCGCCCCGGAAAAGGCGGCAGCGACGTAGAAGGCGTGCCGGTTTTCGATACGGTCGAAGCGGCGGTCAAGAAAGAAGGCGCCAACGTGTCGGTGATCTACGTGCCGCCGCCGGGCGCGGCCGACGCCATCATGGAAGCGGCCGATGCCGGCATTCCCCTCGTCGTCTGCATCACGGAAGGCATCCCGGTGGCAGACATGGTTCGCGTGAAGCGGTACCTGGAAGGGCGATCGACGCGTCTCATCGGCCCCAATTGTCCGGGCATCATCACGCCGGGCGCGGCGAAGATCGGCATCATGCCGGGCTACATTCACAAGCCGGGCCGCGTGGGCGTGGTGTCGCGAAGCGGCACGCTCACCTACGAAGCCGTGCACCAATTGACGGTGATGGGCATCGGCCAGTCCACCTGCATTGGCATCGGCGGCGATCCCATCATCGGCACCACGCACACGGACGCGATGAAGCTCTTCAATGACGATCCCGATACCGATGCGGTCATCATGATCGGCGAGATCGGCGGCAGTGCGGAAGAGACGGCGGCCGCGTGGGTGAAGAAGAACATGAAGAAGCCCGTCGCTGCCTTCATCGCGGGTCAGACCGCGCCGCCGGGCAAGAGAATGGGCCACGCGGGAGCCATCATCTCGGGCGGGAAGGGCACGGCGGCCGACAAGATCGCCGCGCTCGAAGCCGCGGGCATCAAGGTGGCGAAGAGCCCGGCCGAGATGGGCAAGACTTTGGCGGCGGCTATGGGCAAAGCCGCTTAGCAAGGAGCGAGTACCGATGATTCAGCGCACGCTATCCATCGTGAAGCCCGACGCCGTCGCCAAAAACGCGATTGGCGGCGTTCTTGGGCTGGTCGAAAAGGCAGGACTCCAAGTCATCGCCGCGAAAATGATCCACATGTCGCGGACTCAGGCCGAGGGGTTCTACGCGGTTCATCGCGAGCGGCCCTTCTTCAACGATCTGACCACGTTCATGTCGGAAGGACCGGTGCTCGTGTCCGTGCTCCAAGGCGAGAACGCGATCGATCGCTACCGCGACGTTCTCGGCGCGACCAATCCCGACAAAGCCGCGCCCGGCACCGTTCGAAAGCTCTACGGCACCAACATCGAGCGCAACGCCGCCCACGGCTCGGACGCCCCTGAAACCGCCGCTCTGGAAATCGGCTATTTCTTCAACGCCCTCGAGCTCCACCCCCGCTGACTAAGAAAATGGGGCCGCCGAAGAATAGCACCTGACCCAATTTTTCGACCGTGAAGAAACCGGCAACCAACATCCGCTCCCAGACTCTCGACGAGATCGGCGAGTGGACCGAGGCTCGCGCCTTTCCGTCTTATCGCGCTTCGCAAATCGCGGGCTGGCTCTACAACCGGCCGCTGACTCCCGTCGAAGGCATGGGCAACTTGCCGACGGCGCTTCGCGAGGCGCTGGCCGAAGACTTCGACTGCTCGTTTCCCGAGATCGCGCAGCGCAGCGACTCGATCGACGGCACCGTGAAGCTGCTGGTAGGGCTTGCCGACGACAAAGTCGTGGAGAGCGTCATCATCCCCCGCGACGAGCGCATCACGCTCTGCATCTCTTCTCAGGTCGGCTGCGCTCTCGACTGCCAGTTCTGCGCGACCGCGACCCTCGGTCTGAAGCGCAACCTCGACCCGGCCGAGATCGTCGGCCAGGTCATGCGTGCCCGCGAGGCCGCCGCGCCGAATCCGCTCACGAACTACGTGTTCATGGGCATGGGCGAGCCTCTCGCAAACTACGATCGCTTGCTTCGTGCTCTCACCATTATGACTTCGCGCTGGGGTCTCGGCATCTCGCCTCGACGCATCACGGTATCGACCGTCGGGCTCGTGCCGCAGATGGAGAGACTGGTCCGAGACACTTCCGTGCACATCGCCGTGTCGCTCACCGCCGCGCGCGACGAGCTTCGCGATCAGTTGATGCCGATCAATCGGCGCTATCCACTGGCCGAGCTGATCGGTGCTTGCAAGCGCCTCGAGCTCCCGCGGCGAAAGCGCGTGACTTTCGAGTACGTCATGCTGGACGCCGTGAATGACACCCAGCGTGACGCCGAGGATCTGATCCGCCTGCTCCACGGAGTTCGCGCGAAAGTGAATCTGATTCCTTTCAACCCCTATCCCGGCGCACGCTACGGACGCTCGACCGACGAGCACATCGAGGCCTTCCGCGACCGGCTGCTCGAGTCGGGCGTGCACGCGACGGTGCGAACGAGTCGCGGACGAGACATTCAAGCCGCTTGCGGCCAGCTGGCCGCAAGCGCAGAGCCGAGTGACAGTCCCGCGAAAGGCGCCGACAACGTCTGAACATGGCCGGCATCGGCGTCGTCTTGAATCCTCATGCGTCGGGCAACCGGCGCCGGCCGGGCCGGGTGGAGCGCTTCCGGAGCATCGTCGGAAGCGACGGTGAAGTGGTCGCAACCAGTGATCTCGCCGACGTCGATCGTACTCTCGCGCGCTTTCACGAGCGCGACGTCGACATCATCGCGGTCTGCGGCGGCGACGGCAGCTTCTACCACGTGGTGTCGCGAGTCGTGAAAATCTGGGGCCCGACGGCGATTCCGCTCTTGCTACCTCTCCGCGGTGGCACCATCAACAATCTCTCGCGGACGATTAGAGCGCGGCGACGACGACCGGAGTCGATGCTCGCGCACGTCTTGAAAGACTACCGCCAAGGCCGCACTCACGAGGTCACCCAGCGCGACTTGATAGCGATCAACGGCTCGGACTTCGGCTACATCGTCGGTGCAGGGCTCATCGTGAACTTTCTCCGTCTCTACTACAGCGGCCGGAAGCCGGGCCCCGTGCGCGCGTTCTTCCTGCTCGCGATGCTCGGTCTCTCGAACATATTCGGCACCTCGCTCATCACCGGCGTCGTGAAGCCTTTCGAGGCCGACGTCGAGTGCGACGGCGAGCGCGTCCCGTTTCGCGCATTCACGATGATCCTCGCGAGCAGCGTTGCTCACATCGGTCTCGGCGTGAAGCCCTTCTATTTGAGCGCGCGCAAACGGGGGTACATTCATGTGCTCGCCGGCCCTTCCACACCCACCGAGCTGCTGGGCAAGCTCTGGCGTTTCTTCCGCGGATTTCCCGCGAATCTCCCGACGCTGCACGACACGATGGCGCGAACGGTGAGGATCGAGTTCGCCGAGCCCACCGCCTACACGATCAACGGCGAGCTGCTCGCGCCGGTACGAACGCTCGAGCTCTCACCCGGTCCAAGGGTTTCGTTTATCTCGGGGTAGTATAAGATCACGGGCTGCGATGGCAGCGAAGCGCGAGGCGCTGCTCGGCATCATCGGCGGCAGCGGGCTCTACGAGATGCGCGGCCTCGAGGCCAAGCGCGAGGTCCGGATCGACACGCCTTTTGGTGAGCCGTCTGACGCTTACGTCACCGGTCAGATCGAAGGTCGGAATGTAGCCTTCTTACCGCGGCACGGTCGCGGTCACCGCATCTCGCCTTCCGAGCTCAACTTTCGCGCGAACATTCACGGCTTCAAGGCCCTCGGCGCCGACGCCATCGTCTCCGTCTCCGCCGTCGGAAGTCTCCGCGAACAGATCATTCCCGGACACATCGTCGTGCCCGATCAGTTCATCGATCGCACTCGTGGTCGCGTGTCCACCTACTTCGGCAGCGGCGTGGTAGCGCACGTGTCGTTCGCCGATCCGTTTTGCGCGCCGCTCTCGGCTCTACTCATCGACGCCGCAAAATCGACCGGCGCCGTCGTTCATCGCGGCGGAACCTACGTCTGCATGGAAGGCCCGCAGTTCTCGACTCGCGCGGAGGCCCATCTCTATCGATCCTGGGGCGGCGACGTGATCGGCATGACCAACTTGCAAGAGGCGAAGCTCGCCCGTGAAGCGGAGATCTGCTTCACGACGCTGGCCATGGCAACCGACTTCGACTGCTGGCGGAGCGAGGACGCAGACGTAGCGATCACCGACGTGTTGGCCGTGCTCTCGGCAAACGCGGATCTCGCGCGGCTCACGGTTGCGACCGTCGCGACTGCGCTCGACGACGAGCGCGCTTGCTCCTGCCGGCTTGCGCTCGAGCACGCCGTGATCACCGACCGAGCGCTCATTCCGCGGAAGCGCGTCGAAGAGCTCTCCGTCATCGCGGGTCGCGTGCTAGGCGAGAGTACCGACTGATGGCTGCTTCCGTATGTGTCGTAGGCTCGGTTGCGCTCGATTCGATCGAGACGCCAACGGGCAAGGCCGAGAACGTGCTCGGCGGATCTTGCTGCTACTTCTCGCTGGCCGCGAGCTACTTCGCGCCCGTCAACATGGTCGGCGTGGTCGGCGCGGACTTCCCGGACTCGGAGCGCGACTTTCTCGCGTCTCGCGGCATCAGTCTCGCGGGGCTCGAGACGGTTCCGGGCAACACGTTTCGCTGGCGCGGTCGCTACCACGAAGACATGAACAACCGCGACACGCTGGATCTTCAGCTGAACGTGTTCGCGTCTTTCAATCCGCGGCTGCCGGCGGCTTATCGGGACAGCGAGCTGGTATTTCTCGCCAACATTCAGCCGGGGCTCCAATCGCGCGTGCTGCAGCAATTGGATGCAGTGGAGCTAGTAGGCGCCGACACGATGGATCATTGGATCAACGGCGACCGCGACGCTCTGCTGCAGCTTCTCGCCGAGGTCGACGTGCTCAGCATCAACGACTCGGAAGCCATGCTGCTCTCCGGCGAGCGAAACATCGTCACCGCCGCGCGACGCATCCTCGAAATGGGGCCGAAGACGCTGCTCGTAAAGCGCGGTGAGTACGGCGCGCTCCAATTCTCGAGCAACGACGTGTTCGCAGTGCCGGCGTTTCCCTTGGAGACCGTCCGCGACCCGACCGGGGCGGGTGATTGCTTTGCGGGTGCCATGTTCGGGAGCCTCGCCGAGTCCGGGAGCTACGACGGCCGTGCACTACGCCGGGCCATCGTGTACGGAAGCGTGGTCGCATCGTTCTGTGTGGAAGACTTCGGACCACGACGGCTTCGGACGCTTACGCGGGACGACGTCGAGCAGCGCTATCGTCAGTTCATGGCGCTGACCGACTTTCACACCTGAGCGCGACGCCTTTCGATCGCATGCAAGTCTCCGTCGTCATCCCCGTCTTCAACGAGCGCGAAAACCTTCGCCGTCTCCACGCCGAGCTCGGCGAGGCGATGGCGAAGCTCGGTCGAAGCTACGAAGTCATTTACGTAGACGACGGCTCGAGCGACGGCTCCCGCGATGTGCTGAAGCGCATCCATGAAGAAGACCCGCATGTGCGGCTGCTGGTCTTTCGCCGAAACTTTGGCCAGACGGCGGCCGTTGCGGCCGGCTTCGAGGTGACCCGCGGCGACATCGTCGTCACTCTCGACGGTGATCTCCAAAACGACCCGGCCGACATCCCCATGCTCGTCGCGAAGCTCGAAGAGGGCTTCGACCTCGTAAGCGGCTGGCGGCGCGACAGAAAAGACGTGTTCATCCACCGCCGCCTCCCGTCTCTGGTCGCGAACTGGTTCATCCGCTTAGCGACCAACGTTCGGGTGCACGACTATGGCTGCATGCTGAAGGTGTACCGGGGCGAGATTGCGCGCGGTCTACGTCTCTACGGCGAGATGCACCGCTTCATCCCGGCCATTGCCGGCGACATGGGTGCGCGAATAGCCGAGGTGGTCGTCCACCACCGGCCTCGCGTCCACGGGGTCTCCAAGTACGGGCTCTCGCGAGTGGTTCGCGTGGTGCTCGACCTCGTGACCGTCAAGTTCTTGTCCGTGTTCTCGACCCGGCCCATTCACGTGTTCGGTACCTTCGGCATAGCGCTCTGCGGTGGTGGCGGCCTGCTCCTCACCTGGCTCGGAGCTCAGCGACTTTTTCTCGGTGTGCCGCTCGCGAGCCGGCCCATCGTGCTTTTGGCCATCCTGCTCGTCGTCACCGGCGTGCAGTTCGTAACTCTAGGTTTGCTCGGCGAAATGCTCGCGCGCACCTACCACGAGAGCCAGGGCAAGCCGATCTACGTGCTCGCCGAAGACCTCGCTGCAAGGCAGGACGCTCTGCGGTCCGACTTGCCGAGTGAAATGCAGCCCGGGGCGGCCATTTCGGGTGACGCTAGAGTTGTTGCTGGCGGCCTAGCGCGCTGATACTTAAAGCAGAGAATTCCCTTGTCCGGCGCGGCGGCGAACCGCTTCGCCGGGCTGCAAGGCGCATCGAGGTGGTCACGTGAGAATCTGTGTCGTCGGAACCGGCTACGTCGGCCTCGTGGCCGGCACTTGTTTCGCTGAAAGCGGGAACGACGTCATCTGCGTCGACATCGACGAAGCCAAGATCGAGGCGCTGCGAAAGGGCAAAGTCCCCATCTATGAGCCCGGTCTCGAAGAGCTCATCAAGCGCAACGTAGAGGAAGGCCGTCTCGCTTTCTCGACCGACCTCGCCACCGCAGTCCGTCACGCGCTAGTCTGCTTCATCGCCGTCGGCACACCTCAGGGCGAGAACGGTGCTTCTGATCTTCGAGCGGTGCACAAAGTCGCACGCGACATCGGCACGGTCATGGACGGCTACCGCGTCGTGGTCATGAAGAGCACGGTGCCGGTAGGCACGCACAAGAGCATTCGCGAGATCATCGGGTCGGTGACCGACCACCCCTTCGACGTAGTCTCGAACCCCGAGTTCATGAAAGAAGGCGCTGCGATCGAGGACTTCTTGAAGCCCGACCGCGTGGTCATCGGCTGCGAGGACAAGCGGGCCGCCGAGATCGTCAAGGATCTCTACTCGCCGTTCTGTCGCTCGGGCGCGCCCATCCTCGTGATGGACAATGCGAGCGCCGAGATGACCAAGTACGCAGCCAACGCGCTGCTCGCCACCAAGATTTCCTTCATCAACGAGATCGCCAATTTGTGTGAGCGAGTGGGCGCGGATGTTTCTCTCGTTCGCCAAGGTGTCGGCAGCGACAGCCGCCTCGGCATGAGCTTCCTCTACGCCGGCCTCGGCTACGGCGGTTCCTGCTTTCCGAAAGACGTTCGCTCGATCATTCACACTGCCACGGACGCCGGTCTCGAGTTCCCGCTCTTGAACGCCGTCGACGAAGTGAACAACCGCCAGAAGCGTCGCATCTTCGAAAAGGTGCATTCCTACTACAACGGCTCGCTCAAGGGACGGACGTTTGGAATCTGGGGGCTTTCGTTCAAGCCGCGAACCGACGACATGCGCGACGCGCCGTCGATCGGTCTCATTCACGATCTTCTCGCCGCCGGTTGTCACGTGAAAGCGCACGACCCGGAAGCGATAGAAGTCGCGCGCGCTCTCTTCGGCGATCGCATCAGCTACTACCGCCAAAACTACGAGGCCATCGACGGCGCCGATGCGCTGCTCGTCATCACCGAGTGGAACGAGTTCAGGCGCCCCGACTTCGACCGCGTGAAGCGTCTCTTGAAAGAGCCGGTCGTATTCGACGGCCGGAATCTCTGGGAGCCCGAGGCCATGCGGCGTCAAGGCTTCGCGTACTTCCCCATCGGTAGACCGAGCGTTCAGCTCGGGTGAGCAGGACGGAAAAGAGCTGAAATGGCGAGAGTGTTGGTGACGGGAGGGGCCGGGTTCATCGGCTCTCATCTCTGCGAGCGGTTTCTTGCCGAAGGCCACGACGTGGTCTGCGTGGACAACCTGCTTACCGGTGATGTCGACAACGTGGCCCACTTGATGGCCAACCGCCGCTTCTCTTTCTTAGAGCAGAACATCACGAACTACGTCTACGTGACCGGTCCCGTGGACGTGGTCATGCACTTCGCGTCGCCGGCGAGCCCGGTGGATTACTTGGAGCTCCCGATCCAGACCTTGAAGGTCGGCTCCCTCGGCACTCACAACGCGCTCGGCCTCGCGCGTGCGAAAAAGTCACGTATTCTCGTCGCGTCCACGTCCGAAGTGTACGGCGATCCTCTCGTGCATCCTCAGCGCGAAGAGTATTGGGGCAACGTAAACCCCGTCGGCCCTCGCGGCGTCTACGACGAAGCCAAGCGCTTTCTCGAGGCGATGACGATGGCGTACCGTCGCGCTCACGGCATGGACACGCGCATCGTTCGCATCTTCAACACGTACGGCCCGCGCATGCGCATGCGCGACGGTCGCGTGGTGCCGAACTTCATCTGTCAGGCTTTGAAGAACGAGCCGCTCACCGTCTACGGTGACGGCAACCAGACGCGAAGCTTCTGCTACGTCGACGATCTCGTCGAGGGCATCATGCGTCTCCTCTGGTCGGACGAGAAAGATCCGACCAACGTCGGTAATCCCGGCGAGATGACGATTCTCCAGTTCGCGCATCGGATCATCGAGCTCTCGGGCTCGAAGTCCAAGATCGAGTACCGGCCCCTGCCGGTGGACGATCCGAAAGTGCGGCAGCCCGACATTTCGAAGGCGCGCCGCGTGCTGAACAATTGGGAGCCGCGCGTTTCTCTCGACGACGGGCTGCGCTCGACCATCGACTACTTCAAGAAGCGGTTGAGCAAGCTGCCCTGATGCGGGTGCTGGTCACAGGCGGAGCCGGCTTCATCGGCTCGCACGTGGCCGAGGCCTGTCTTCTGGCCGGGCATGAAGTGCTGGTGCTCGACGATCTGTCGAGCGGCAAGCGAGAAAACGTTCCGAAGACCGCGCGCATGGAGGCTTGCGACATCCGCTCGCCGCGAACGGCCGCGTTCGTGAAAGACTTCCGACCCGCGGCTTTGATCCACCACGCAGCCCAGATGAGTGTGACGCGCTCGGTGGCCGAGCCGGCTTTCGACGCCGACGTCAACGTGCTCGGTTTGATCAACGTCGTCGAAGCCGCACGCAAAGCCGGGCTCGAGCGCGTGGTCTTCGCGTCTTCGGGCGGCACCGTCTACGGCGAGACCGAGAGCTATCCCATGGGCGAGGACACGCCCACGCATCCGGTCTGCCCCTACGGTGTGAGCAAGCTCTCGGGCGAGCACTACCTCTTCTATTTTCGTCGTGTCTTCGGGCTCTCCTATGCCGCGCTCCGCTACGCGAACGTCTACGGCCCGCGGCAAGATCCTCACGGCGAAGCCGGAGTGATCGCGATCTTTTCGAAGAAGCTCCTTAAGGGCGAAGACGTGACGATCTTCGGCGACGGCGAGCAGACTCGCGACTACGTCTACGTAGCCGACGTCGTGCGCGCGAATCTCGCGGCGCTCACGGGAGACTTCTGCGGCTCGGTCAACATCGGCACCGGCCGCGAGACCAATGTCAACGAGCTCTACGCCGTCATCAAGCGTCACGCCGCCGGGCCGGGCAAGGCAGTGCACGCGGCGCCGCGCGATGGCGAGCTTCGTCGCTCCGTGCTCGACGTCTCGATGGCAGCGCGTGTGCTCGGCTGGAATCCGACGGTGTCGCTTGCCGACGGGCTCGAGGAAACAGTTGACTTCTTCCGTTCGCGGCCGTAGCGAGGACGGCTGGGCTTAGCAGACCGCTGACAAGCCGGCCGGCGCATGACCGACTCGCGCATCCGCAATTTCTCCATCATCGCACACATCGATCACGGCAAGTCGACGCTTGCCGATCGGTTGCTGCAGCTGACGGGTACCGTCCCGGAGCGCGAGATGGAAGCGCAGCTCCTCGACGACATGGACCTCGAGCGCGAGCGCGGCATCACGATCAAAGCCCGCGCCGTGCGCCTCTTCTACAAGGCCAACGATGGCCACCGCTACACGCTGAACCTGATCGACACCCCCGGCCACGTGGATTTCTCCTACGAAGTCTCGCGCTCCCTTGCCGCCTGCGAAGGTGCGCTGCTGGTCGTGGATGTCAGTCAGGGCGTGGAGGCTCAGACTCTCGCGAATGCGTATCTAGCGATCGACAACGACCTCGAGCTCGTCCCGGTGCTGAACAAGATCGACCTCCCTAGCGCCGAGCCCGCCCGGGTGAGGGCGGAGATAGAAGAAGTGGTCGGTCTCGACGCTTCCGACGCCATCGAGGTGAGCGCCAAGACGGGCCTCGGCGTGGACAAGGTGCTGGAAGCCGTGGTCCATCGGATTCCACCGGCCGCCGCGGACCGCGACGCGCCTCTGAGAGCCCTGGTCTTCGACAGCTGGTTCGACAACTACCTCGGCGCCATGGTTCTCGTACGCGTGATGGAAGGTCTCGTCCGGAAGGGCGACCGGATCTGGATGATGCAGTCGGACCGGAGCTACGAGGTCACGCGCGTAGGAGTGTTCGCGCCTCGCGCGTTGGAGATCGAAGAGCTAGGCGCGGGCGAAGTCGGCTTCATCGCGGCGGCCATCAAAGATGTCGCCGAGGCGAGAGTGGGCGACACGGTGACTCACCTGGATCGACCCTGTGCCGAGCCATTGCCGGGCTTCAAGCAGGTGAAGCCCATGGTCTTCGCCGGTCTCTATCCCATCGACAGTGCGGACTACGAAGAGCTTCGCGACGCGATCGAGAAACTTCGCTTGAATGACTCCGCGTTCTCGTACGAGCCCGAAACTTCGGTGGCTCTCGGCTTCGGCTTCCGTTGCGGCTTCCTCGGGCTCCTCCACATCGAGATCACGCAAGAACGACTCGAGCGCGAGTTCAATCTCCAACTCATCACGACGGCACCGACCGTCGCTTACCGTGTGGCGCTGACCGACGGAACGACGATCGAGATCGACAGCCCGTCGAAGCTACCGGATCCCATTCGCGTAGAATCAATCTCGGAGCCGTATATCGCGGCGACGATTCACACGCCGACCGAATACCTCGGCGGCATTCTCGCGCTCTGCGAAGACAAGCGGGGCACGCAGCGGGACCTCTCGTTCCCGGGCACGGGCCGGGCAATCGTAGTCTATGAGATGCCGATGGCCGAGATCGTCTACGACTTCTATGACCGCTTGAAGTCCAGCTCGCGGGGCTACGCTTCTCTCGACTACGATCCGATCGACTTTCGCGTGTCCAAGCTCGATCGCCTGGATCTCTTGATCAACGGCGACAGGCTCGACGCGCTCTCGATCATCTGCCACCGGGATCGGGCGCATCAGCGCGGGCGCGATCTGGCCCTCAAGCTCAAAGAGCTGATCCCCCGCCAGATGTTCGAGATCATCATCCAGGCTGCCATCGGCAGCCGCATCGTCGCTCGAGAGACGGTCAAGGCCTTGCGGAAGAACGTGACCGCCAAGTGCTATGGCGGCGACATTACCCGCAAGCGAAAGTTGCTCGAGAAGCAGAAAGAAGGGAAAAAGAGGATGAAGCAGGTCGGGAGCGTCGAGATCCCGCAGGAAGCGTTCTTAGCCGTGCTTAAGGTGGGGGAGTAGATGGCGAGAGAGAAGGAGGCCCAGAAGGCAGAGAAGCCGGCGGAGCAAGAGCAGGCGCGCTCCGTTTGGAGAGAGTACGCCGAAGCTCTCTTCATGGCGGTGCTGCTGGCGCTCTTCATCCGCACCTTCGTCGTCCAAGCGTTCAAGATTCCTAGCGGCTCCATGTTGCCGACCTTGCAGGTCGGCGATCACCTTCTCGTCAACAAATTTCTCTATGGCGTGCGTGTGCCGCTGGTCGGGAGCCGCATCATCCCCTTCAAGTCACCGGCGCGAGACGACGTCATCGTCTTCGTCTATCCCCAGGACCGGACCAAGGACTTCATCAAGCGGATCAAGGCGGTAGCCGGCGACACGATCGAGGTGAAGAACAAGATCGTTTACATCAACGGCGCTGCCGTAGAGGACCCTCACGGGTTCTACGACAAGACGCCGGAGCGCTTGGCGCGCGCGCCGCGGGACAACTTCGGACCTTTCGTGGTGCCGGAAGGCGAGGTCTTCGTCATGGGCGACAACCGCGACCACAGCCACGACAGCCGCTTTTGGGGCACCGTGCCCATCACCGACATTCTCGGCAAAGCCTTCATCCTCTACTGGAGCTGGGACTCGAAGGAGTTTCGGCCGCGCTGGGGCCGGCTCGGTATGCTGATCCCATAGGTCACTACGTGACCGTTAAAATAGCGGAGATTTCTTGACAGCCGGCTGAAACGGCCGTATCAACCAACGCCGCCATCAACCTTTTAATCCGGCCCTGAGAGGCCGGGAAGGGGAGACCAGTTGACCGACGCATCCAACGCGCTCACGCGCTCCTCAGAAATCCTAAACGCCGAGCAGTTGCGGCGTGCTCTACGCCGAATCGCCCACGAGATCGTCGAGCGAAGCGGCGGCGCCGAAAAGCTCGCCCTCGTCGGCATCCACACTCGCGGCGTTCCTCTCGCCAATCGAATCGCCGAGATGGTAGGCGAGATCGAGGGCAGCAAGCCCTTGGTCGGCACTCTCGACATCGCGCTCTACCGCGACGACGCGCTTAGACGCGGCTCGCCGGCGACGCTGCATCCTACGGACGTGCCCTTCGACGTGAGCGATCTCTTGATCGTGCTCGTCGACGACGTGCTCTTCACCGGCCGGACCATCCGCGCGGCAATGGACGCACTGGTCGACTTTGGGAGACCGGCAGCCATACAGCTGGCGGTCCTCGTAGACCGTGGCCACCGTGAGCTGCCGATCCGCGCGGACTACGTCGGCAAGAACATTCCCACCTCTCGCGATCAGAGCGTGGTCGTCCGCCTCAGCGAGATCGACGGCGAAGACGGAGTCTTCCTAGAGGAGGGCGCAGCATGAAGGGGCCGGGCGGCGTCGGCGACGTGAAGCGTCATCTGCTCGGGCTCGAGGGCGTATCGGCCGAGGACATCTTCCTCCTTCTCGATTCGGCCACTCAGATGATGGAGATCTCTCAGCGCGACGTGAAGAAAGTCCCGACTCTGCGCGGTCGTACGGTGGTGAATCTCTTTCTGGAAGAGAGCACGCGGACGCGAATCTCTTTCGAGATCGCAGCAAAGCGGCTCTCGGCCGACACGATCAATCTCTCTGGCAAGGGCTCCAGCGTCTCAAAGGGCGAGACGCTCGCGGACACCGCACGAAACCTTCAAGCCATGTCGCCGGACGCCATCGTAATCCGCCACCCCGGCGCAGGTGCTGCGCGGCTGCTCGCGAGCATCATCGACTGTCCTGTCATCAACGCCGGCGACGGGCGGCACGAGCATCCGACTCAGGCGCTGCTCGATCTGCTGACGATACGCCAGCACAAGCACGAGATCACAGGTCTGACGGTCACGATCGTCGGTGACATCCTCCACTCGCGAGTCGCGCGCTCGAACCTCCACGGGCTTCTGACCCTCGGCGCGAAAGTCCGGCTCTGCGGGCCGCCGACGCTGTTGCCCCAAGAGTTCATAGCAATGGGCGCCGAGCTCTACTTCGATCTCGCTAGCGCCGTGCGCGACGCCGACGTCGTCATGATGCTGAGAATCCAGCGCGAGAGGCAGGGCGAGAATTACTTTCCGACCTTGGACGAGTACGCGCATTACTTCTGTCTGACGGAAGAAATGCTGGCCGAGGCCAAGCCCGACGTGATCATCCTTCACCCCGGCCCAATGAATCGCGGCATCGAGATCGCAAGCGGAGTGGCAGACGGCCCTTACTCCGTGATGATGAACCAAGTGGCCAACGGCGTCGCGATGCGAATGGCCGTGCTCTACCAGCTCATCGTGCCCGGAGCCGACGGCATTCGCGGCAGCACCGTGGACGAGCCGAGCGTCGAGCCTTCGGTGTCCGCGTGAGCGAGAGAGCGCATCCATCTCATCGTGCTCGGCGTATTCTCATTCGCGGCGGTCACCTGATCGATCCCGTCGACGGCTTCAGCGGCAAGGCCGACTTGCTGATCGAAGGCGACCACATTGCGGCGCGAGATCGACCGGGCGCCATTCCGGCCCAAGGCGCCGACGTGATCGAAGCGGCAGGCGAGCTCGTCGTGCCGGGTCTCATCGACATGCACGTGCACCTTCGGGAGCCCGGCTTCGAGTACAAAGAGACGATCGCGACCGGCGGCCTCTCGGCCGTAGTGGGCGGCATCACGTCGGTAGCGTGCATGCCGAACACGGATCCGGTGAACGACAACGCCGCCGTCACGCAGTACATCATCGAGAAAGCGCGCCGCGCGGGGCTCGCCAATGTCTTTCCGGTGGGTGCCGTGTCCGTCGGACTGCAGGGCAAGCAGCTTGCCGAGTTCGGTGAGATGGTCGAGGCGGGCATCGTCGCGGTGTCGGACGACGGCATGCCGATCATGGACGCGAATCTCATGCGCCGCGCTTTAGAGTACGCGCGCATGTTCGGCCTCGTCGTGATCGTGCACGAAGAAGACACGGCTCTCTGCTGCGGCGGCGCCATGAACGAAGGCGTGGTCTCCGCCCAGCTCGGCCTGCCGGGTCTCCCGGCCGTCGGCGAGTCGGCGATGGTGGCGCGGGACATCGAGATCGCCCGCTACACCCGGGGCCGGCTCCACATTGCGCATCTCTCTACGGCGGAGTCCGTCGAGCACGTGAGGCGGGCCAAAGCCGATGGCCTCGAGGTGACGGCCGAGGCGTCGCCCCATCACTTCACGCTCGATGAGACCGCCTGCGAAGGCTACAACACCAACGCCAAAATGTACCCACCTCTTCGAACCGCTCGCGACGTGCAGGCTCTCCGCGAAGGACTAGCCGACGGCACCATCGACACGATCGCGACCGATCATGCGCCTCACCATCGCGACGAGAAGTCCGTGCACTTCGAGGATGCGGCCCGCGGCATCGTCGGGCTCGAGACTCTCTTACCGCTCTCGCTAGCGCTCGTGCGGGATTCCGTCATGACGATGGAGCAGCTGGTCGCGGCGCTGACGATCGCACCGGCGAAGAATCTCGGCATCGAACGCGGATCGCTGGCGGTGGGCGCGGTTGCCGACGTTACCGTGATCGACCCCGAACGAGAGTGGGCTCTAGATGCCGGCGAGCTCGCGTCGAAGAGCAAGAACACGCCTTTCGACGGCTGGACGCTCAAGGGCAAGGCCACTCGCACGATCGTCGGCGGGCGTTCGGTTTGGGGAGAGGATCGATGAAGCGAATCCCGGCAACGCTCGCTCTCGCCGACGGCACCATCTACCGCGGCGTGGCCTTCGGCGCGGAAGGGAAAGTCGGCGGCGAGGTGGTCTTCAACACCTCGATGACCGGCTACCAAGAGATTCTCACCGATCCGTCCTACGAAGGGCAGATCGTTTGCATGACCTATCCCGAGATCGGCAACGTCGGCGTCAACGCCGAGGACGTCGAGAGCTTCAAGCCCTATGTCCGCGGCTTCATCGTCCGCGAGTACTGGCATAGCCCGAGCAGCTGGCGGGCGGAGAAAAGTCTCGACGCCTACATGAAGGATCACGGCCTCGTCGGCATCCAGGAGATCGACACGCGGGCGCTGACGCGCCGCCTCCGCGATCACGGTGCTCAGCAGGCCGTGCTGGCTACCGGCAACGTGGATGAGAAGGCGCTAGTTGCGGAGGCCGCGGCGAGACCGAGCCTCGTCGGTCAGGATCTCGCGACGTTGGTTTCCACCGGCGACAGCTACGCGTGGAAGAAAGGCGTGTGGGAGCTAGGCAGCGGGTTCGGCGCACCGAAGGCCGATGGCCCGCTGGTCGCAGCATTCGACTTCGGCATCAAGGTCAACATCTTGCGGAACCTCGCGTCGCTAGGCTGCCGCGTGGTGGTGGTGCCAGCCGGCAGCACGGCTAAGGACGTGCGCGCTCTCGGCGTGGACGGCGTCTTTCTCTCGAACGGCCCCGGCGATCCGGATGCGGTGGACGGTGCGATCAAAGTCGTCGGTGAGCTCATCAAAGAATTGCCGACTTTCGGCATCTGCCTAGGGCACCAGATTCTCGGCCTTGCCGTCGGCGCAAAGACTTACAAGATGAAGTTCGGGCATCACGGCGGGAATCAGCCGGTGATCGACGTCGACACGGGCGTGGTGGAGATCACGTCGCAGAATCACGGCTTCGCGGTGGATCCCGACACCTTGCCGGCAGACGTACGGGTCACTCGCCTCAACCTCAACGACAAGACCGTGGAAGGCCTCGAGCACACGAAGCTCCCGGTGTTCTCGGTGCAGTACCATCCCGAAGCGTCGCCGGGCCCTCACGACGCGAATCCGCTGTTCAGAAAATTCTACGAGTCGATGAAGACGCGCGCCGCAGCCGACAAGACGCCGAAGCTGGAAGTGCGGGACATAGGTTAGGAAATGCCGCGGCGCGAAGACATCCAGACCATCATGATTCTCGGCGCGGGGCCGATCGTCATCGGCCAGGCGTGTGAGTTCGACTACTCGGGGACGCAGGCTTGTAAGGCGTTGAAGGAAGAAGGCTTCCGCGTCGTTCTCGTGAACTCGAATCCGGCGACGATCATGACCGATCCAGGCTTCGCCGATCGCACCTACATCGAGCCGATGACGGTGGAAGCCGCAGCGGCCATCATCGAAGCCGAGAAACCCGACGCGATATTGCCGACCATGGGCGGCCAGACCGCTTTGAACCTGGCCATCGCGCTTCACGAGGCGGGAGTGCTCGACAAGTTCAAGGTCGAGCTGATCGGCGCGAACATCGCCGCGATCAAGAAGGCCGAGGACCGCGACCTCTTCAAGAAAGCGATGCTCAGCATCGGCTTGGATATGCCGCGAAGCGGCTACGTGCATTCGCTCGACGAGGGTATGCGCGTTGGCCGTGAGATCGGCTTCCCCATCATCATCCGACCGTCGCGAACTCTAGGCGGCGCGGGCGCGGGATTCGCGCATTCCATCGAAGAGCTGGAGACGGCCCTCAAGTGGGCGCTCGATCTCTCGCCGACTCACGAAGCGCTGGTCGAAGAGTCGATCGCCGGCTGGAAAGAGTTCGAGCTCGAGGTGATGCGCGACAAGAAGGACAACGTCGTCATCATCTGCTCCATCGAGAACCTCGATCCGATGGGCGTCCACACGGGCGACAGCATCACGGTGGCTCCTGCGCAGACGCTGACCGACCGCGAGTACCAGATCATGCGCGACGCGGCGGTGGCGATCATCCGCGAGATCGGTGTCGACACCGGCGGGTCCAACGTGCAGTTCGCCGTGGATCCTAAGACCGGGCGTCTCGTCATCATCGAGATGAACCCGCGCGTGTCGCGAAGCTCGGCACTCGCGTCCAAGGCCACCGGTTTTCCCATCGCCAAGATGGCCGCGAAGTTGGCAGTGGGCTACACGCTCGACGAGATCCCGAACGACATCACGCGGGAGACGCCGGCCAGCTTCGAGCCGACTATCGATTACGTGGTGACGAAGATTCCGCGGTTTACGTTCGAGAAGTTTCCTCAGGCTAAGGACGAGCTCACGTCTCAGATGAAGTCGGTGGGCGAGGCCATGGCCATCGGCCGGACTTTCAAGGAGAGCCTCCAGAAGGCGCTACGTTCTTTGGAGATTGGCAGTGCAGGTTTCGAGCCGCGGGCCAACGCAACGACGGCCGAGCTCAACACGAAGATCAAGGTGCCGAATTCGGATCGGATCTGGCACGTGGGCGAGGCATTCCGGCGCGGGTACAGCGTCGAGAAAGTGTTCGAGCTGTCGAAGATCGATCCTTGGTTCCTCGAGAACATCGAGCAGATCATCGGGATGGAGAAGACCATCGAGGCCGTCGGCGGTCTCGAGAAGCTCGACAGCGATGCACTTCGCCGTGCCAAGACCTGGGGCTTCTCCGACAAGCGCCTCTCCACGCTGCTCGGCGTGAAGGAAAAGGCCGTCCGCGACCGCCGCCGCAAAGAGAAGATCGAGCCCGTCTACAAGATGGTAGATACCTGCGGCGCGGAGTTCGTGGCGCACACGCCTTACCTCTACTCGACCTACGAGATGGAAGACGAGGCCGCGCCCACCAAGAACCGGAAGATCATCATCCTAGGCGGCGGGCCGAACCGCATCGGCCAAGGCATCGAGTTCGACTACTGCTGCGTGCACGCGTCTTTCGCGCTCAAAGAGGCGGGTTGCGAGACCATCATGGTCAACTGCAACCCCGAGACCGTCTCCACCGACTACGACACGTCCGACCGCCTCTACTTCGAGCCTCTCACCCTCGAAGACGTACTGGAAATAGTCCGGACGGAACGTCCGGACGGTGTGATAGTCCAATTCGGCGGCCAAACTCCCTTGAAGCTTGCGAAGGAGCTCGAGGCCGAGGGCGTGCCCATCATCGGCACGCCGCCCGACGCGATCGATCGCGCCGAGGACCGAGAGCGATTTCGCATCGTCCTGGACGATCTCGGCTTGAAGCAGCCGCCTAGCGCGACGGCACGGAGTGTGGAAGAGGCAGAGCGCATCGTGGAGAAGCTCGGTCTGCCGGTACTGGTCCGTCCTTCTTATGTGCTGGGCGGGCGGGCCATGGAGATCGTTCACGAGATGCCGCATCTCCGCCGCTACATGGAGCGGGCGATCGCCAGCTCCCCCGACCATCCCATCCTCGTCGACAAGTTCCTCGACATGGCCATCGAGGTAGACGTCGATGCCGTGTGTGATGGCGAGCGCGTAGTGATCGGCGGCGTGATGGAGCACATCGAAATGGCGGGGGTGCACTCGGGGGACAGTGCTTGCTCGATTCCGCCTTGGTCGTTGCCGGAGGATGTGCTCGCGGAGATTCGTCGTGCCACGCGCGCGCTCGCGCTAGAGCTTGGCGTTCTCGGCCTGATGAACGTCCAGTACGCCGTAGTCGGCGGCGACGTCTACGTTCTGGAAGTGAACCCCCGCGCCTCGCGGACGGTCCCCTTCGTCTCGAAAGCCATCGGCGTCCAGCTCGCCAAAATCGCCGCGCGAGTCATGGCCGGTGAGAGCTTGGTCGAGCTCGGCTTCACCGAGGAAGTGATCCCGCCGTTCTCGTCGGTGAAGGAAGCCGTGTTCCCCTTCATCAAGTTCATGGGCGTGGACACCGTGCTCGGCCCCGAGATGAAGTCCACGGGGGAGGTGATGGGCATCGATCACGAGTTTGGGCTGGCGTTTGCGAAGGCCCAGGAAGCCGCGGGCAACCCGTTACCGAAGAAGGGCCGGGTATTCATCAGCGTCCGCGAAGAAGACCGCGGCGATCTAGAGAAGATCGCCCGTGGCGTCACGAGCGCCGGCCTCACGCTCACGGCAACAGCCGGCACGGCGGAGCAACTTCGCGCCCTCGCCTTCGAGTGCGACACCATCAACAAAGTCCGAGACGGCTCGCCGCACTGCGTGGATGCGATTCGCGCCGGCGAGATCGCTTGCGTGATCAACACCGTGGGCACGCCTCAGAGCATTCAGGAAAGCTTCTCGATCCGCCGCGCCGCGCTCGAGTGCGGCGTACCGTACTTCACGACGGCGGCAGCCGCTGAAGCCGCGTCGATGGGCATCGCGCTCCGCGACGGCGCTCCGCTGCGCGTCAACGCGTTGCAGGACCTGCACGCTGCCTATCTGAGGTAGCGGGACGACTGGAAGCCGAGCGTCAGTCCTCTCGCCAGTGTTCGGCGAGCGGAAGCTCGAAGCCCGGCGGACGCACTCGGCAACACTCGACGTGCGGTGGACCAGCCCTGTCCGCCGCCGCAGCGTCTATCGACTTATCGAGACCGAGGACAAGGTGGGCGCGTGTCGGAAAACCCCTGACGACGGAGGTGTAGTTCCGACTCCGAGCGCGCCGTCCCTCGACTTGATCGGAACAATCCACTTATTGTTAGACGGCGCGGAAGGTTCTCGTGACCCGATTCGAACTGGCGACGCTGGTGAGCTACGACGATGAGGCGCTGGTCGCCGAAATCCGCCGTGCGGTAGGGCTACTTCCGGCCGGACCTATCACACGTGCCGCGTTCGACGGTGTTTCAAGGGTATCCTCGTCGACACTCGTGCGTCGACTCGGAGGATGGCAGGAAGCACTCGACCGGGCGGGACACGGCGACCGTTACTTTGGTCGTCGTGTTTCCGCGAAGATGCGGCAGCAGCGCATCCGCGAGCTTTCCGACGATGACTTGCTCAACGAGCTTCGCCGTGTCGCCCAGGCTCTCGGCATCCACACCGTCACGATGGCCGAATTCAGCCGCCACTGTCCGAAGGCGAACGCGGCCGGGGTCAAGCGGCGCTTCGGCTCGTGGAAGGCAGCTCTGGAGCGCGCGGGGTTGTCGCTGTCTCCGCGGGGCCGGCGCTATTTGGATAGCGAGTACTTCGAGAACATCCTCACTGTCTGGACGCACTACGGCCGTCAACCGAAGTATCGAGAGATGAACGACCCTCCGTCGACTATTCCTGTGGGGGCATACGAAGCGAAGTTCGGGGGCTGGCGCCCCGCACTCAGCGCATTTGTTGAGCGCGTCAACGCTGATCGAGAACTTAGCTCATCGGCACCGCTGCCTCGCCCTCAACCCGCAACGACAACGGCCTCAGCGGCGACCCCCAAGATGCGCACTCGCACAATTCCCCTGGGCCTTCGGTACGACGTGCTCCGCCGGGACAGGTTCAAGTGCGTGCTCTGCGGTGCGAGTCCGGCCGTAGCTCCGACGTGCCAACTCCACGTGGATCACATCGTCGCGTATGCTCGCGGCGGAACAACTGAGGAGGCCAATCTCCGCACCCTATGCTCACATTGCAACGTCGGGAAGGCCGACAAGGCCGAGCACAGCCCCGTCTAACAACCGGTTGCAGCGGACGGTCCGCTACGCGGCCCGCCGCTGAACCGGAGCGTTAGGTGGCACAGGAACGCCTCGCATGGACACCGAGCTCAGAACCAGAATCAAGCATTCCGTGACTATGCTCGTCGAAACGCTATCTCAGGAACTCGGACAACCAAGAGCTGCGGTCGCGGATTTGGCTTACCTCCATCTGCAGAAGCACCCTGTTTGGGGTCGCAATCCAAGCAAGTCGCAGAAGCGTGCGGCTCACCGGCGCTGGGGCGGCGCGTGTCAGGCATGTCTTGAGATAGTGGCGCTTGATGAAGCGGTGTTTCATCACTTGAAGCGCAGGGTCGACGACCAGCACGATCCACACAATCTGCTGCCCTACCACGACAAGTGTCACGACAAGCACCACGGTGTGGTACAGGACTCATTGTCGAAGGGCTCACCGAAGGTCCGCCGCAAGTGAAAGCGACCTTGCATCGCGAGTGCCGCCTAACACCTCGCTGGAGCGGACGCGTGCAATATAAAGTGCCAAGCTCAAACCGCGGCGTGCGCGCCGCTCAGCTCAATCGTTAGGCGGCTGATCGCGAGTGACGAATAAAGCACACATCATCGAGGAGATCCGGCGCACCGCGGATGCCAACGGTGGTTCGGCGCTCGGATGGCGGCGTTTCGAGGAAGAGACCGGGGTCGGGTACTACGACTGGTACGGCCGGTTTTGGACTCGATGGGGCGATGCTGTCCGCGAAGCTGGTTTTGAACCAAATCGCATGTCAGAGGCGTACGAGGATGAATTTCTACTTGAGAAACTGGTTGTGCTGACGAGAAGCTTGGGCCGTGTTCCAACTCAAGGAGATCTCTTGATCGCGGCACGCAACGATTCCACGTTCCCTTCGGAGAAAGTGTTCCGTCGCCTCGGTTCGAAGGCGGAGCGCGCCTCCCGGATCGTTGGGTATTGTGAGGCCAACCCGGGAAACGACGCCGTTGCGAATCTATGGATGCAAGTGCAGGCTCAGCCTAAGTCGGTGGAACCGAAGGGAACGGAGTCTGAGACACGCGGTGTAGGGTATGTCTACTTGCTCAAGCATGGCTCGCGGCGGGAGTACAAGATAGGTCGAACGAATAATCCGTTGAGGCGGGAAGGTGAGATTGGAATCCAGCTTCCCGAAAAATTATCGCCCGTGCACTATATCGAAACAGATGATCCGGCCGGCATCGAGAACTATTGGCATGTTCGTTTCGCCGACAAACGGAAGGAAGGCGAGTGGTTCGCTCTGACACCCGAGGATGTTCGCGCCTTCAAGAGATGGAAGCGGATTTACTAACGTATCGGGCCGCCGAACCATGCCTTGCACCCGACCGCCAAACGGCAGTGCCGTCTGGTTCCCGTCGCGCTGCGCGCGCCGGTGGCTGCGAACATTGTACGGCACACATGGTCTCGATGTATGGCTGACCCACTTTGGATTACCTATGCCTGGTCGGACAATGACGAGGGCAATTTCGATTTCCTTGTCCAGCAACTTGGAAAGGTCGGCGTCGTTGCCCGGTACGACAAGATCGCTCTCGTTGCAGGTCGAAGGCTCTGGACACAAATCGCGGATCGAATAGCGACCGACCCCCTTTCTGGATGGGCATATCTCCTAACGCGGGCGAGCCTGGCCAGTCCCGCGTGCCAGGAGGAGCTCAGCTATGCGTTACAGCGAGCGCTTGAATCCAAAGGCGAGGGGTTTCCGCTCATCGGTCTCTTGCATGGAGTCTCGATTCGAGATGTCCCACTGCCCCTTCGCGTTCGCCTTTGTGTGAATCTTGCGAGTCCCGATTGGATGGAGGAGCTTCGCGCTGCGGTCGCGGGCCGAGCGCCGGAGCGCGTCGCGACCGATCAAGATCCCGTCGTGGTCAAAATCCACAATCCCTATCGCGGACAGCACGGCAGGTCCGCGATCGAGGTTCGCCCACGATTCGGCGAGTTGAGATATTGGCGTTTGGCCTTTCCGTCTGGCGGGCCCCAACCGATCGAATGGGGCGTTGGCCCCGCGAACGGCGCCGGTATTGGCGCTGCACACCAAGAAGTCATCGAGGGGGAGTTTTCGGACATCGGTGGATGCGCGATGAAATTCGTCGGGGCCGGCAATCCCATTTCGGCTGCATCGTCCGCCTACGCTGTTTTCGACGCTCGACTCCCCGATCGCTTCTTTTTTGGAGTGGCCAGCGAGCCATTCGGCACCGATGTCCGCGGCACGATCATCACGGTGGGTGCCGTATAACCATCGTTGCACTTGACGAGCGATCTAAGGAATTGTCGCTTCGCTCGCTCTTGTTTGACTCGCTCGCAAGTGAACTCTGGCGTTAGACGGCACTATGGCCATTGAAGACTTCTCAGCGTGGCTTGGTGCCCTCTTTAGGCAGAGCCCCTTTGAGGCCGAGCGCTTGCTCCATGATCGAACCGCGACGCAGTTTCTCGTTGCATGGTCGATCTTTGAGGCCAAGTGCTTCGCTGGTTTCGTCAAGGTCGGCGAGCTCGATGCCTTCGCAATGCGAATCGTCGGTACGGAAGGCTTCGACTCTTCATCCGTTCGCGACGCAGCGCATCATTTCCATCGCCGCTATCAGAACTGCAGATTCCGACTGAAGCCGAACACCCGTTCCGAATGAACTCGAACGGGTATTCCGAGGGAAGGCGAACACCGATTCCGACGAAGCCGAACACCTGGAAACGGGAGATTTGGGCA
>Ga0247727_10001851_pt1 | contig 49125 bp, 36 predicted proteins | sample WisWelCaveWW1625_FD_202498 | JGI IMG/M metagenome (GOLD analysis project Ga0247727, IMG submission 202498) | Biofilm microbial communities from Wishing Well Cave, Virginia, United States - WW16-25 | ecosystem: Environmental > Aquatic > Deep subsurface > Groundwater > Cave microbial mat | place...
CGATGCTAAGACTGCCCTTCCTGGCTAGTTCCTTCGCAAGCCTTGCGAAGGAACTAGCCAGGAAGGGCAGTCTTAGCATCGGCAGGGTGGAGGAACTGCTGTCCCTTCTTGGTTTCCGATTGACCGTGGGCTTCAAGGATGCCGCGTAGATTGGAGGCTTCTACTCCAACTCCGCCAGGCGCCGTTCGAGTTCCTCCGGAACCGGGGCCTCAATGGTCATCTCCTCTCCCGTAGCCGGGTGCCGGAACCCGATCTGGCGGGCGTGCAAAAACAGCCGCCCCAGCCGAGGCTCGGCCGGAGCGCCGTAGAGGGTGTCGCCGACCACCGGATGGCCGATGGCGGCCAGGTGGGCGCGAATCTGGTGGGTGCGGCCGGTCCAGATGCGCACCTCCAGCAGCGAAAAACCAGGCCATTGGCGGAGGACGCGGAAGTCGGTGACGGCCGGACGGCCCTGGCTCGATCGGGCGGTCATGCGGGTTCGGCGGCGGCGGTCGCGCCGGATGGGCATTTCCAGCCGGGTCCATCGGCAATCGTCGAGGATCACGGGGCGGCCGGCCCCGGGGCGGATCTTTCCGGGTACTAGGCCGTGTACTAGCGCAACATAAAGCTTGTTGACTTGCCGGGAAGCGAACTGGCGGGCCAGTTCCTGGTGGGCGGCGTCGGTCTTGGCCACCAGCAGGACACCGCTGGTGAGCCGGTCCAGGCGGTGGACTATGCCGGGGCGCAGCTCGCCGCCCACCCCCGATAACCGCCCGAAACGCCCCAGCAAGGCGTTGACCAGGGTGCCGCGCTCGACCCCGGCCCCGGCGTGAACGGTCATGCCGGCGGGCTTGTCGACGGCCACCAGGTGATCATCCTCATACAGGATCCGCAGCGGGATGTCTTCGGCGACGGCTCGAGCCAAGGGCGGCCGGGTGGTGTCCGGCTCCACCTCGATCCGCTGGCCGGCTCTCAGGCGCAACGAGGCCTTGGGCGGCGCGCCGTCCACCCGCACCCGCTTCGCGCTGATCCATTGTTGCAGCCGCGCCCGGCTGGTTTGGGGCATGACGCGGGTCAGGAACTGGTCCACCCGCAGGCCGGCGTCTTGGGCAGAGGTCTGAAAGGTCACAATGCTACGATAGTGGTTCCCCCTGGAGAACGTCACGTGATTACTAGCGCCATCGTGCCGGTGGCAGGATTGGGAACGCGCCTGCTGCCGGCCACTAAGTCGCAGCCCAAAGAGATGCTGCCGGTGGCCAAGAAGCCCATCGTGCAGTACGTGGTGGAGGAGCTGGTGGGGGCCGGCATCGAGCGGATCCTGTTCGTCACCGGTCGCGGCAAGAGCTCGATTGAAAACCACTTCGATCACGACCCGGAGCTGATGCGCTCCCTCCAGCATGCCGACAAGGAAGCTTTGCTGGCGGAACTGGGATTCGAGCAGTTCGAGGTGCATTATCTCTACACCCGGCAGCGGCTGCAACGGGGCCTGGGCGACGCCGTCCTGTGCGGGGAACACTTCGCCGGCGAGGAATCCTTCCTGGTAGCCCTGGGGGACTCCATCATCGGGCTGCACGGCCGCTCCCAGGTGTCGCGGCGATTGGCGGAGGCCTATGAGGAGCATCGGGCCAGTTGCGTCATCGCCGTCGAGGAGGTGGCTCCGGAGCTGACGTCACTGTACGGGGTGGTGGCGCCGGCCTCCGACGGCGATGTCTTTCGCATTGCCGACCTGGTGGAGAAGCCGGCCCCCGAGGTGGCCCCCTCCAATCTCGCCATCGCCGGCCGTTATGTGTTCTCGCCGGAGATCTTCGAGCGGATCCGGCAGGTGACGCCCGATCAAAGAGGCGAAATCCAGCTGACCGACGCCATCCGTTTGTTGGCCGCCCAGGGGCGGCCGGTTTACGGCGTCAAGCTGGAGGCCGGCGAACGTCGCTACGATATCGGCAACTTCCGCAGCTATTTTGAGACCTTTATTGAGTTTGCTCTGGCCGATGAGGAGTATGGGGCGGAGCTGCGGCGGAGCCTGCGGAAGCTGACCGGCTGCTAATCCCCCCCACTGATCCTGTCGATGGTCGGTAACACAGGCATTCGTGCCTGTCGGGCCGAACAGGCAGGAATGCCTGTGTCACCGCGCATCCTGGTGGTGGAAGAATCCGAGAGCCAGGCCCAGAGTTGGCGGGAAAGCTTGGGGCGGCTTGGTTGGGAGGTGGTGTGGGCGCCCACGGCAGCAGCCTCTCTGGAGGAAATCAACCGCACCATCCCGGACCTGGTGGTGATCGATTACCGCTTGCCCGACATCCGGGGCGACGAGTTGTGCCGGCGCATCCGGCTCAACGTCAACACCCGGGCCATCGCCATCCTGGTTCTGACCACCCCGGAAGACCGGGCCGCCGAGCTTCAGGCGCTGGAGAGCGGCGCCGACGACTGCGTGCCCAAGACGCTCGACGAAGAGCTGGTGGTGGCGCGCCTGCGGGCCCTGCTGCGCGAAGGCCGCTCGACGGCGTCGGTGGCGCCTGGCCAATGCCACTTCCGGCGCAGCCGCTTGCTGGCCATCGACGACAGCAAAGCCTATCTGAAGTACCTCGACGCCGCCCTGGAATCGGAGGGCTACCTGGTGGAAATTTCATCCCATCCCCGGGAGGCGCTGGGCCGGCTGTCTCACGAGGCCTTCGATTGCGTCCTGGTGGACCTGGAAATGCCGGACGTCACCGGCATCGAGGTCTGCCGCCACATCGTCGGGACCCGCACCGATGAGAACTGGACGGCGGTGCTGATGCTGACGGCCTGCGAGACCCGCGAAGCCATGACCATGAGCCTGGAGGCCGGGGCCGATGATTTCGTCGGCAAATCGGCCGACGCCACCGTGCTCCGCGCCCGCATCCGCGCTCTGCTGCGACGCCGTTTCGTGCAGGAGCAGAACCACCGCCTCTTCCAGGAGCTGAAGAACCGCGAGCTGGAGGCCGTGCGGGCCCGCTCCGAAAAGCAAGCTGCCGAGATGCAGGCCGCTCTGGCCGAGCGGCTGGCCCTGATGGTCCGCAAGCTGAAGGACACCAACCGGCAGCTCAAGCAAACCCAGACCCACCTGGTTCACTCCGAGAAGATGGCGTCGCTCGGGCAGTTGGTGGCCGGCATCGCGCACGAGATCAACAATCCGCTGGCTTTCGTTCTGAACAACCTTTTTATGTTGGGGCAGGGAATCGAAAAGGCGGCCGCCGAGGCCGCCCCCCACCTCTCCAACGGCTCGCAGGCTCGCCTGGGCCGGCTGCGCAGCCGGCTCGAGGACATGCGCCAGGGGCTGGAACGGGTCAAGGACCTGGTGGTGAGCCTGCGCACTTTCTCGCGCCTGGATGAAGGCGAGCGCAAGACCGTGGATATCCACCAGTCCATCGACTCCGCCCTGCTGTTCCTGCGCCACAAGATGAAGGGCCGCATCCAGGTGGAGAAACGCTATGGCCCGACCGCCAGCCTCTGCTGCTATCCAGGCCCATTGAACCAGGTACTGATGAACATCCTGGCCAACGCCGTGGATGCCGTGGAGGGCCAGGGCCAGATCACCATCACGACCGGCCTCGAGCCGGATGGCTTCGTCATCTCCATTCACGACACCGGCGCCGGCATTCCCGCGGCGGTGCGGCATCGCATCTTCGAGCCTTTCTTCACCACCAAGCCGGTGGGGCAGGGAACCGGTCTCGGCCTGGCCATCTCTTACGGGATCATCCAGGGCCACAAGGGCTTCATCGAGGTGGAGAGCGAGGAAGGGCGGGGAACCGAGTTCCGCATCCACATCCCGGTGGAGCCATGAGCCGCGTACTGGTGGTGGACGACGAGCCGCAGATCCTCACCTCGCTGCAGGATCTTCTGGAAGAGGAGTTCACGGTGCTCACGGCCAGCGACCCGGAGGCCGCCTTGCGCTTGCTCGAGCAGCAGGAGGTGACCGTCATCATCTCCGACCAGCGGATGCCGGGCCTCAGCGGCGACCAGCTATTCCGCCGCGCCCGGGCCCTGTCGCGGGCCACCCGGGTGCTGCTGACCGCCTATGCCGACCTGGAAGCGCTGGTCCGGGCCGTCAACGAAGGCCAGATCTATGCCTACCTCCACAAGCCCTGGGATCCGGTGGAGCTGCGGCTGACCGTCCGGCGCGCCGCTGAGCACTACCAGTTGTTGGAAGAGATCACCCGCGGCCGCAACCTGCTGGATGCCCTGATGGCCAACATCCCCGATGCTATCTGTTTTAAGGATACAGGGGGCGGATACCTGCGGGTGAACCCGGCCCACGCCGCCCTGCTGGGTGTGGCCGCGCCGGAGGAAGCCGCCGGCCGGGGCGACCAGGATTTCCTTCCGCCGGAGCAGGCCGCCCGCGCCATCCAGGACGACCAGCGCCTGTTGGCTGGCGGCCCGGCCATCAGTGACCGGGTCGAGCAGATCCGCGATCGCTGGTATTCGGTGACCAAGGCGCCCCTGGTGGATGCCGCCGGCTGCGTCACCGGCCTGGTGGGCGTGGCCCGCGACTTCACCGCCCGGCAGCAGGCCGAGCAGGAGCTGGCCCGTTCCCACGCCGAGCTGGAGCAGTTTGCCTACGTGGCCTCCCACGATTTACAGGAACCCCTGCGCATGGTGGCCAACTATGTGCAACTGCTGGCCCGCAAGTACCAGGGACGCCTGGGCGAGGACGCCGACCAGTACATCGCCTACGCCGCGGACGGCTGCGTGCGGATGCGCCAGTTGATCCTGGACCTGCTGGCCTACTCGCGGATCGGCCGCCCCTGCGCCGATCCGGCGCCGGCCGACTGCGAGGAGGCCTTCGGCGCCGCCCTCGGCAATCTCCGGGCCGCCGTCCAGGAGACCCAGGCCGAGATCACTCACGATCCTCTGCCGGTGGCCAGCGTCGACGCTTCCCAGTTGGCCCAACTGTTCCAGAACCTCCTCTCCAACGCCGTCAAGTTCCACGGTCCGGAGCCGCCGCGCGTCCACGTCTCGGCCGAGCGACAAGGGGACAACTGGGTGTTTGCCGTCCGGGACAATGGCATTGGGCTGGAGCCCCGGCACTCCGAGCGCATTTTCCAGATTTTCCAGCGTCTTCACAGTCGGGTTGAATACCCCGGCACCGGCATCGGCCTGGCCATCTGCAAGAAGATCGTCGAGCGTCACGGCGGCCGCATCTGGGTGGACTCCCAGCCCGGCAGCGGCGCGACGTTCTGTTTCACCCTGCCAGGGACCAGCCATGGCGGCTGAAGTCATCCGGGTATTGCTGGTGGAGGACAACCCCGGCGACGCCCGGCTGCTGCGGGAGGCCCTGGGGGAGGCCCGCGGCCACTACTTCCACCTAGAGGTCGCCTACAAACTCTCGAAGGGACTGGAGCGGCAGGCCGAAGGGGGCATCGATGTGGTGCTGCTGGATTTGTCTCTGCCCGACAGCCAGGGGCTGGAGACGCTCTCCCGCTGGCGGGAACAGGCCCCCCTGACCCCGGTGCTGGTGCTCACCGGGCATCACGATGAAGACGCCGGCCTGAGGGCCGTCCGGTTAGGGGCCCAGGACTACCTCGTAAAAGGACAGATCAGCGGGCCGGCCCTGGCCCGCTCCATCCGCTATGGCCTGGAGCGGCACCGCGGGCTTGGCGGCGCCGCCGGGGCCGGTCTCCCGATGGAGCGCTCCCTGGACGGCGGCCGCGTATGGGGGTTCGTCGGCGCTAAAGGCGGCGTCGGCGCCACCACCGTGGCGTTGAATGTCGCCGCCGCCCTGGCTCAGCAGGGGCGCCGCGTGGTGGCCATCGAGCTGGTCTCGTTTCCCGCCGCCTTCGCTTTCCACTTGCGCGCCACCCCCGGCGAAACCCTGCGCAGCCTGCTCGACCGGGATCTGCGCCAGGTAACCGCCGCCGAGCTGGGGAAGCACCTGTTCCGGTGCGAGTTTGGATTGCCGGTGCTGTTCGGTCCGCAACGGGCCCAGGAGTCACAGCCGCTCGAAGCCGCGGAGGTCGAGACCGTGGTGCGCGCCGCCCAAGGCGCCGCCGACGAGGTGGTCCTGGACCTGCCCCGGGCCGGCTCCCAAACCTGCGGGGCGGCGCTCGGTCACTGCGGCCTGGTGACCTTGGTGTTCAACCAGGACCCGGTGTCGCACCGGGCCGCCAAAGCGGCTCTCGAGCTGCTCCGCTGCCGGGGCTTCGAGAATGGCAGGGTGCGGCCCGTCGCCGTCGGGGTCCAGGAAGCGGCGGGGGTGGAAACCGAGCTGGGAACCCCTCTGGCCGGTTGCGTGCCCCCGGCGGCGGCCGCTTGCCTGGCGGCTATCAAAGCCGGAGCCCCGCTGGTGGTTTCGCAGCCCTCCAGTCCCGCCGCCGTAGCCCTGCAAGACCTGGCCCGCCGGCTGGCCTCGGGTTGAGGGTTGGTACGACTCCCGCCGAGGAGCCACCTCATCCCCTCATCTCCTCATCCGCCGGCTTCGCCCCCGTCGCCCCCTCGCCCCGGCGGCCCGCGACGGCGGGCAGCCGGGTTCGGTTGCGGCGGAGCCGCGCTGTGTTACCGTGGTCCGTCCCTAGCGAGCGTCCATGTCAAAAACCGGGGAGCAGCACCTACAGTCGTTGCGGGACGGGCGAGAGGTGTACTTGCTGGGCGAGAGGGTCCAGGACGTCACCGCCCACCCGGCGTTCCGGAACGCGGCGGCCACCGCGGCCCGGCTCTACGACTTCCAGCGCGCGCCGGAGAACCTCGAGAAGATGACCTTCCCGTCGCCGTCCACCGGGGACCGCGTCAGCCGGTGCTGGCAGCTGCCGTCCTGTTACCAGGAGCTGGCGGCCCGGCGGGAGGCGCTGGAGGCCTGGGCTCAGACCCATTTCGGATTCCTGGGACGCTCGCCCGACCACGTGGCTTCCTGCCTCTCGGGCATGTACATGGGCCGGGAGGTCTTTGAGGCCTACGACCGGAAGCGGGCGGCGGCCCTGTGCGAGTATTACAAATATGCCAGGGACCACGACCTGTTTCTCACCTACCTGATCATCAACCCCCAGGGCGACCGCTCCCGGGCGCCCCACCAGCAGGAGGATCCCTTCCTGGCGGCGCGCCTGTGCGACCAGGACTCGCAGGGGATTACCGTCAAGGGAGCCAAGCTCCTGGGGACCAGCGCCATAATGGCCAACGAGGCCCTGGTGACCTGCATCCAGCCCCTGCAGCCCGGCGACGAACCGTACGCCATCACGTTCGCGACGCCGCTCAACGCCAAGGGCCTCCGGATCCTTTCGCGCAAGTCCTACGAGTGGGCGGCCGGCTCGGTATTCGACTATCCCCTGTCGAGCCGATACGATGAGAACGACGCTGTTTTGTACTTTGACGAGGTGCGGGTACCCTGGGAGCGGGTGTTTGTGGCTGGCGACATCGGCATGTGCCAGAGGCAGTTCCACGCCACCCCGGCCCACGTCTACCAGAACTACCAATGCCAGATCCGGCTGGTGGTGAAGCTCCGCTTTCTGGCGGGGCTGGCGCGAAAGATCGCCGAGGTCAATGGCCTCGACGACTTTCCGCAGACCCGGGAAACACTGGGATCTCTGGCGGCGGAGGCGGCGCTGGTGGAGGGCCTGGTATGCGCCATGGAGGTGAAAGGGCGGCGGTGGGGCGACTACTTCGTGCCGGATCGCCACCTGCTCTACGCCGCCCAGGTCCTCACCCAACAACTCTATCCGCGGGTGGTCGCCACCCTGCGGGAGCTGGCGGGGGCGGGTCTCATCATGCTGCCGAGCGGAATCGAGGATCTGGCGGATGAGCAGCTGGCCGGCTACGCGCTGGCGCCCCAGCGGTCGCCGGCCCTGGCGCCCGAAGAGCGGGTGAAGTTCTTCAAGCTGGCCTGGGACGCTATCGGCTCGGAGTTCGCCTCCCGCCACACCCAGTATGAGATGTTCTACGCCGGGGCCGGCTTCGTGACCAAGGGACACTCCTTCCGCACCTACGACTGGGAGGCGGCCACCGCCCTGGTGGACCGGCTGATGGCCAGCTACGATCTGCGGGAGGAACTCCAGAAGGCGGCGGAATGGCGATCGAAAAACAACACCGGGAGTTCCACGCCGTAAGCCTGGAGGCGGGCTGGGAAACCCCGCCGGGATATCCGGCGGGCATCCAGCAGAAGATCCTTGCGGGGCGGCTGGAGGAAGGGCAGCGCCGGGGGAGCCGGACGCGGCTGCTGCGGTTCCAGCCCGGAGTGTTCACGACCCGGCCCTTCCTGCACACGTACTGGGAAGAGGTGTATCTGCTGGCGGGAGACCTGATGGTGGGGAGCGACGAGCGCGGCCAGGGCGGCGAGCGATTCCATCCCCACACCTACGCCTGCCGGCCGCCCGGCGTCCTCCACGGCCCCTTCAAGTCGGAAACCGGCTGCCTGTTGCTGGAGATCCACTACTTCGACCCGGCCTGAGCAGCCGCCGGGGAACGGCGGCCCCGTTTCACCGCCAGCCCAAGGCGAACCGCAGCTCAGCGTGAGCGGTTTGCGCCTGATAGATGGCCACGGCCGTGCTGGCTTCGGCCTCCGCCAGGGCGGCTTCCGCCTGGGTCAGCTCCGGCGGCGCCATAATGGCAGAACATCCCAGGGGCCGGGATTTATCCAGGAGGAAAGGCGTCCGGACCACAGCCCCTCATCCCGAGCGAAGAGCCCGTCATCTCGAGCGAAGCGAGGGATCTGTCTGTTGTTCACGGATTGGCTGGCCAGCAAGTTTGGGCAAAAAACAGATCCCTCGCTTCGCTCGGGATCACAGGTTCGCCCCGCATGCTAACGGCGCTGCTGCAGAAGCTGAACGCTGAAAGCTGATTGCTCCGCCGCCGAGCTGCCTCCCACCGTCCACCATCATTCATACTCCAGGGCCTCCACCAGCGACATCCGCACCGCCGACTCAGCCGGCCACAGCGACGAAACCCAGGCCGCCGCCAGCATCACCGGCCCCAGCGCCAGGGCCACCGCCCCCGGGTATTCAAAGTCGAAGATCATGCCGGTGAAATACCGGCGCGTCATCTCCAGGGTGTAGTACAGGCTGACCGCGCCCAGCCCCAGGCCCAGCAGCGTCCCGATCGACCCGATGCTGACGGCCTCCATCCAGATGGTATGGCGCACCTGCCGGCGAAGGCCGCCGACGGCCTGGAGCACCCCCAGCTCCCGGCGGCGGTCGGTGATCGAGACCGTTAAGGTATTGACAATCCCCATGACGGCCACCAGCACCGCCACGGCGATCTGGACGTAAGTCAGGCCGAACCATTGATCCGTCACCCGCAGCACGTACTGCCGTATCTCCAGGTTGGAAAGCACAAACAAACGGCGCTCGGCGCCGAACCGCTCCAGAATGCTCTGCCGGACCTGCCCGGCGGAGGCCCCTTTCCGAAGGTAGACACGGTAGACGTTCACGGTGTCGTCTTGCCACCAGCGGCGGTAGAGCGAGCGGTCGACCAGGATGGTGCCCTGTTGGCCGGAAAAATCGCGGGTGATGCCGGCAATGGGAAGGCGCAGCGAGCCGCCCGGGGTGGGGATGTCCAGCACCTGGCCCAGCCTCAGCCCGCGCAACTGGGCCAGGTTCTCCGAGACGATCACACCCCGGCCCTCCGTCGCCAGACGATAGATCTGGTCGGGGTCGCCGGCCACGACTCGCGGCTTCACGCGCTTGGCAACGCGATCGATCTCGGCGGCCACCAGCATCACCGGCGACCCGCCGAGAATGATCCGCGCGCTGCGGACGCTCTGCACCTGTTCAACGCCCTGGATTCCCTCGATCTGTTCTCGCATGGAGGCCGGAAACCGGAAGGTGCCGTCCGCCAGAGTCTGGGAGGTGGTGACAAACAGGTCGGGGTTCAGCGCCATGGTGAGCCAGTCGAGCAGCGGCCGGTAAGCGGCCCGGGCGGCGCCCGCCAGGGCGATCACCATGGCGATCGCCAGCATCAGGGCCGCTACGGTGGCCGAGGTGCGTCGCGGCGCCTGGATCAGGCTGTCGGCAGCCAGGGCGCCCTCCACCGGACGAAGCCAGCGCAGCGCCGGCCGCAACGCCCGCGCCAGCCAAAGAGCCAGCGTGGGCGTCAGCAGCAGGGCCGCCAGAACGCTCAGCAGGTAGCCTCCGTAGAAGATTACTGCCGAGAGGTTGCCGAGCGGGAGGCACAGCACGGACAGGCCCGCCGCCAACACCGCCGCCACTCGCCGCCGGCGGTTCTCTCCCGCCGACAGCACCTGGTAGCGGCCCTTCTGGATGGCTTGCACCGGATCGATGCGGGCGGCCTGGCGCGCCGGCAGCCAGGCGGCAAACATGCTGGTGGCGACTCCGCCGGCCAACGAGCCGGCGATCAGGTAGGGATCGAGCGCCACCTGGTGGGCCCGCTCCGAGATGCCGTAGAACCCGCCCAACAGAGCGCTGATGTAATCCACGATGGCCCTGGCCAGCAGAATCCCGGCGACCACACCCAGGGCGGAGCCGGCCAGGCCCCCGGCGGCGCTCTCTGCCAGAAACAACCTCCGGATCTGGCCTTGGCCGGCGCCCAAGGCACGCAGAATGCCGATCTCGGCGCGGCGCTGGGTCACGGCGATCGCAAAGGAGTTGTAGATGAGGAACATCCCGATGAACATGGCGAAGACGCTGGAGATGTTCACCGTGCGGGTGTAAACGCTGAGCACGGCATCCAGGTGCTCGGCGCGGCCGGAGGGCGGCTGGATCTGAAACCCGGGGCCCAGCGCTGCCTCCAGGGCGGCGCGGGCCTGCTCCACCGGCGCCTCCTCGCGCACGGCCACGTCAATCCGGTCGAAGCGGCGGCCGCGGCCGAACATCTTCTGGGCCGCGTAGATATCCATGATCGCCAGATTGCCCCCGTAGACGCTGGCCAAGGGTCCCGAACCGAGCAGCCCCCGAATGGCAAAGCTCCTGGGACCCTCCATGGTGCTCAGCGCCAGGCGGCTGTTGATCCCCAGGCCGTTGCGGGCCGCGAACTCGCGGCTCACGATCAGGGAATCCGGCTGCGCCAGAAACAACAACGGATCCTCGACGATCTCCTCGTCCCCCTCCAGGTCGTACTGGCGCAGGCTCGAGTCGCCGGTCATGTCGACGCCCAGGATCAGCAGGCTTCCCTGCCCCCCGAGCTGGGTGCTGACCACGGCCTCGATCACCGGAGCCGCGGCGCGCACCTCGGCCACCGCCTGCACCCGCTCCAGGACCTCCTCGGCGAAACCGGTCTCCCCGGCCCACACCTGCAACTGGGCAGAGCCGGCCACGCGGTCTACCGTTTGGCGGAGTCCGTACAGGACGCTCTGGTTGGCGGTGTGCATGCCGGTGAACACCGCCACCCCCAGGGCGATGCCCGCCACCGTGAGGCCCGACCGCAGCAAGTGCCGCCGGAAGTACGGCCAGCTGATCAGCCGCAGCAGCATCACCGCCGGCGGTCCTCCACGATCCGGCCGTCCCGCAGCGTCAGCGTCCGCGGGCAGCTCTGGGCCACCTGGGCGTCGTGCGTCACGATCAGGATGGTCGAGCCGAGCCGGTCGTGCAGGTCGTGAATCAGGCTGAGGATTTCTGCGCCGGTGTGGGTGTCCAGGTTGCCGGTCGGCTCGTCGGCCAGCAGGATCGGCGGATAGACCGACAGCGCCCGCGCCATCGCCACCCGCTGGCGCTCGCCCCCGGAGAGCTCTTCCGGCAGGTGCTCCAGGCGCTGGCCCAGCCCCACCAGCTCCAGCAATTCTCCGGCCCGCTCGGCGATCTTCTTCTTGGGCCAGCCTCGCAGATGCAGGGGCAGGGCGACGTTCTCCAGGCTGGTCAGCGTCGGCAGCAGGTGAAAAAACTGGAAGACGAAGCCGATCTTGTCGCGGCGCACCCGCGTCAGCTCGTCGTCGGAGATGCCGCCCAGCGAGCGGCCGTCCACCAGGATCTCGCCCCTGGTCGCCCGGTCCAGGCCGCCAATCAGGTTCAACAGCGTCGACTTGCCGGAGCCGGAGGGCCCCACGATCGAAACCATGTCGCCGCCGGCAACCTGGAGGTCCACGCCCTCCAGCGCCACCACCACTTTCTTGCCGTCGAAATGCTTGGAGACCTGGCGCAGCTCGATCATGCCCCAGCCCGGCCGAAGTCCGGAACCCGGAGCCAGCGGCCACCCTCGTGAGCGGAACGGTCAGCGATAATGCCGGGTACGGTGAACGCCAGCGCCTCGTGGATGTCGATGGCCGGCGCCCGGCGCTCCACCAGCGCCCGCACGAACTCGTGGGTCAGGAAAGGATGGGATCCCTTGTGGCCGGAGCCGTGCCGCAGCGGCTCCGGCAACCGCTCCCAGTGACTCTCCGGCTTCCAAGGCTCCATCTTGCGGCCCGGCTGCCCCACCATGGCCGCCTGGCCTCCCGGCATGGGGTCCTGGAACACCAGCTCGGCGCCGTAAAACGAAGCCCGCTCGGCGCTCGGCGTGGCGATGGACCAGTGCACCGCGATGCGGCTGGAATTGCCGCCGGAGGTCTTGAACAGCGCCACGGAGTTGACGAAGCGGTTTCCGTACTGGTTCTGCCGCAGGGTTTCGTGATCCTCGCCCCAGCCCAGGGCCGCCACTTCGACCAGGCGCTCGCCGGTCACCGACACCACCGGCCCGGAGCAGTGCGTAATGTAGCGCAGCGGCGGCAGGCCGAATCGCCAGGTGGGCTGGCCGTCCCGGTCATACATCAGGCCGTACTGGCGCGCCCGGCGGCCGCCCAGGTCGTGGAAATACTCGGCCTCGGAGTAGAAGATGGTTCCGAAGCGCCCCTGCCGGCGCCATTCCCGGCAGGTCATCACTTCCGGATGATAGTAGCCGGTCTCGGCCATCATGTAGGTGCGGCCGGTCTTTTTCACCGTCTCCAGCAGCCGCTGGCACTCTTCCAAGGTCATGGCCGCCGGCACCGCCGAGAGGACGTCCTTGCCGGCCTGCATGGCGGCGACGGCGTGGGCCACGTGATCGGGCGCCGGGGTGAAGACCCCCACGGCCTCCACCTCCGGGTCGCGGATCAGCTCCTCCAGCTCGTGGTAGACCCGCGGGCAGCGGTACGTCGAGCTCAGACGGTCACGGCGATCGGCCCGCCGGTCGGCCACCGCCGTTACCTGGCAGTCGGGGTGCTCGTGCCACTGGAAGGTGGTCCCGAAGCCGCCCCCCACGATGCCGATCCGGACCTTGCCGGAGGCCTGGGGCCGGCCAGCCTGCGAGCGCAGCAGCGCCGGCGCCGCCGCCATCCCCACCTTGGCGAGAAACTTCCTCCTGGAGGGCTCCATGGGATCATCATAGCTGCTTTCTGCAGCGCGCCTGTGTCATCCCGAGCGCAGCGAGGGATCTGCTTCTCGCCCCGCCGTAACAGCAGATCCCTCGCTGCGCTCGGGATGACAGCGCTGCGCTCGGGATGACAATCGCGCGCCACCGCCCCCTCACAGATGAGGCCACCCCACCTCCTCACCTCCGCACAAACTGCATCGCGTACAGCTTGGCGCCTCGCATGCGGAATACAAGCTGCACTGGCTTGCCCGCGAGGGCGGACACATCGGTTCCCTTGCCGAGCCATTCCACGGGGCTCTCCAGGAAGTCGCCGTTGATGTACACGCTTTCCTCGACGGAGTATCCGGGAATGGGAGCGCCGTTCTGATCGAGGATGCCAACCCGCGCGTAGCCGACCGCGCCGGTATCGATATTCAGCAGCAGGCGGTTTCCTTCGAACACCAACGGCCTGGTCACCATGGTTGCTCCGGTGTAATCTGCTTCGGCGGCGACGAACCCGTCCAGCCTCTGCACCAGCCGCCACATCGGCGAAGGGGCGCCTTTGGCCCAGGCGGAGTGGTATCCGATTCCGCCCCCGCCATGGCCGCCTACATACTGCCAGATCTCGTTGCCACGCCGGAACATGCCTTGCACCAGGAAGAGCTGGTGGATGGAGTTGCTGCCATCGCTCCCGATGGGCGCGTACGCCGGCCGCGGGTAGCGCTTCCATTCCAGGCCGTCCCGGCTCACCGCCAACTGCACTTCGTTCACGCCGGAGCCCCGCTGGCGCTCTTCGGCCGCCAGCAGGCGGCTGGCGGGGCCGTCTTCGTCGTAGTGAAAATAGACCGATGGGAACGCCAGGTAGGTGTCCGGCGCCCAGGGATACTTCACGACCTTGGTGACGTACACGTCGGTTCCGATGGGATCGATTCGCTCGTCAGGGCCCAGGACCCCCGGCAACTCCAGCCCGATTCCCGATGGCGCCAGCGGGCCATTATCCAGGTACCAGGGCTCCAGGCGGCCGCGGATGCGAATCCTGCTGGAGGCCGCGGCTGTCTTTTCCGGAGTGATCCGCTCCCACGGCCAGGGGCCCATCAGGTCCTTCGTCTCGGAGAGCACGAAGCGGCGCATGGTCTGGCCGCCCGGCGTCTGCGCGTAGTCGGAGCGATGATGGCCCACGTACAACTGGCGCTGATCATCGTAGTAAATCACCGACTGAGAGGCGCCCGCAAACGGAAGGGCCGCCACCTCGTTACGCTGAAAAGACCACCCGTCCGCCGAACGGAACACAAACATGGCCTGCCGCCGGATGGAGCTGAAGTATTTCCATCGCTCTTCCGGCGGCGCGTTGGGATCGAGGAAGACGTTGCCCAGTCCGACCGCCTCCCGCAAGACGATATTCCGCTGGCCGTGGAACTCGCCGCGGCCCAGGTCCGGCTTCTCCCAATGGATGCCATCCTTCGACGTCATCACCGCGAGGCTGTCCTGCGGCCCCCGGTAATAGAGCCGGAGTACGCCCCACTCGTCTTCCGCCATGGTCAGGTGACCGGGTGCGCCGTCCGGCAGGACTAGTTCGGCGCGCCGCGGCGGATTCGGAACGAACCGCACGCCTTGGCTCTCAGGCACCAGCGCATCGTCGACAAACAGATGCTTGCGCGAACCAAGCGGAATCGGGGCCACGCCGCTGGCGGCCTTGCCGAACAACAGAGCAGGCCCGGCGGCGAGTTTCGCCGGCTGGCGTCGAGACGAGAAGCCGTCCGGCGGCCGAAAGGGGGCGTTGTACAGAGCGGCGGCCGAGAAGCGCAACTCGTCGATCCTGCCCGGCAACGGCCGCTCAAACAAGCCGTCCCGGCCGAGGGTGAAGTAGGCCTCCTCTCCGTGAGCCAGCGCCTTCAGCGCCGCCTTGGCCGGCAGCGGCTGTAGCGCGCCGTCCACATAGTGGCGCAACTGCCGCTCGGCGGCGATGTACACAAACGCGAGATGTCGCCATTGGTTCCCGGCCAAGGCGGCCCCGTTCGAGCGGATGACAACCCGCGACCCGCTCGGCCGGTTGAGCAGCGTGAATCCGGCGCGGTCGGCATTCCAACTCAACGTGGTCACGTCATGGTTCTCACCGCGTGGACCTTTGCCGATCTCGAACACCACCCCCTCCCCAGCCTTCGATCCCGGCAGCAACCAGAACTCGACCGTCCAATCAAAAGCGCCCAGGTTCAGCTTGGTATCGGTGACGTTGGCGAATCCTGGCGTCCGCAGGTGTTTCTCTCCCGTGGTGGCTAGCGCGGCGAAGGTGGCGTTGCTCCAGTCGAGTGGCTCCATCTTGCGCCCAGGCGCCTTGGGCGCGGGGGCCAGCCCGAACAGCACCGACTTGCTCGTAACCTTCGAGAGATCCAGCGGCCGGGGCGGGCAGGGTTCCAGCGCCCGCCCATATTTGCCTTCCACGATGCAGCCACCGCGTCCCAAGGCCAGGATGTAGCCGTTCGATCCGGCGTCCACCAGGGTGGAGCTGGGATAGGCGCCGATGGGTTCGTCAAACAGCCACAGCGCGATGGGGCCATCGCCGGCCGCGGCTCGAGCGCCGGCGCATATCAGAATGGCTGCAATGAGGCCGTTCTTCAGAACGTCAACCTTCCGTTCAGTTGCAGCGAGCGCGCGCCCCCCACGCTCAGGATACGTCCGAAGGTGGGGCGAGTGAGATCGGCGATAGGACTCCCGAGATTCACATGATTGAAAGCGTTGAAGGCATCCACGCGGAGTTGCAGCTTGTATCGCTCGTGGAAGGTCAGGTTCTTGGCGATCGCCAGGGACAGGTCCCAGGAGCCGGGTCCACGCAGGCTGTTTTTCCCGACCGTCCCCGGCCGGAGGGGTTGCCCGCTGGCGGAACTCTGCGGCACGCGCAGGAACGCCGGGGTGTTGATCCACTGGAACCGGTCGCCCTTGGCGTAGGCGTCGCCGCCCACATAATCGGGCCGCGAGAAGGTCCGATTACTGGCCTGCTCGATGTTGAGGGCCTCGCCAGTCTCGGCCGTGAAAATGCCGCTGACTTGCCAGCCGCCGGTGAGGTGGCGGACCGCGCCCCGGGCGCCCAACCATTTGTCGAAAGGCGCCTCGTACACGTAGTCGGTGACAAAACGATGGGCGACATCGTATCGCGCTGGTCCTTTGTCCGCCCGCCAGTTGTCCTCGTCCTGCACCCGGACATCGTTGCCTGCCCAGAAGTCGCCGGCGTTGAGCGCCATTACCTTGCTCCACGTGTAGTGGATGTTGAAGGTCAGATTCCGGGAGAGCCGTTTCTTCAAGGAGCTTTGCCACCCGTGGTAGTAGCTGAAATCGGAGCCGTTCTTCCATCCTGACTCAAGCGAACCCGGGTACGGACGGAGGCCGGTGATGCGGTCGGGAAGGTTGTTGGTGTGCGAAGCGATGATCTTCAACCCTTTGTTTCCGACGTAGCCGGTCTGGAACACCATGGCCGGCGTGATCTGCCGCTGAATATCAAAGGTCCACTGCACCGAGTAGGGGTTGCGGTTGTTGGGGTCGAAGACCCCGTAGCCCTTCGGGACGTCGCGGCGTTCTACCAGCTGCGCCACGGCGTCGTTGGTCACCGGGTAGCGCAGGCCCAGGCTGGTAATGTCGGATCCCGTGAAGTCGAAGCGGAACGGGATGCCGGGACTACGATAGACCAGCGAAGCGAAGTTCCTAAGATTCGGCGGCGCCACCGTGATCCCGGCGCCGCCACGCAGCACCGTCTTGCTGGCCTTGTCCACACTCCAGGCAAAACCGATGCGCGGCTGGAAATTGTTCCTGTCGGCGTGGTACGGGGAATCCTTCGGCCGGAACGCCGCTGGCCGGACCAGGGCGGCGAGGGGCCCGTCGGGATTGAACAACAAACCGTCGCGCTCCCGGAACACGGAAAAGTACTCGTAGCGCAGCCCGAGATTGAGCATCAGCCGCGGATGAAAGCGAAAATCATCCTGGAGGAATAGTCCCAGGTCCCATTCGCGCCCGTGGTACGGCGGCTGGCCGAAGGTCACACGAACGCGATTGGCGCGGTTGGCGAGGAAGTCGGCGGCGTTGCCGTACCGGAGGACCGGCACTTCCTCATCCAGTCTTCCCGGCGCCCGGCCCATGTAGAGGCCGCCGAATTTGATGGTGTGACGCCCGTTGGTCCTGGAGACGACCTCCTCGATGCTGTAGGAGTGACCGCGAACGATGGTCCCCGAACCGTCGGTGTTGAACAACCCCTGCACGTCTACGGTGGGGATTCTCCCGTTGGCGTATACTCCGTCGGTCCGGTTGCTGTCGTTAAGGTTGAAGCCGAATCGCGACTCGCTCGTCCAGCCAGGAGCGGAGCGGGTGAAGGTCAGGCTGCTGGTTTCGGTGACGCCGAGGAAATCCCGCGGATTGAAGGGATAGGTGCGCGGGTCGCGCTGTTGCGGGCGGCCCCGGATATAGCGAGCGGTGAGGAGGCTGTTGTCATGGATGCGGTAATCGACCCGAGCGACGGCGTGGTTGTCGGAGGCGGAGTTGGAGCCCGCTCCGCGCCACAGGCCCACGTCGGTGCGCGTTCCGATGGGATCGGTCGGCAGCGGGAACAAGTCGAGCAACGGCTGATAGGCGGGAACAGCGCGAATGGCCTGGGCTTTGAAATCCGCGGTCGGGGCCTGCGCCGACAGAATCCGGAAGGAGCTCAAACGGTAGCCCTCGTAGGTAAAGAAGAAGAACAGGCGGTCGTTGCGGATAGGGCCACCCAGCGAGCCGCCGAACTGGTGGAACCTCACCGGAGGCTTCCGCGCGCCCGGCGCCAGCATGGCATGGCGGGCGTTGAGCGCGTCGTTCTGCCACAACTCAAAAAGCGAGCCATGGAATTCGTTGGTCCCGCTCTTGGTGATGACGTTAATGTTGGCGCTGAAGGTGCGCGCCACATCGGCCGAGACAACGCCTTTGGAAACGCTGACCTCCTGGATGGCTTCCTGGCTCACGACCTTGATGAAGTTGAAGTCCTGGAACATGGTGGTGGATGGCGTCTCGGTGTCGCCGGCGCCGTCCACACCGTCTACCGTTACGCTGGATCCGCCGGTGGCAAGCCCGTTGAATTGAAACAGCCCCTGGCGGCCCGGACGGAACCCGGTCTCCAGCGCGAGCAGCGATGTGAAGTCGCGGCGGCCCTGCGGCAACTCGCTCAATTGCAGGCGGGACAGACGCGCCATCTGCGCCGAGGTGGCGTTTTCGATCAACGGCGCCTCCGCGGTTACGTTCACCCTCTCGGTCAGGGCGCCGACCTCAAGGGCCACCGGGTAACGCACCTGCTGGCCGGCCTCCAGCGTCAGGCCAGTTTGGGTGAAGACCTTGAAACCCTGGGCCTCCACGTCCACCCTGTAGCGGCCCACCGGCAGGAAGTGGAGTGTGAAGTCGCCGCGCTCGTCGGACTGAGCGCCGTATGGCGCGTTGGTGGCCTGGTTGGCAACCGTTACCTTCGCTCTCGGAACGGCGGCGCCGGTGGGATCCTGAACGTTGCCGAATATGGTCGCGGTGGTCCGCTGGGAAAACGATGCGGGCACTCCCGCGAGTAGCGCGAAAATAGTGACGAGGCGCTGTCTCGCTGGCATTCCAACCTCCGCCGATAGATTCCAGATAAGATCATACTATGTGGAGCGGCCGCAGGCCGGCTCCTCCAGCCTCAGATAAGATGTTTCTCTGCGTCTCGGCGTCTCAGCGGTTGCGCTGCAATGGAACCGCAGAGACGCCGAGACGCAGAGGAGGTCCTGCTTGGCCGCTCCGGGACAGGCAGAATTTCCGGCGCAAATTTGCGCCGGAGTTCAACCCTTGCGCTGTCCATAACTTAGCCAGCTTAGCTGGTACTAAGGCCCGCGGGGACTCGTTCAGGGCGGTGCGAGCCCGGGAAGCTGCGGCGGCGACGGAATCTCGCTGGTCCGGTGCGTGGCGCGAGGCAGCCGGCCGGGGGGCCGGCTGCGGTCCAGGGGGACCGCCCCACCCGAAAAGAATTGGTCGCAGATCTGCGACCATTTCGCGGGCCGCAAGGCCAGTGCTACACTATCGGCCATGAGCCTGGCGCCTGGGAGTCGCATTGGCCCCTACGAGATTCTCTCGAAGCTCGGAGCGGGCGGCATGGGGGAGGTGTACCGCGCCCGCGACCCGCGCCTGGGCCGCGAGGTGGCGCTCAAAGTGTTGCTGGAGGTGTTTGCGCGCGACCCGGAGCGCATGGCCCGGTTCGATCGCGAGGCGCAGGTGCTGGCCTCGCTGAGCCATCAAAACATCGCCATCCTGCATGGCCTGGAGGAATCCGGCAGCGGGCGCGCCCTGGTGATGGAGCTGGTGGAGGGGCCGACGCTGGCCGAGCAGATCGCCGCCGGACCTGTCGCGGTGGAGGAGGCGCTGCCGATCGCCCGACAGATTGCCGAAGCTCTGGAATACGCCCACGATTGCGGCGTCGTCCACCGCGACCTGAAGCCGGCCAACGTCAAGGTGAAGCCCGACGGGACCGTCAAGGTGCTCGACTTCGGGCTGGCGAAGGCGCTGGAGGCGGACCCGGGTCCCGCCGACTCGCGCCACTCCCCGACCCTGAGCCTGGCGGCCACGCGGACCGGGGTCCTCCTGGGTACTGCTGCTTACATGGCGCCGGAGCAGGCCAAGGGCAAGCCCGCCGACCGCCGCGCCGACATCTGGGCCTTCGGGGCGGTGCTAGCCGAGATGCTGGCGGGCCGCCCGATCTACTCCGGCGACACCGTCGCCGAGACGCTGGCGGCCGTGCTGATGAAGGACCCCAACCTCGACGCCTTGCCCGCCGGCACGCCCGCCGCGATCCGGCGGCTGCTAGGGCGCTGCCTCGAGAAGGAACCCCGGCAGCGGCTCCAGGCCATCGGCGAGGCGCGGATCGTGATCGAGCAGGCGCTGCGCGGCGCGCCCGAGGAAGTTCCCGTCGCCGCTCCGGCGCCCGCGCCCGCCCCTGCCCCTTCGCGGCTGCCGTGGGTCATGGCCGGGGTGCTGGCGCTATCCACGGCGGCGCTCGCGTTTCTGCATTTCCGCGGGGCGCCGACGGGCCCGGAGGGCGGCCCGCGAGTGCTGCGCTACTCGATCTCGCCGCCCGAGAAGACCAGCATCCACAGCTTCGCGATCTCGCCCGACGGCCGCTCTGTCGCCATGGCCGCCTCGGCGGAGGGGAAGCGCCAGCTTTGGCTGCGCGCGCTCGATGCCGTGCAGCCTCAGGCCCTGGCCGGCACTGACGAGGCCCAGTATCCCTTCTGGTCGCCCGACAGCCGCTGGATCGGGTTCTTCGCACAGGGAAAGCTCAGGAAGATCGCCGCCAGTGGAGGGCCGGCCCAGACCCTGTGCGACGCCCAGGACGGCCGCGGCGGCGCGTGGAACCGCGACGGGGTCATCGTCTTTGCTCCGAGCCCCGGCGCGACGTCCTTGCACCGGGTGGCTGCGGTGGGCGGTATGTCAACGCCAGTGACGAAAACGGAAAGGAGCCCTCATCGCTTCCCGGTATTCCTGCCCGACGGGCGTCGTTTCCTCTACCAGGACTCCCGGGCCGCCGAAGAAAAGAGGGGCATGCTCCTGGGATCGCTGGACTCCCAGCCGGCTCGCCGGCTGCTGGCCGATAACTCGAATGCGGCCTGGGTCCCGCCGGCCGCCGGCAGCGAGAACGCGCACGTGCTGTTCATCCGGGAGAGCACTTTGATGGCCCAGCCTGTCAACCCGAAAACACTCCAGCCGGCCGGAGAGCTGTTCCCGGTGGCGGAGCAGGTATCCCTCTGGCTGAACGGTTGGGCGCCGGTCTCGGCTTCTGAGAACGGCGTGCTGGTGTATCGGGCCGGATCAGGAGGTGGAGGAACCCAGCTCTCCTGGCATGATCGCGCCGGCAAAGAGCTCGGAAAAGTGGGGGCGCCGGGGCAGTTCTGGGGCTTCGCGCTCTCACCGGACGAAAAAATGGTGGCGGTGCCGCGTCTCACCGGCGCCGGCGCGGACATTTGGCTTCAGGAGCCGGCGCGGGGCGTGGATACGCGTTTCACCTTCCATGCTTCCCTAAACCACCAACCGGTCTGGTCGCCCGACGGCCGCCGCATCGTCTTCAGCTCCAATCGCGGCGGGCGATCCGACCTGTACGTCAAGGATACCAGCGGCGCCGGCCAGGACGAACGCCTGCTCCAGGCCGCGCCCGAGATGGGCAGGAACTCCTGCGACTGGTCCCGGGACGGGCGCTCTCTGCTTTACGTCGAGCAGGCCCCCAAGACCCGCTTTGATTTGTGGGTCGTGCCCTGGGAGGGCGACCGGAAGCCAGTGGTATTCCTGCAAACCGAGTTCAACGAGACCCAGGGACAGTTTTCCCCGGGGCCTGAGGGGCGCCCCCGCTGGATCGCCTACGCATCGGATGAGTCGGGCCGGTATGAGATATACGTACGCCCGTTTCCGGGGGGAGCCTCAGGGCCCACCGGGAAGTGGAAGGTTTCGGCCGCCGGCGGCCAATTCCCCCGGTGGCGGCGGGACGGCAAGGAGCTGTTCTACCTCTCGCCGGAGCGCCGGTTGATGTCGGTTGCCGTGAAGACGGAAGGCGTCTTGGAGGCCACTGCGCCCCAGCCGCTGTTCGACACCCGTGTCCCGTTCATTGCGGCCGGGTTCAACAACTTCGCCTATGCAGTGGCCGCCGACGGCAAGCGGTTCCTGGTGGCCTCCACTGGTGTGGAAGCGGCCGAGACGCCGTTGACGGTGGAGGTGAACTGGCTGGCAGGGGTGAAGCGCTAGGCGTTGACTTCGACCTTCCCGAGGCAAAGGCTGGACCGCCTGGCTTTTTTGGCGCTCGGCTTACCTGACCCGCCCGCTGAGCATCCGCAGCAAGTTGCAGGTGGCGGTCGACTGGGTCAAGGTGCACATTTTTGGGCGAGATATCAGCAGGTTCTAAGCCCGACTGCCCAGCCGGGTGGTCTGTACTATAATGTCTGCCGATGAGCTCAGCCGATCTACTTCACGGGAGAAGAGCCAGTCGCTCCAGTTGGCGGATGCCGGGGCGGTCGTTCGCCGGCGCCGCGCAGCCGATGCGAGGTCTCGATCCCCAGCAGCATGCGATCCTGGTGGATTTCCTAGGTGACAGCAGAAATGGCGCATTGCGCCGATATCTCGAAGCAGACTCGATCAGACGGCTGCCTCCTCGTGGCATTCGAGCCGGCCCCCACCTTGGTCCTGACGGGAAGCTGTCCTACGGGCCAGTTCCGAATGGATGGCCGACTGTACAAGGAAGCGGGAGACTACGGAGACTGGACGGGGTTCTACGACTGGCTCAGACAGGATTCCGGGCACATCGTCGGCGTGCGCTACAGCCCTTTCCAGGAGACCGAGTTCCTCATTGAGGCTGTAAAAGGTCTCGCTTACGTCGTGATCCCTGAACCCAAGCGCTGCATCGAGGTTTACTTCTCGCCGGGCTCGGGCTCGCGCGGTGTGGACCCCAGCGAATCTGACGATCAGGCATTCGGGTCCAACAGAATCTTCTACTGCAACGAGCAAAGCAGGTACCTTATCTCGTTTGATACCAGCAGGCTCAGCGAGTCCGAGATGCAGAGTATTCGAACGTCCAAGGCCCGCTGGGAAACGGTGTCGATGCCGGCGAACGGCGGTGAGGCGAAAGCAGACGCTCGAAGCGCCGGCGCCTGACCGGATTCGGGCGCGATGTCAGCAGGTTCTGAAACCGGGCATTACCTCTGGCCCAAAGGTAGCAAGTTTGCTATGCCTAACCCGGCATAGCCGGAACCAAACAGGTTCAGATTCCCAAAGGCGGCCGGATTCCTTCAGCGTCGGGGAGAACCGCCGGCTCAGCTCGGGCAAGCCCGCTCAGCGGACGGTGTTGTACCTGGGTGAGATCAACGATCAGCAGCAGGCGGCGTGGCGCAAGACGCTGTCGGTGTTCGACGAGGACAAGCAAGAGTGCACCTCGATGAGCTTGTTTCCCGACGACCGTCAGGCGCCAGTCGATGCGATCCACAGCGTGCAGGTGAAGCTCAGCGAACTGCAACTGCGGAGGCCGCGGGCGTTCGGCAACTGCTGGCTGGCCTGTGGGCTGTGGAAACAGTTGGAGCTGGAAGAGTTTTTATCTGGCAGTCCGTCTCCGCTCATCAGGCTGCGCGCGTGTTCGATCTGCGCCGCCTTGTCGAGCTTCCCGGGGTTGGCAAACAGCAGGTCGTGGTATTCCCAGAACCTGCCCTGCTCGGCGGCGCATCGGGATGCCTCGGCCGCCATTTGCGTCTGCGGGTGGATCTGCTGGAGGGGGAAGTCGCGGTAGGCGAGCACCTCTCTTGACAGTGGGTTGGGCTCAGGAGGTCCTGTAAGCCGTCGCAGGTCGTTTGGGCAGCAACGAGACAACCCGCCGCGGGTCTCGCTCGTCCTGGGCTTTGAGATCGCGATAGATCGCGTCCAGATCGTAATGAAACCTGGCGGCGTGTTCCTCCCGCGCCACAGCAGCGTCGCAGGCTAAGGATGGAGCGTCCGCCGGCAAACTCGTCAAGGCGCGCAAGATTCTCGCGGATCCGAGCAGATTTTGCCGCTCCGAAGTATAGCTCACCGAGGGCTACAGCCGGGATAAAAACGGGTGCTTAACCGTTTTGGGGAGTTTGCTGGGATGTGAGGCGACGTGGCGCACGCTTCAGCGTGCCGGCGTGGGCTTCAGCCCACGCCGCGTGGTTTCACCCGCACCCTTCGGCGAGCTGAAGCTCGCCGCGGCACGCTGAAGCGTGCGCCACGACCGCTTCCCCAAAAACGGTTAAGCACACGCCCCCCCGCCCCACATTGACTTCGGCCCTCCCGGCGGGGTACCTTAACCGTAATGCTCGGCACCACCCTGGGCGTCTATCAGATCCTCGAGAAACTGGGCGAAGGGGGCATGGGGGTGGTCTATCGGGCCCGCGACACCCGGCTGGGGCGCGATGTGGCGTTGAAGGTGCTGCCGGCCGCTTTCGCTAACGACCCCCAGCGCATGGCGCGCTTCGAGCGCGAGGCCCACGTGCTGGCCTCGCTCAACCATGCCAACATCGCCACGCTCTACGGGGTGGAAGAATCCGGCGGGGTGCGGGCGCTGGTGATGGAGCTGGTCGAGGGTCCGACCCTGGCCGAGCGCATTGCCGCCGGCCCCCTCCCGCTCGAAGAAGCCCTGCCGCTGGCCCGCCAGATGACCGACGCTCTGGAATTGGCCCACGAAAAGGGAGTCACCCACCGCGACCTGAAGCCGGCCAACATCAAGGTGACCCCGCAGGGGGCCGTGAAGCTGCTGGATTTCGGCCTGGCCAAAGCCCTCGATGACGAGCCCGGCGCCTCCGGCGGCCCCCACTCGCCGACCCTGAGCCTGGCGGCGACGCGGGCGGGCATGATCCTGGGCACGGCGGCCTATATGTCGCCGGAGCAGGCGCGCGGCACTCCGGTCGACCAGCGGGCCGACATCTGGTCCTTCGGCGTGGTCCTCTACGAGATGCTGGTGGCGAAGCAGCTTTTCGGCGGCGAGATGGTTTCCGACTCCCTGGCAGCGGTGATCACCAAGGAGCCGGACTGGGAGGCGCTGCCGGCCGACACGCCGGCCGTCATCCGGCAGTTGCTGGTGCGGTGCCTGCGCAAGCCCCTCAGGTCGCGGTTGCAAGCCATCGGCGAAGCGCGTATCGCGATCGAAGAACACCTGGCGGCCGTCCCGTCATCTCCTCATCCCCCCATCTCCTCATCTCAGCCGCTCACCCCCGTCGCCCCCTCGCCCAGTCGCGTAGTGCCCTACCTGGGGTGGCTGCTGGCCGCCGCGCTGCTGGTCGTTGCCGCCGTACTCGGCCTGGTGCACTTCCGCGAGACGTCCCCGGAGAGGCCGGTGGTTCGGTTCGTCATCCCGGCGCCCGAGAAGGGCAGCTTCCGCGGCCTGGCCCCTGTCATCTCCCCGGACGGCCGCCGGGTGGCCTTCATCACCAGCGCGGCTGACGGCCAGTTTGCCTTGTGGGTTCGGCCCATCGACTCGCTGGAGGCCCAACGGCTGCCCGGCACCGAGGGCGCTGCGTATCCGTTCTGGTCGCCGGACAGCCGCTTCATCGGGTTCAACGCCGGCGCCAAGCTCAAGAAGATCGAGGCCTCCGGTGGGCCTTCACAGACCCTGTGCGACTCGCCCACCTTCGCCTCAGGCGCCTGGAGCCGGAATGGCGTCATCGTGTTTGGCTCTTTCCTAGTAGGGGCGCTTTTGCAGCGTGTATCGGCGGCGGGCGGGACGACGGCGCTCTTGACCACCCTCGACTCCTTCCGGCAGGAAGTATCTCATAGCCAGCCTCATTTCCTGCCGGATGGCCGCCACTTCCTCTACTTCGTCCGGTCCGGCCAGACCGAACATAGCGGTGTCTATCTGAGCGCTCTCGATTCGAAGGACCGCAAGCGCCTGCTGGGAACCGAGTCGAGCGCCGCCTATTCACCGCCGCGTCAGGGAAACCTGGGGCACCTGCTTTTCCTGCGGGACGGGACTCTGATGGCTCAGTCGCTCGACGCCGTGAAGCTGGAGCTGGCCGGCGACCCGTTCCCGGTGGCCGAGCAGGTTGGGTCCGCCTTCGGGGTCTCGTTTTTCTCGGTTTCGGCCAACGGGGTGCTGGCCTATCGGACCGGCGGCGGCCAGCAGAGCCAGCCTAGCTGGTTCGACCGGGAAGGCAAGCCGCTTGGGACCGCAGGCGCGCCCGGCAATTACATCACCGTGGCCCTCTCGCCCGACGGGACTCAAGTCGCCCTGGCCCGGACCGATCCCCAGGCCAACAATACGGACCTGTGGCTCCACGACCTGAGGCGGGGCATCCCCTCGCGGTTTACCTTCCATCCCTCGAATGATCAGCACCCGATCTGGTCCCCGGATGGAAGCCGGATCGTCTATGCTTCCGGCCGCGACGGCCCCTTCAACCTGTACCAGAAAGTCTCCAGCGGCTCCGGCAGTGAGGAAGCGTTGCTGCAATCAGGCGAGTCGAAACGGCCGCACGATTGGTCGCGCGACGGCCGCTTCATCGTCTACTCCAGCGAGGGACCCAAGGCCGGCAGCGATCTGTGGGTGCTGCCGGTGAGGCCCGCTGGGGCTGACCGGAAGCCGATGCCGTACTTGAAGACGGAGTTCAGCGAGAGCCATGCCCAGTTCTCCCCGGGACCAGACGGCGCCCCAGGGGGCGCCCCCCGCTGGATGGCCTACGCGTCCAATGAATCCGGGCGAACCCAGGTGTACGTGCAGCCCTTCCCGGCCTCGGGAGGGAAATCTCAGATTTCCTCTGAGGGCGGCTACCAGCCGCGCTGGCGGCGGGACGGCAAGGAGCTGTTCTTCATCGCCCCGGATGCCAGGCTGATGTCGGTGGAGGTGAAGGCGGCGCCGAAGTTCGAGGCCACCGTTCCCAAGGCGCTGTTCCAGACCCGGATTTTCGCCGTCTCGGCCCAGTTCGCCCACTACTACGACGTGGCCCCCGACGGCCGGCGGTTTTTGATCAACAGCCAGCTACAAGAGACGGCCTCGGCCCCCATCACGGTGGTAATGAACTGGAGAGAGGGGCTGAAGAAATGATGGGTGGGGCGCCTCCTGGCCGCGCGCCCGGGGAGCCTGATAGTTCCTCACCGTGGTGGTGAACCGGCTCGCGGCGGCGCGGGGGTGACCCCCGGCAGAAAATCGCGGTCCAGGATCTGAGCTGGCGTGTAGAGACAGCGGGCCGGGAAGGCGCTGGCCGGCAGGCCGGCCTCGAGAGTCGCGCGCCGCACCGCGTTTGGGTAGACGCCGGTAACTGACTCGCCCAGCGCCCGATGCAGGCTCGGAGAGCTCATGCCGCGGGCCGCCGGAACTCGCCTGGGACCCTATTAGATCCTCGCGCCCCTCGGGGCCGGTGGCAATTCGTGGAGCGGGATCGGGTTCCTGTAGTAGGCCTGGTAACCCTCGTCGACCAGGCGCCCTACCGTAGAGCGCCCCCGAGAAAACTTCGCACCTTGTGGCCATTCCTTCGCATATAAGGCTGGGAGGTGTAGCGATGTCTCTGCGCTGCCTGGCGATCTACGGACTAACTGCGGTTGCCCTCCTCACGGCGCCCCGACTCTGTCGCGGCCAGGTTTTCATCAGCACGGTGGCGGGCAGCGGGACCAACGCCTTCGGCGGCGATGGCGGCCCCGCCACCAGCGGGTGGCTCCAAGCTCCTAGCGGTGTGGCGGTGGACAGCGCCGGAAACCTCTACATAGTGGATGCGGGCAACTTCCGCATCCGCAAGGTCAACACGGCCGGAATCATCAGCACGGCAGCCGGCAACGGAACCTTACTGTTCTCCGGCGACGGCGGCCCGGCCACCAACGCTGGAATCCATCCGCAAGGTCTCTCCGCGGGTGTGGCGGCGGATAACTCCGGCAACCTCTACTTCGCGGACAGCGGCAACCTTCGCATCCGCAAGGTGGACTCGGCCGGAATCATTACTACGGCCGTGGGCAATGGGCAACTGATCTTCGGCGGCGACGGCGGCCCCGCCACCAGCGCGTCCCTGTTTCGTCCTGCCGGCATCGCCTTTGATAGCGCGGGGAATCTCTACATCGCCGATACCAGCCACGTTCGCGTCCGCAAGGTAGACACCTCCGGAATCATAACCACGGTAGCCGGCAGCGGAGCCTTAGGTTTCTCCGGCGATGGCGGTCCGGCAACCGGCGCGGCATTCAATGCTCCTAACGCCGTGGCCGTGGACGGGGCCGGAAACCTCTTCATAGCGGATCAGACCGCCAATCGCGTCCGCAAAGTGAACACTTCCGGAATCATAACCACGGTAGCCGGCAACGGAACTTTCGGCTTCGCCGGCGATGGCGGCCCGGCCACCAACGCTCAACTCCTGGGCATCGAAGGCATCGCCGCGGATAGCGCGGGGAACCTCTACATCGCGGATCGAAGCAACAACCGCATCCGTAAAGTGGACACGGCCGGAATCATCACCACCGTAGCCGGCGGCCGCCCTGGCTTTTCCGGCGATGGCGGCGCGGCGACCAGCGCGGGACTCTCACTTCCCTCCGGCGTAGCGGTGGATGCTGCGGGGAACCTCTATATCGCGGATACGGTAAACCACCGCATTCGCAAGGTCTCGGCGGCCCCTCCGGTCACGGCTATTTTAGCGAGCCCGAGTTCGCTGTCGTTCGCTTTCAACATCGGCGGCACCCCTCCCGCCGGCCAGGGTGTGAGCGTTTCCAGCTCGGGCGCGGCGTTGAATTACACAACCTCGACGTCCACATCGTCGGGCGGCGGTTGGCTGGCGGTATTCCCCCCCAGCGAAACCACGCCGAGCATTCTAACCGTCTCGGCAAGCCCCGCCAGGCTTGCAGCGGGGGTTTACGATGGCACGGTTACGCTCACCCCGAGCGGAGTCGGCAACACGCCGCAAGGCATTCTGGTTACCATGACCATCAACCCCGCCGTCCCACCTCCGGGCGCGCCCACCCTCTTCGCCGGCGGCGTGGTCCAGGGCGCGAGTTTCGCCCGCGCTCCCGCGCCCGTAGCCGCCGGGTCTATCGTGGCGATCTTCGGCAGCGGCTTGGCCACCGGAAGCGCCGGCGCGGCGACGGTTCCCCTGCCTGTCACGTTGGCCGGCGCTCAGGTTCTAATGAACGGCCGAGCCGCGCCTCTGTTTGCCGTTTCCCCGGGCCAGATCAACGCGCAGGTCCCCTGGGAGTTGCGGGGCAATACGACCATCAACATCCGCGTGGTTGCGAATGGATCTCCGTCCAATACGGTGGTGACCAACCTGGCGGCGGCCGCGCCCGGCATTTTCACCACGGCAGCGAGCGGCAGCGGGGCCGGCGTGGTCACCCACGCCGCCGACGGGACCTTGATCACGGCCTCCAGGCCGGCGGCTCGCGCGGAGTTCCTGACCATTTTCTGCACCGGTCTGGGACAGGTGTCCAACCAGCCTCCCGCCGGATCCGCAGGCCCTTCCGGCCCCCTGGCGGTAAGTGTCGCTCCGCCCACCGCAACCATCGGGGGCCTGCCGGCCACGGTCATCTTTTCCGGCTTGGCGCCCGGCTTCGTGGGACTCTATCAAGTCAATCTGCAGGTGCCCGCGAATGCGCCCTCGGGCGACGGCGTCGCTCTGGTCCTGACGGTCGGAGGCCAGCAGAGCAATACCGTTACGCTGGCAATCCAATAGCGAGCCTGGAAGAGGAGTGAAAAAATCCTCGCAGGTTGGAGCGGTTCTTTCGCATATGTCTCTTAGGCTCCACCAACATGAAAAAGGAATCCTAAGGAGACCATATGCGACTTGCTCATACTGTTGTCGGTTTGTTGTTGGGACTGGCCCTGGCGGTCCCCGCCTGGCCGCAAACGATCAACACCGTTGCCGGCAACTCCACCTGGGGCCAGGTTTACAACGTGACGGTGGATGCGGCGGGAAATATTTACGCGGCCGACTTCACCAAGCACGTGGTCTATAGAGTCGACCGTTTCGGGGCTACCACGACGGTGGCCGGAAACGGCCGAGCCGGCTATTCGGGCGATGGAGCGCTGGCCACCAATGCCCAACTCTTCGCGCCAGTCGGAACGGCTGTCGCCCCGGACGGCACGTTGTATATCGCCGAATTCAGCAACCACCGCATCCGCAAGGTCGCGTCCAACGGCATCATAACCACCATTGCCGGATCGGTGGGAGGCTTCACCGGTGACCAGGGTCCCGCCACCGCCGCCCGGCTCAACGCGCCGCTGAGCCTGGCGTTGGATGCAGACGGGAATCTCCTTTTCACGGATAGCGCCAATTTCCGCGTCCGCAAGATCGCGCCCAACGGTGTAATCAGCACGGTGGCGGGCACCGGCCGCTTAAGCCTATCCGGAAGCGGAGGGCCGGCCACGGCAGCCGACAGCGCCCCGGGTTGGCTGGCCCTGGGACCGGATGGCAGCATCTACTTCACGGACGACGGAGATGGGAGGTTGTTTGGCAACAGCCGCGTGCGAAAGGTGGCGCCGAACGGCACTATCTCCACCGTGGCGGGCACCGGGGTCGACGGGTTTACCGGTGACGGCGGACCGGCTACGGCGGCCCAACTGCGGTCGGTGAGCGGGGTGGCGGTGGATGCCGCAGGCAACATTTTCATCGCCGACCCTGCCAATGCGCGGATTCGCAAAGTGGATCGGAACGGATTGATCAACACGTTCGCTGGAACGGGAATCGCCGGCAGCGCCGGAGACGGCGGTCCTGCCGTCTCGGCGCAACTGAATTTCCCGTTTGGGCTGACGCTGGATACGTCCGGAAACCTGTACGTCGCCGATCGAAACAATTTGAAGATCCGCAAGATCTCGCCGCCGCCCACTCCCACCATCAGTTTCACCGACGCGGTTATTCCCTCCTTCCAGGGCAAGAGCGGCTTTGCGTCGAACAGCTACGTGGAGATTTACGGCTCCAATCTGTCCACCACGGCGCGGAGCTGGAGTGGCGGTGATTTCAACGGCGCCAATGCCCCCACGTCGCTCGATGGCGTGAGCGTGACGGTGAACGGAAAGCCGGCTTTCATCTTCTACATCAGCCCGGGGCAGATCAACATCAACACGCCGGAGGATACCGCCACCGGCCCGGTGCAGATACAGGTCCGGACGCAAGTGGGATTGAGTAACATCGGCACAGCGACTCGGGCGCGGCTTTCCCCGACCCTGCAGACGGTGCCGCAATTCCTCGTGGGCGGCAAGCAATATGTGGTCGCGCTAACGCCCGACTTCCGGTCTTTCATCGGCCGGCCGAACCTGATCCCAGGAGTGAATTTTGTCGCCGCCAAGCCGGGAGACAACATTTCCATATATGCTCTAGGCTGTGGCCCCACCAATCCGGCAACATCGGCCGGAGTGGTCACGGCCGTGAATTCCCCCCTGGCGCTGCCCTTTGATCTGCGGATTGGCGGCATTCCGGCGAATGTGACTTTTGCCGGCGTGGCTGCCGGCACCATCGGCCTCTATCAGCTCAATGCGGTGGTCCCGAATGTGGTGGCCGGCGACCACTCGATAGAGCTGATAGTGGACGGTGTGCCAAACGCGCAGAACCTGGTGATTACAGTCGGCCAATAGAGTTTTCGTGGCGCAGGCTTCAGCCTGGCTTCAGCCTGATGCCGCATACTTTTACCAGACCCGGACACAATTGTGGGGCGGCTCCCCTGAGCCGCGCCGGGCGCCCTGGCCCGGCTTGGTGGCGGATCAACAAGTTCCGTACCGGCCGGCCAGGGGGCCGGCCGCGGGGGCATTAGGCTAAAGCCTGCGCCACGTGCTTTCGCGCCATACTATGGAGAGATCACCCGCGATGCTGCGATTCCTCCTGAGTGCGGCGCTTGCCTGCTGGCTGCCGGCGGTAGTCGAAGCCGCCCGTCATCGTCTCCGCGTTCATCCCATGGCCTCCCTGACGATTTTTTCGATTGCCGAGGGCCCGGACGGGTTCCTTTGGCTGGGGACGACGGACGGACTCTACCGCTTCGATGGATTCCAGTACCACAAGATCACCAGCTACCCGTTCACATCGGCGCGTTTTGTGGCGTTCACGCAGGACGGGTCGCTCTGGTGCGCCGACTTTGACGGACTGACCCGAGTTCGCGATAACCGCTTCGAAATCCTGCTGCGGGAGAATATCAGCAACCTGGCGGGTTATCCCGACCAGTTGTTCATCCGGCCGCAAAGTCTGACCCAAGTTCGTCTCGACGGATCGGTGCATCCTCTCAATCACCGCACGCGCCGGGACCTCACCATCGATGTTTCCGGCAGACTCTGGGCGGTCTGCCTGGACCCGCAGCGGGCGTGCTGGATTGACCCCAAACAGCCCGAAACGCTCCACTCGATCGAGCTTCCACCGGGTTATCTGTTTAATCAGGTGGCGCTCGATTCGAAGGGGCGGATGTGGGCCGCGGATGGGGAGCAGGCCATCCTGCTCGAAAACGGCCGTCCGACCTTGAAGCTGCAACGGCAGCGGAGCCGCGAAAGGAGCCGGCCTGACCCCCTGCTGGTGGGCCGGAACGGCCAGCTCTGGTTTCTAGGCGAAACCATCTGGGGTCTCAATTCCAAGATCGATTTCCACGATCGCGCGGACCACGACCGCTTTCCGCCCACCTCCGGTTTCGAAGACGGTCGCGGTCATCTCTGGGTCGCGTCGCTAGGGCGGGGCTTGGTCGAATGGATTCCGGACTCGGAGTGGCGCCGTTGGTTTCCGGAAGACTTCGCGAACGAACCCACGGTTCAGGTCCTCCGAGATCAACGAGGATCCGCGATCCTGTCGACGCAAAAGAACCTTTACCGGCAGAGCGCGCCTGGGGATCCATGGTCGCCTCTGGCGAAGCAAGAGTATCGCTATTACGGGCTGTTTCCACTGGAGGGTGGCGGGTTCCTGGCGTCGACCCTGCAATTGGGCCTGGTACGGCTTTCGCCCGACGGCCGGGTGGTGGAGCGCATTAAGGATCTGGCGCCGGTCAACTATGAGTATCGTGAAATCGTGCGCGATGGAAAGGGCCGGCTCTGGGTTGGGACGAAGCGCGCACTCCTCCGGATCGAAGGCCGGCCCGGCTCGTTCCACCTGCGGCACGAGAATCTGCCGGCCATTCGAGAGGGAGAAAACGCGCACGCCGTGGACCTGGAGGTGGATGCCACGGGCCGTCTCTGGGCCGGCTACGTGGCAGGGATCGCCTGGCTCGATGACCAGGATCGATGGCACAAGCTGGTGACCGATCAAGCAGTGGAGAGCGTGCGTTCCTTCACGCTGGCGGGCGATGACATCTGGGTCGCCCATCGCGGTCCCGGCGCTTTTTCGAAGCTGCACCGGAAGGGCGAATCGTGGAGCGTTGCGATCTTCTCCGCACATGCGGGCTACGGTCCGGTGGACACGGACTTCATCAAGCGCGACTCCCGCGGCTGGATCTGGCGGGGCTCGCCCGAGGGCGTGCACATCTCGGACGGCCACCGGTTCGGGCCGAACGACTGGATTCATCTTCGACCCGGAAACGGGCTGGCCTCGAAGGAACACAACCAGTACGCCTTCTTCGAAGATGCCGATAGCAGCGTCTGGATCGCCGGCGAGGAAGGAGTTTCTCACTTCCGGCCCGCTGCTTCCTGGTTCGACGCTCCCCGCGGTGCTCCGCCCCACATCACGCGCGTGGAGGCCGATGGGCGAGTGTTCCTGTTCCCAGAGCCGCTGCCGCCGGCGCTGCCCTCGGACACGAAGGTTCTTCGGATCGACGTGGGCGCCTTACAGGCATCGCCGTTTCGCGACCATCCTCTGCGCTACCGTTTGCTGCCACTCTCCAAGGACTGGCAGCTCTCGCGCGATGGCACGCTCGAGTTTCGAAACCTGCCTGAAAGTGCGTATGCGCTCGAAACCGGTTACACGGGCAACGGACCCTCCGCGGTGGCCACGTATTCCTTCCGCATCGGGACGCCGCCGGCAATATCCTGGCGGTGGCTGCTCGGCCTCCTGATCGCCGCCAGTACACTCGTTTGGGTTATTCCTCGCGTTCCCTGGTTCGACGTGGCCCGATTTCGGATCGAAAAAGCTGTCTTCCTGGCGCGCCGGCGTTATGCTCATCGGAGGCTCAGCTCCTCGGACGCGGTTACCGATGCGCCTGACTATTCAGGCGCCACCTTCTCGGGACGCTATCATCTGAACCGGATCGTATCTCGAGGAGGCTTCTCGGTGGTTTACGAGGCGCGCGATCTCCGCGACGTTGAGGCGCGCCTGGCGGTAAAGGTCCTCCACCGAGCTGCGGGTGGAGAAGGCTGGGTTCGCGACCGCTTCGCGCACGAGGTGGCTGCTTTGCGATCCGTCAATCATCCCGGCGTGGTCCGCATTGTCGATTCCTGGATCAGCCCTGCCGGTGAACCCTGCCTGGCCATGCCTTTCCTGGACGGCCAGACTCTCCGAGCGGCTTTGGATCAGGTTCCGTTTGCTCTCGAGCGAGTGGCGCGGATTGTCACCCAGCTTGGCGCGGCTCTCTCGGCGGTGCACAGCCGGGGGATTGTTCATCGCGACCTCAAGCCTGAAAATCTGATTCTGCAATGGCCCGGAACGGATCGGGAACAGACCGTAATCATCGACTTTGGAACTGCCGGTCTGCGGAGCGCGGAAAATGAATTGGCCGCCACCACGCTGCTGGCCGGCTCGTTCCACTACATGGCGCCGGAACGGCTCACCGGCCACTACTCGCCCGCCAGCGATGTGTTTTCTCTGGGAGTCATGATTCTGGAGATGCTGACCGGGAACCGCCTGGCGGACTTGAGGAGCATGTTCTCCGATCCATCCTTCCAGACTGAGTTGGAAGGGACGCTCCTAACCTGTTTGGGCGCGGAGGCCGCAACAACTCTGGCAAATCGCCTCTCCCTGTCCTACGACCCGGAGCCCCGGCGCCGACCCACGGCTGTGAGCACCTGGGCGGCGGAGGTGGCGGCGGTGATCTGGCAAGAGTAAGGGCGTAATCCCCGCACCGGCCAAATTTTGTTCGCACCTTTCAGCAGCTCCTTCGCATATCTTCCTTAAGGGCAGGGCGCCTCTATATGACCATCCGATTCATGCCGCTTACACGATCTTGTTTCCGGAAGCAGCGCCTCGCCATGGCTACGGGACTCCTCGCCACGCTGGGGGTGGTGGAGGCGCAGAATCTTCCTCCGGTCGGCGTCCTCTATAGCTGCAACGACGGCGCCACGAAGCTCAAGATCACGCAATGCACCAGCGGAAGCAAGGCGGCCTGCGAGGTCCAGTTTTATGGGAATCAGACTCCTCCGGAACCGACCGGCAGCACGCGCATGTCCCGGGAGCAGCTCGCTGGAACGTTGCGCACCTGCGTGCTGCCGAACGGTCAGCCCGCCATCGCCACCGCGCGGCCACCGGCTGCGGCGCGGCCCGCCACGCCGCACGCCGCCAACTCCGCGTTCAAGGTGGGTGACATCGCCATGGCGTATTCCATGTTCGGCTGGATCCAAGTCCGTATCCTGGAAGTGAAGGGAGATCAGTACCGGCTGCAATACATGGATCGCTCCAACATGTGGGTGAAGGCCCGCAATCTCCGCCGGCCGACACGGGCAGGGACGCGGTCTGGAGCGGGATCGGTTCCTCCTGGGAGGGACGCTGGAACGATTACCAGGAAAGACTAGCAGCGAAAGGAAGCATACCAAAGCGCCCACGACCAATAAGTCTGGGGATGGTCCTTCTGGGTGCGGCTGCGGCCATCGCGCCAAGCGCGCCCGACCAGCCGCTCCCGAAGCTCTGAGATGTGAACAAAGCAACAGCTCAGGCCTGACGCTGCAGCCACTTCGCCATCCACTGCAGGCCAAAATCGTAATCGGCCCGCACCCGCCATGCCAAGCGACCTTGGGTCCGGCTCGTTTCGTGGATCGTCAGGCCTTCCACCGAGCGCAGCCAGATGGTCTCGGCCACCTTCGGATCCATCGCTCGAAGCTTCTCGAACACCATCTTCACGGCCAGGAGCGATTCCGGACTGGCCGCGTTCCGATTGGCGGGAAGCAATAGTTGCGGAATCAATTCCGGCGGGACCAGCATCGCCGGCTTCTTCACCCGCGCGTGGTCGATCAGAACCTGGCGCATGGCGCGCGCCGACAGGCGGAAAAAGTGGTCTTCGCTCAGGATACGCGTTTCCAGGCGGTGCAACTTCAGGAACAGCTCACTGACCAGGGCCGTGGGTTGCAGGGTGTGTCCGGGCCGTTCCCGCCGGAGTAGAGCGGAGGCGATCACTCTCAAGCGCTGGAACGCCAGTTTGTATACCACGTCTCGGGCGAGGTTGTCGCCCAGTTGGGCCTTCTGCCATAGGGATGCAAATGCTTGGGGCATCGCTGGTTGGCAGTATAGCAGAGCGTGGCCCCAGGAGCGGCTTTCAGGTCCACCAGTGTGTAGATCCCCATCTCCGGAATTGTAAACTGACCAGACTGTTCTTCATCGCCCCGGCCAGCAAGCTGATGTCGGTGGAGGTGAAGACGGCGCCGAAGTTCGAGGCCACCGTTCCCAAGGCGCTGTTCCAGACCCGCATTCTCGGCGCCGCGCCCCAGGCCGCCCACTACTCCGATGTGGCCCCCGACGGCCGGCGGTTCTTGATCAACAGCTATTTGACGGGCCCCGGCTGCGCTAACATGTTACTCCGGCGTCCCAGGCATGAAGTGGTTCGAGAAAAGCAGCCCCACGCTGCCCTTCCAGAAGCAACTGGAGCAGGCTGAAAAACTGGCCAGGCAGTCGCTCGCGAACCCCTCCCCCGAGGTGGCCGCCGCCCTGCTGGAGCTGGCGCCCGAGCTTCGCCGCTGGGGGCGGCGCCAGACCGCTGATCGGCTGGAGCAGGCCTGCCGGAACCGCCCGGTCGCCGCCGGTGACCACCCCCTGGCGCGCCGGCTGAGCGACGCCGCCGGCCGGCTTCGCGCCATGCACCAGACCATCTGCGCCTCCTTTGACCGCGACTCCGCCGACGAGGAGCATTTCCCTTCCCGCATTGACCCCCGCATCTGGCACGTCAAGCTGCTGGTTGACTTTCTGGGCGACTTGACCGGCCGCCGCGTGCTGGACGCCGGGTGCGGCAAGGGCCGCTTCGCCCGCCTGCTGCTGGAGCGCTTTCCGACCGCCGAGATCTGGGGCCTGGACCTCTCGGCCGAAATGCTGCGCCACGTGCCGGCAGGAATCCACACCCGCCAGGGGACCCTCACCGATCTGCCCTTCGAAGACGCCAGCTTCGATGGCCTCTACGCCATCGAGTCGCTGGAGCACGCCGTGGAGATCGAGGCCGCCATCGGCGAGCTGTGCCGGGTGGCCCGCCCCGGCGCCCGCCTGGTGATTATCGATAAGAACGTGGAGATGACCGGTCGTTTGGCCACTCCGGAGTGGGAAAAGTGGTTCGGCCGCCGGGAGCTGGAACGCCTGCTGGCCCGTTGGTGCCGCCAGGTTTCGAGCCGCCCCATTTCCTACTGGGAAGATGTAGCCCCCGACGGCCTGTTTCTGTCCTGGACGGCGATTCGGTGACACCCCCGACAGGCAGGAATGCCTGTGTTACCTTACTCCTATGGCCGCCTTCCAGGAGATTGTCGAGGCTGAAGGCCATCTCATCGACTCCCACGTCATGGAGGCCGTCTTCGACAAGGTCGTCGAGCACCAGGCTTCCTTCGAGGTCGAGGAGTTCCGCATCGGCCGAACCAACAGCGACGCCTCCTACATGCGGATGCGGGTGGCCGCTCCGTCGGCCGATTCCATGACGCGGCTGCTGGAAGACCTGCTGGGTCTGGGCTGCTCGCCGGTCTCCAAGGAAGACGCTCTGCTGCGACGCGTGGAGCGCGACTGCTGCGCCCCGGAGGATTTTTACTCCACGACGAACCTGCGCACCCAGGTCCGCGTCAACGGCCGCTGGCTCGAGGTGGAGGACCAGCGCATGGACGCCCTGATCGTGGTCGATGGTCCGCGCGCCGCCTGCCGCCGCCTGCGGGACCTGCGCGCCGGCGACGGCGTCGTCTGCGGCCGCCATGGCCTCCGCGTGATCCCGGAGTCGAAGGAGCGCGACCGGCTGGCCTTTGCTTTCATGACCCACGGCATCAGCTCGGAGCGCCAGGTGGAAACCGCTGTCCGGCAGACGGCGACGCTCATCCGTCAGACCATCGGCGCGGGCCAGCGAGTGGTAGTGGTGGCCGGCCCGGTGGTGGTCCACACCGGTGGGGGACCAGCCCTCTCGGAGTTGATCCGGGCCGGCTACGTCCACGCCCTGCTGAGCGGCAATGCCTTGGGCGTCCACGACGTCGAATCGGCCCTGCACGGCACCTCGCTGGGCGTGCGCCTCAGCGACGGCCGCCCCGAGGAGCACGGTCACCGCAACCACATGCGGGCCATCAACGCCATCTACCATTGCGGCGGCGTCCGCCCGGCGGTGGAGTGCGGCCGGCTCACCTCCGGCATCCTCTACCAGTGCGTCAAGAGCGAGGCGCCTTTTGTGCTGGCCGGCAGCCTCCGCGACGACGGGCCGCTGCCCGACACCGTCGTCGACATGAACCTGGCTCAGGATCTATACCAGCAACACCTGCGGGGCGCCGGCCTGGTGCTGTGCCTGGGATCCATGCTCCACTCCATCGCCACCGGCAACATGCTGCCGGCCTGGGTCAAGATCGTCTGTGTCGACATCAACCCGGCCGTCTCCACCAAGGTGTCGGACCGCGGCACCGGCCAGGCCGTCGGCGTGGTCACCGACGTGGGCCTGTTTCTGGACCTGCTGGCCCGCTGCCTCTCGCCGGAGTGGAAGAAATAAGTGACCCTGGCGGAGCTCGAGCTGCGGATCGCAGGGTGGGAGGACCTCCACACGGAATTCAAGCAGTGGCCCTTGCAGCCGGACGATGTATCCGCCGCCCTGGTGGCCTTCGCCAATGCCGCAGGAGGCCAGCTGTTCCTGGGGGTGAGCGAAGGCCGCCAAATAGCGGGCGTTCCCGACCCGGACCGGGTGTTGCGCGAAGTCGACAATGTCGCTGCCAACAACTGCGCTCCCCCGGTAACCGTAGTTCAGCAGATTCTGCGCGAGGTTCTGCCGGGTCGCTCGATTGTCGTCGTCGACGTCCCCAGGGGTGACGCCCGGCCGTACCGCACCAACCGCGGGGTCTACTACCTCAGGACATCTTCCGGCCGGCGACATGCCTCACGGGAAGAGATACTACGGCTGTTCCAGGCCACCGAAAGCTTCTACTATGACGAGAAACCTCTGCCTCTCCTCGGAATCGCCGACATCGACTTCGCCGCCGTGGAGCATTACTTGCAACGAGTCCAGCGCCTGGATCCGGACCTCGGCGTCGAGCCATTGCTCCGCAGTTGGCGGCTGGTGGCCGGCGATCATCCCACCATCGCCGGCATGGTTCTGTTTGGCAGGACTCCCCAGACGCACCTGCCGTTTGCCCAAATCAATGCTCTGCGATTCCCGGGAACGGACAGCTCGGCCGACCCGTCGGACGTGAAGGAGCTCCAGGGCCAGTTGTTGGACGTTATCGACCAGGCTCAGCGATTCCTGCGGCTCCATCTGCCAACCCCTCATCAGATCCGCGGCTTCGAGCCAGAGGCGAAGCCGGAGCTGCCGGAGGAGGCGTTGCGCGAGGCCATCGTCAACGCCGTGGTCCACCGGGATTACACCGTCCATGGCCCGGTCCGCCTGTTCGTCTTCGACGATCGCATCGAGGTTCACTCGCCTGGTCGGGCTCCGAACACCGTGGATGAGGCCGCCATGCGGGCCGGGGTTCATGTGGTTCGCAATCCGCACCTCTACTCCAGGTTGGCCGACGCCGGGCTGGTGACCCGCGCCGGCAGCGGCATCCGCCGGATGAGCCGGCTGATTCGAGAGGCGACCGGGCGCGACATTGGCCTGGCTCTCGGCGACTACGAGGTTCTGGTCACCATCCCGAGAAAGGAACCCTCATGAAACCGATCTCCCGCCGCCATCTGGCTCGCCTGGCTGCCGGCGCCATCACGGCCCAGGCGGCCGCCGCGCCGCAGGCCAGCTATGTCGGGCCGCTTACCGGCGTCCAGAAGGGTCTCCAGGACCGGCGCTTCGATCCGGTGGCCTACACCATGGATCTGTTCGATGCCGCGCCCCGCCGCCTGCGGTTTCAGGCGCGCAGTCCCAAGGAGGCCCGCGCCTGGCAGCGAAAGCTGGCCGCCAAGGTCACCGAGCTGCTGGGCGGCTTCCCGGCTGCGCCGGCGCCGCTCAAGGCCGCGGTGCTCGAAACCCGAGACTTCCCCGGTTATGGCAGCGAGAAGGTGGTCTTTGACAGCCGTCCAGGGGTCAGCGTCCTTGCGTATGTGCTAATACCCAAGGAGGCCAGGCCGCCGGTTCCCGTCATGATCTGCGTCCCCGGCCACGGCCGCGGCGTCGACGACATCGTGGGTATCGACGAGAAAGGACAGGACCGCGCCAACAAGCCCGGCTACCAGCACGACTTCGCCCTCCAGGTGGTGGAAGCCGGCCTGGCGGCGGTGGCCATCGAGCCGATGGCTTTCGGCTGCCGGCGCGATCCCATCACCGCCAAGGGGGCCCTGACTCGCTCGGCCTGCCAGCCGGCCGCCGGGGCCGCCTTGCTGTTCGGCCAGACCATGATCGGCTGGCGCGTCTACGACGTCATGCGGACCATCGATTACATCGCCACCCGGGGCGATCTGGACGCCGCGCGCGTGGGCTGCATGGGGATCTCCGGGGGCGGCACCTGCACGGTGTTCTCAGCCGCCCTGGAACCCCGCCTGCGCCTGGCGCTGGTCAGCGGCTATCTCAACACCTTCCGGGCCAGCATCGGCAGCCTTTCCCACTGTATCGATAATTATGTCCCAGGAATTCTGAACTGGGCCGAGATGCACGACGTCGCCGGCCTGATGGCGCCCCGGCCCCTGTTCATCGAGTCCGGCGAGAAGGACAACATCTTCCCGATCCAGGCCAGCATCGAGAGCTTCCAGAGAGTCAAGGAAATCTACGGCGTCTTCGGCGCCGGCGATCGCGTGGAGCAGGAAGTTTTCCCCAATGCCCACAGCTTCTGGGGCCGCCGCGGCATTCCGTTCCTGGTGGGTCACCTGAGGGCCTGATGCGGTTACGGCGCCTGGCGCCGCTTGCTCCAGCGCTCCAGGACCTCGCCCAGCGGCACGCCCAGGAACATGAACAGCACGAACACCGGCATCGCCCGGTCGCCCGGAATGGCCATCAGGTGCGTCACCGCCAGGGCGGCGCTTGTCATCCCGATGATGGACCAAAAGGTGTGGATGGGGGTGTCTCGTTTCATGGCCGAGCCCATTATAGCCCATCACCCCGCCGGATGAAAATGGGGGGCCAGGCGAGGTGCTTGACCGTTTTGGGGAAGCCGTCGTGGCGCACGCTGTCAGCGTGCAGCGGCGAGCTTCAGCTCGCCGAAGGGCGGCGGTGAAACCACGCAGCGTGGGCTGAAGCCCACGCCGGCACGCTGAAGCGTGCCGCCACGACCGCCGGCGTTGAGCGAATTCTTTCACAGCTCCTTCAGCGTGCAGCGGCGAGCTTCAGCTCGCCGAAGGGCGGCGGTGAAACCGCGCAGCGTGGGCTGAAGCCCACGCCGGCAGGCTGAAGCGTGCGCCACGTCGCCTCGCAGCCTGGCAAACTCCGCAAAACGGTTAACCACCCGCCGGCCAACCCCATTTTCAAGGCAAGAATGCCTGTCCTACCTACCGGTGGAGCCGAAGCCCCCCTCTCCGCGCGTGGAGGCGCTCAGAGTCTGTTCCACTCTCCATTCCACGGCCGCGTAAGGGGCAATGATCAACTGCGCAATGCGGTCTCCGGCCCGAATCCGGAAGTCCTCCCGGCCGTGGTTGACGAGGATCACTCGCACCTCTCCCCGATACCCAGGGTCGACGGTGCCCGGCGAGTTCAGCAGCGTGACGCCGTGTCGCAGCGCCAGGCCGCTGCGGGGCCGCACCTGGCCCTCATACCCAGAGGGGATCTCCAGGATCAGGCCGGTTCCCACGGCGCCCCACTGGCCCGGTCCCAGGGCCAGTTCCTCGACCGCGAACAGGTCCATGCCGGCGTCGTCGGTGGGCGAGTGCGCGCAGCGCGGCAGGCGCGCTTCCGGATGGATCAGGGTGGCGCCGATCTGGATGGCCTTCAAGAGATCGGCCCCCGCCAGGCGTTCAGCCGCGCCTCGAGTTCTCGCCGGACGCCGGCGGCCCCGCGCTCCTCCGCCCGATTTACGGTTTCCTGCGGGTCTTGTTCCAGGTCGTACAGCTCTCGGTTGCCCCGGTCGTACCAGTTCAGCTTCCATTTCCGGGTTCGGATGGTTCGGATGGGGTTGACCCACTTCTGCTTGGCGTAGTATTCGAGAAAGACGGCGTCCCGGGCCTCGCGCTGCCGCGTCAGGTCCAGGCCCGAGATGGCGCCGGGCCATTTCAGCCCCGCCAGCGCCGCCAGGGTCGGGGCCAGGTCCGCCTGGGTGACCAGGTCCTGGCGGCGCCCGCTCCGCCACGCCGGGGTCGCGATGACCAGCGGAATCCGGACCAGCTCCTCATACATGAAAGGACCCTTGAACGGCAGGCCGTGCTCTCCCAGAGCGTCGCCGTGGTCGGTGGTGTAGACGGCGATCACGCTGCCCAGGTCCGGCAGGGCCTGCAGCACCGTTCCCAGGCAGGCGTCGGCCTTCTCCACCAGCTCGCAGTAGTAGCTCCGATAGCGAATCCATTCGTCGCGGGTGAAGTGCCGCGTGGCCTGCCCCTGGTCCTGGTCCACGAACTGCTGCTGCTCGGAGGGCTTCCCCTTCAGGTTTTCCAGGCCCGTCGCCGGCGGCCGGACCCCGGGGCGGGGCAGCACCCGGTCCACCAGCTTCGGCAGGTCATAGATATGATGCGGATTCAGTATCGAGACCCAAGCCAGCCACGGCCCCCGCCGGGTGCGGATCCACTGGGCCGCCTCTTTCGCCACCACCTCATCTTGTCCTGGCACATAGGTCGAGAAGCCGCTGGCGTCGCCCCCCAGGTGCCACTTGCCGAAGTACCCGGTTTGGTAGCCGGCTTCGCGAAATACGCTCCCCACCGTCGGCAGCGAGGCCGGAAGCGGCTTGCCGAGCGAGCCGCCATCCACGTTGGTCAGCACCCCGGACCGGTGCGGCTCCAAGCCCGTCAGCAGCGCCGCCCGCGCCGGCGAGCATTGCGGCGTGTTGCAAAAGGCCTGGGTGAACTCGACGCCGCCCTCCATCAAGCGCCGCCGGTGGGGCAGCTTCACCGGCCCGGGCAACAGCGCCGACTCCTGGTCGGACAGGAAGACCATCACATGGGGCCGCTCTCCCGCCCGGGCCGCTGCTGCCAGGCTGCCCAGAAACCCCCGCCGGCTCGAGTTTGTCATCGCTCGCTCACCCCGAGAGCATAGCAAGACGCGAGAAAATCGGGCAGTTGCGACGCCGCCCGGAGCCGGGTCATCCCGAGCGTAGCGAGGGATCTGCTTTCGCCCCGCCGCAACAGCAGATCCCTCGCTGCGCTCGGGATGACAATCGCGGGGCCTATGTCGCGCACCCGCCGGGCGTTGGTATACTGGTCCATACCACATGAAACCACTTCACGCCTTGCTGTGCGTCTGCCTGGGTCTGAGCGCCGCTGAACCGTCGGAGAACTGGCCGCAATGGCGCGGCCCGCACCTGAACGGCTCGAGCACCACGGCGAAAAACCTGCCCGTCCGCTGGAGCCCGACCGAAAACGTCGCCTGGCGACTCGATCTACCGAGCTGGGGCGCGGCCACGCCGATCGTGTGGGAAGACACGATCTTCATCACGTCAGCCGAGAAGGACTTCGCCAATCCGCCGAGGTTCGCGCCGGGCGGACCGCCCTTCGGAGGTGGCAGACCCGGCGGACCGCGGCCCGGTGGACCTCCGGGCGGCCCGCGCCCGGGTGGACCACCGCCCGGCCCAGGGCCAGGGGCTCGCGGAGGGCCGCAAGCCTACGAGCATGACAATCTGATTCTCCTCGCCGTCAACCGCCAGGAGGGGTCCATCCGCTGGAGCCGCGTCATCGGGCGCGGCAATCGCATCCACCGCAAGCAGAATCTCTCGTCGCCGTCTCCGGTCACCGACGGCCAGCGGGTCTGGTGGATGACCGGCACGGGCATTCTCTCCTGCTTCGATTTCAGCGGCAAGCTGATTTGGCAGCGCGACATCCAGAAGGACTACGGGCGCTTCGGACTGAATCACGGCTACGCATCGACCCCCTTGCTTCACGGCGACCGCCTGTACCTCCAGGTAGTCCACGGCATGCACACGGACGATCCCTCTTACGTCTTCGCCGTCGACAAGAGTACTGGCAAGACTATCTGGAAGGTCGAGCGGCCGACGGAGGCGCAGTTCGAGTCGCCGGACAATTACGGCACGCCCGGGCTGGCGCGCGTGAGCGGCAAGTTGCAAGTGGTCGTCTCCGGAGCGGACTGGGTCACCGGACATGACATCGACGCCGGCAAGGAACTCTGGCGCATGGGCGGTTTCAACCCCAACAACGAGCGCGCCTACCGGACCATCGGTTCGTCACTGGTGCTCGACGACCTGGTGTTCACCTCCAGCACGCGGGGCAGGCCGTTCATCGCCTTCCGGGCCGGCGGCTCGGGGGTGATCACGGATACCAACCAGCTCTGGAAAAACAATCTCGGCGCCGACGTGCCAACGCCCACGACCGACGGCAAGCGCATCTACCTGGTGAGCGACAACGGCATCATGCGGAGCTTCGAGGCCCGCGCCGGCCGGTTGATTTGGGACAACCAGCGCATCGAGCCCGGCACCTACAGCTCGTCACCCCTGCTGGCCGACGGCAAGCTGTACCTGACCAGCGAGGACGGCTCCACCACGGTGCTCAAGGCCGGGGAGGAGTTCGAGGTGCTGGCCATCAACAAGCTCGACAGCCACACCCTGGCAAGTCCGGTGGCGGTCGGTAATCAGATCTTCCTGCGCACCGCGGAGCACCTCTACTGTTTCTCGCAAAAGCCGGGCCGCTGAGGCCGCCCCCACCGGCGCCATTGTCATCCCGAGCGTAGCGAGGGATCTGCTTTTCGCCCCGCCCACAACAGCAGATCCCTCGCTACGCTCGGGATGACATTGGCGCGGGACCGGCCCTACCGGTTGTACTTCGGCACCACAACAGCAGATCCCTCGCTACGCTCGGGATGACATTGGCGCGGGACCGGCCCTACCGGTTGTACTTCGGCGCCACAACAGCAGATCCCTCGCTACGCTCGGGATGACAATGGCGCGGGACCGGCCCTACCGGTTGTACTTCGGCGCCGCCCCGCGCAGCCGGCCCCACACGACATCACAGGCCTCTAGCACTTCCCCCTGGAGCGGCTTGCCCTCCACGGCCCGCAGGTTCTCCTCGAGCTGCTCCATGCGCGAGGCCCCCAGGATCACCCCGTCGATCCCCGGCTGCTGGAGCGCCCAAACCAGGGCCAACTCCACGAGCGTCCGGCCACAGCGCGCCGTCAGGTTCTCCAGCTCCTCGACGGCCCCGAACATCTGCTGGTGCCAATAGCGGTTCAGGTACATCTGGTTGCCGTCGAAGCGGGTACCCGCCGCCGGCCCGGCCTCCCGGCGCTGTTTCCCCGTAAGCAGCCCCCCGGCCAGCGGGTTGTACACATAATTGCTGATACCAAACTGGCGGGTGAACACCAGGTACTCCTGCTCGATGCCGCGGGCCAGCAGGTTGTACATCGGCTGCGCGATCCGGGGTGGCCGCCAGCCGCCCTTCTCGCACAGCCACCAGATGTTGCACATTTGCCAGGCCGAGTAGTTGGAGGTCGCCGGATACCGGACCTTTCCCTGGCGCACCAGCTGGTCGATGGCCTCCAGGGTTTCTTCGAGGGGCGCCTTGTAATCGGGCTGGTGCAGGTAGTAGATGTCCAGGTAATCGGTCCGGAGCCGGCGGAGCGAGGCCTCCACGGCCTTCGAGATAGCGGCCCGCGACAGCCCCTGATCCTCGGGACCCTCACCCATCCTGTTGAACACCTTGCTGGCGACCACGACCTGCTGGCGCCGCCCGGCCAGCGCCCGGCCCAGGATCTCCTCCGAGGCCCCCTTGTTATAAGCGTTGGCGGTGTCGAAGAAGTTGACGCCGGTCGCGAGGCAGCGGTCCACCATGCTCCGAGCCGTCGCCTCATCGGCCTGGGCGCCGAACGTCATGGTCCCCATCGAGACCCGCGAGAGCTTCAAATCGGTTCCAATCGGGGTGTGGTATTCCATTTTGGAGAGCGACGATGGTAGCATAAGGCCGTGACAAAGCGGCGGGATTTTCTGAAGGCCACGGCGGGGTGGGGCGCCTCGGCGGCATGGGGCCAGGTGCGCTCCGGTGAGCTGCGGATCACCCGGGTCGAGCCTTACGTGCTGCGCATCGGGCGGCGCAGCGACCTGGTCTTCGTCCGGATCGAGACGGCCGACGGGATCCACGGCTGGGGCGAAGGGACCACCCCGCCGACCGTGGCCGCCGTGGTGGCCCAGATCCGCGAGTGCGGCAAGCTCTGCGTCGGCCAGAGCGCCTGGGACATCGAGAAGCTCTGGCGGCGAATGTACCTGGCCGAGGAGAACACCTTGGGCGGGACGCTGTTTGCCGCCATCAGCGCCATCGACATCGCCCTGTGGGACATCGTGGGAAAGAAGCTGGGCGCGCCGGTCTACAAGCTGCTCGGCGGCAAAACCCACGAAAAGCTCCGTATTTACGCCAGCTACCGGTGGGGTAACATCCCGCGCACCCGGGAGGCTTACGCGCGGCGCACCCGGGAGCTGATGGCCCAGGGCGCCACCGCCGGCAAGTACGACCCCTTCGGCCCCTACCCCGGCTTCGACCGCCAGCTCCCGACCGCCGTCCTCAACGAGGTTCGCGAGATGATCGCCGGCATCCGGGAGGGCGGACCGAGCTTTGACATCTGCGTGGAGGCCCACGGCAAGTTCAACATCGCCTCGGCCGGCCGCATCGCCAAGATGCTGGAGCCCTTCGACGTGTTCTTTCTCGAAGAGCCGGTGCCGCCCGAGAACGTTGACGCCATGGCGGCCGTGCAACGCTCCACCAACATTCCCATCGCCACCGGCGAGGGCCTGCAATCGCACTGGAACTACCGCGAGGTACTGGCCAAGGGCGCCGCTCGCATCTTGCAGCCGGACGCCGCCCGCACCGGCGGCATCACGGCCCTGAAGAAGATCGCCACCCTGGCCGACGCCCACTACGTCACCATCGCCCCGCACAACCCCAACGGCCCGGTGTGCACCGCCGCCAGCATCCACGTGGCCGCCAGCATCCCCAACTTCCTCATCATGGAGGAGGGCGCCACCAGCACTCCCGAGTACAACGACATCTTCGTTGGCGGCTGGAAGCCGACCCTGGCCGAGTGGCAGATCCCCGAGGCGCCCGGCCTGGGGGTGGACTTCCCGCCGCCGTTCCTGCGAGAGCGGGCGGTGAAGGGTTGAGAGCTGATTTACCACAGAGTCACAGAGGACACCGAGTCCCCCTATCGCTGATCGTGCAACAGCCCATGGCACGTGGCACCGGACTTCCTGCCGGCTATCCTGCACTGCTGGATGAGCTCAAGCAGCGCATCCGTGCCATGCAGCTCAAGGCCGCCGTCTCGGTCAACCGGGAGCTGATTGCCCTGTACTGGCACATCGGGGAGTCGATTGCGGAGCGACAGCGCGTCGAGGGCTGGGGCAAGACCGTTGTCCAACGCCTGGCGGCCGATCTCCAGCGCGAGTTTCCCGGCATCAGCGGGTTCTCGCCCTCCAACATCTGGCGGATGCGGGCTTTCTATCTGGCGTGGACGGAGGGCGCCTCAAGACTCGCACAACCTGTGCGAGAATTGGACTTCGCGCCCCCGCCACCGGAGGTCACGGGGATCCCGTGGGGCCACAACGTATGTCTCGTCGAGACGGTCAAAGACCCCACGGTGCGCCTCTGGTACGCGCGGCAGACCGTCGAACACGGCTGGTCGCGTGCCGTGTTGGTTCACCAGATGGAGTCGGATCTCTTCAAGCGGCAGGGCAAGGCCGTCACCAACTTCCAGGCCACGCTCCCGCCGCCCCAGTCCGACCTGGCGCAGCAGGTGCTGAAGGACCCCTACAACTTCGATTTCCTCACGCTGGCCGCCGGCGCCCGTGAACGGGAGCTGGAGCAGGGCCTGCTCGCTCACCTTCGCAAGTTCCTGCTGGAGCTGGGTGCGGGCTTCGCTTTCGTGGGCGAGCAGCATCACCTCGAAGTGGGAGGCGAGGCCTTCTACCTTGACCTGCTTTTCTACCACTTGCGCTTGCGCTGCTTCGTCGTCATCGACCTCAAGATGGAGCCGTTTAAGCCGGAATTCGCCGGGAAGATGAACTTCTACCTCTCAGCCGTGGACGACCTGCTGCGCCACGAGGACGATCAGCCGAGCATCGGCCTCATTCTCTGCAAGGAGAAGAACCGGCTCGTCGTCGAGTACGCGCTCCGGGACACCCAAAAGCCGATCGGCGTCTCGGCCTATCGGATCACCCAACGTCTCCCGGTGCGGCTCAAGGGGAGCCTCCCGACGGTGGAGCAGCTCGAGGCGGAACTGGGCAACCGCCCCCAGGGAGCGAACCATGATGGCTGATTTGCCACAGAGGACACAGAGTCGCCCCGCCTCTGTACTACTAGCCCGGAAACCCTTCGCGGCTCGCGACGATTCTTCGCCCGGTCGCTCAGTCGCCCCCTCGCCCCCGCGGCCCGCGACGGCGGGCAGCCGGTTTCGGTTGTGGCGGAGCCGCGCTGTGTCCTCTGTGGCTCGGTGGCGAATAGGAGGTTAGAACAGCGTGGAAGGCGGCTTGCTGTCTCACTACCGGATCATCCGGGAGCTCGGACACGGCGGCATGGGTGTCGTCTACCTAGCCGAGGACACCAAGCTCGGCCGGCTGGTGGCGCTGAAGGTTCTGGCCGATCATCTGACCGGGTCCCCGGAGAGCCTGGAGCGCTTTCGCACCGAGGCCCGCGCGGCCGCGGCGCTGAATCATCCCAACATCGCCACCCTCTATTCGGTCGAGGAAGCCGGCGAAAAAACCTTCCTCACGATGGAGTACGTGGACGGGCAGCCGCTCGCCGCGCTGCTGGCGTCCGGCGGGCTGGAGCTGAACCGGTTCTTCCAATGGTTCACCGCCCTGGCCGACGCCTTCGCGCACGCCCACGAGAAAGGAATCGTGCACCGCGACATCAAACCGGAAAATATCCTGCTGACGCGGGACCAGGCGCCCAAGATCCTGGATTTCGGACTGGCGCGGATCGATCGGCCGTCGCTGGCGCCGGCCGGGGAAATGGCGCCCACGGTGAGCGTGCACCTCACGCTAAAAGGGACGGTGATGGGGACGGTGGCCTACATGTCGCCGGAGCAGGCCGCCGGCCGGCCCCTCGACAGCCGCAGCGACATCTTCAGCCTGGGCATCGTGATGTACGAGGCGCTGTCGGGCAAGCGACCGTTCCAGGGCGATACCGCGCTGGCCACGCTGAGCAGCATCATCAAGGACGAGCCGCCGGCGAT
>Ga0247727_10001852_pt1 | contig 49103 bp, 43 predicted proteins | sample WisWelCaveWW1625_FD_202498 | JGI IMG/M metagenome (GOLD analysis project Ga0247727, IMG submission 202498) | Biofilm microbial communities from Wishing Well Cave, Virginia, United States - WW16-25 | ecosystem: Environmental > Aquatic > Deep subsurface > Groundwater > Cave microbial mat | place...
AAGGATGGCGATAGCGTTGATACTGCAGTTCTTTGAGGATTTCTGGCGTAAATTCGAGTTGGATTGTCATTTTTCTATCTTACCAGACCGACGCCTAAATGCGCAATTCGTCCCCGTGCTGAGTATACTTATGCAAGAGGTCTAATACGAAAAACCACATCTTATCCCTCCACAATGCGGGATAAAACGCCTATATACAACCATGGAACCCAAGCCCAAAGTCCGCTCGAATAATCCCCAATTGCCAATTACGCATCCTCTTAACCCGCGGCACATCCCGCTCAATCGGGATAACCAGCGCGCCTGTGAAAGTGTTCACTTCAACGCCGACATTTTGAACGGCCCCTGTTTGAGCAGGATCACATCCGCCCGCCGCAGGGCAATGTACTCGACTTCCTGCCGGATGCGGAATTTCTCATCGCGGTTGTGTGCCCGCAGGTGGGCGATGGCGTGTTCCCAGACCTGCTGCCGCCAGCGGTTGACGATCCTGGAAGCCATCCAGTCATCGAAATTGACCGTACCCTGGGACAACAGGTCGAGCATGGGCGAATATTTCGCGATGATTTGCTCCTGTACGGCGTCCACCGTGCGGGCAATGACCACGTCACGTTTACGTGGGTATGATCGGCGTGGCGTTGTTCAAGAAGTTTCGGCGTCATGTGCGCCCATTCCGGCCCGAGCATATCAATGAGCGTGAAAACCAGATCATGGCTGATGTGGGCATTCATCCCCAGCAGGAGGTGCTGGAAGGTCATCACCGATGGGTCTGCCGTTCCCTGCAGGGCGACGCGCCAAACCGGGGGGGTGCTGAACCAGTTTTTCTCGTGGATTTCCAGGGCGGCGAAGTAGTAACCGGCAAAGGTCTCCAGCAGGGTTTGCACCCAAGCTCCGTCATGAAATTCCCCATCTTGCAAGGCCGTCGCATGTTTTCCGTCATCAACAGATAGGTATGGGCGAAGATGACGCGCCGGTCTTTGGCCGCCTCCCATTTACGGACATTGGTGCGCATCCTCTGTTCAACGGACACCCTTTTGCCGGAGAGATAAGTGGTAATGTTGCCCGGTATCAGCCGGCCCTGCGAGACAACCGTTGGCAGGCTGTTACTCTCATCCGGCTCCAGGTAGGTTTCCTCGCCGGGGAGGGACAGGGGCGCGTTTTGCGGCATTAGAATTTGAGTTGCCCGGATCACGCTGCGGTGCAATTGTTTAATGGCCTCGTCCTGCAACTCCGGGTCGGCCAGATAGGCATCGTAGGCGGTTTTGGAATGGAAGCGCAGGACGTGAATCCTGTCCGGCGTTACGCCCGTCGCCAGCTTTTCAGGCACAAAGCCAGCCACCAGATCACCCTCGCAGCGCAGGATAATCTCGACCAGCTCGGCCTCGTATTGTTCGAAGAGGCCTTCCTGTTCGGGCTGGAGTTGATAGTGGATGATGGCGACAAATGACATGGGAAGTTCCCCGGCCTGGGGGCGCGGCAGGTGTCCTATTTCCCCACCGAACGGCTGGCGACGATCAGCCCGACTGCGGCCCCAACGCCTGCCCCCAGCCCGGCAGCCAGCGTCCAACTGAAAACGTTGTTGAGCACGACGATCAACAGAATGCCCAGGATGGTGCCAATGACCAGGCCAATGATCTGCTGGCGGGAAAGCGGGGATGATTTCGGTTTTTCGTCCATGTTCTCATACATTCCTTTATGGTAACTGCTCAGCTATCCGCCTCCGCCGGGGGTTTCAACCCCCGGCTGGCGTTGCCGTCTGAAGACGGCTCATCACCAGTTGCCAGCCCGCTTTAGCGGGCTTCACGGCCTCAGCCGGTGGATTTATCCACCGGCGATGCAGGACAAGGCATGTTGGCTGAGCAGTTACCCTTCATGTTGATTTGGCAGTACTGTACGCATTTGGAAACACCAGCACAGTATAAACGATGTGTGTCGGCCAGCTCTACTCCTCCACCAGCACGACGACCCCCATTTTACCCAGCACCGACCACGAGCGCATAAACTGCGCCGTGCTCACGCTGTACACGCGTTCATTGTCCAGTACGGTCAGGGTTTCCCCGCCATACCCGATCACGATAAAGGTATGCTCAAAGCGCGCCACAACCGTTGTGGCCCCGCTTTGGGAGGTGTATTCCACGGGGGTCCCGGCCCCCATATCGCTGATCGCCCACACCATGACCGGCCTCCCCGCGGCAATTTCAGCCTTGATCTCATCGAGCGTCATCCCCTTGCGCGCCTCCGCTGGCAGGCCGAACTCCCGCAGCAGGGCAGCCACCGGCCCGGCGTGAACACCATACCCATCGGGCGGCAATTGCCCCAGATACCCGTTCACATCCCCCACAAAGCCCTCGTCCGGGTCATCCGAGTCCGGCAGGGCGTGCAGGAACTCAAGTTCTCCCACCTCCACGCCAAAATACCGCGCAAAATCCGCAGCCGAGCGGCTCTCACAACTCAGGTTGAAGGTTTGCGGGTAGCCCCAAATGCCGTCAATATACGCTTCTGCTGGAATGGATGGCGTTTGCGTCGCGGTTGGCAGGGCCGTCGCGGTTGGCGTGTGGGTTGGCAGTAGCGACGGCGTAAACGTGGGCGTCAGCGGGAGCGGTAGGAACGGCGTGGGCGTGGCAGGCAGCGTGGCCGTCGGCGTCGGCGTGAATTCCGGCGGCGGGCTGCCGATGGCTAAAGGCGATACTGCCGTACCGCCCGGCCAGGTTCCAAAAATCACCATGCCAGTGACAGCTGCACTTATGGCCCCCAGAAGAAACAACGCCCAAATCACGCCCTTACCGACTGACATAGCCCCATTATAAGGATCGCATCAAATCACCGCCATTACCTCGCCCCCGGCAATTTTCACCAGCGCCGCCGGGGTCAGGCGGAAGACCGCATGCGGCGTCCCCGCTGCGGCCCAAATTTCATCAAATTTCAGCAAATCCTGATCGATGAACACGACCAGTGGCTGATCATGGCCCGCCGGGGGCACACCGCCTATCACGAAGCCGGTGCGATCCCGGACAAAATCCGCATCCCCTTTGGTGATCCTTTCACCCAACCGCGTCCCAATGGTTTCCTCATTCACCCGGTTGGTCCCGCTGGCGATAACAAGCACGGCCCTCCCGGAATCTACTGCTCGGAAAATCAGCGACTTGGCGATTTGGGACACCGTTGTCCCGATGGCCCGCGCAGCCTCCACGGCGGTGCGCGTACTCCCGGGGAGTTCCACCACCTCCAGGGTCAGGCCAAATTGGTCGAGGGCGCGCTGTACTTTTTGGGCGGATGGTGAGAGTTGTTTCATGGTTCAGGTCAATGCAATGTTTGTTGATCTGTTTGGGTCTCATGGCAACTCATGGGAATTCCTACGAGTTCCTACGAGTTCCCATGAGTTCCTACGAGGCAAGCTGGCGACCTACCTAATTCGCTTTCCTCAAGGGACGATGATCTCGATAAAGATGGGGTCGCCAAACGGGTTGCCCGCCGGGTCGTGCGCCTGCCACGCCGAGCGGTAGGTGCTGGATTCTTGCGGAGCTGTAAATAGCAGGCGGATGTCCGTCTCACTCCCGGCCACGGCTGGATACAGTGGGGCTGGCGAAACCGCCCCCAGGCCCGACCCGGCCACGAGCCGGAGGGAATAGCCCGCCCCCCAGTTGCACGTCCCGTTATTTTCCACGCGCCAGCGTTTGTCCAAAGTCTCGTTGGGATTTGCCAAAGTGCCATCCGGGATGGTGAGGTCTGCGATGAAGAGCAGGTTGTTGGTGCAGGTGGGGAGCGCGCTGGCCGCGGCCTCGTTGGGCGGCAGGGAGGTTGCCGGGGTGGCGGCGATGGGAGAGGCGGCGCTGGTTGGCGGGGCAAATAAATCTGATGGGGTCACGTCCCCCCGTGCACGACAGCCCGCCCCGAGGAGGGTCAGCAGGAATATGAGGGGAAAAATTTTAGGGGCTGACATCCTTCCCATTTTAAAGCAAAAGACCCCGGCCATCAGCCAGGGTCTTGCGGATTATTCGTCGTCGAAAGAGCCTTCGTCGTCCGACCCGCCGCCGCCCACGGGGATGGCGGCACCGCTCAGGTTGGCCGCCCGCACGGCGTTCTCAATTTCCTGCATCATGTCGGGGTTGTCGCGCAGGAATTGCTTGCAGTTTTCCCGGCCCTGGCCGAGGCGGATTTCGCCATAGTTGTAGAAGGAGCCGCGCTTGTCGAGGATGTTCATCTCGGTGGCGAGGTCAACGATGTCGCCGGCTTTGGAGATGCCCTCGTTGTACATGATGTCAAACTCGGCCTGGCGGAAGGGCGGGGCAACTTTGTTCTTGACCACGCGCACACGGGTGCGGTTGCCAACGACTTCCGCGCCGATTTTGATGGACTGGATGCGGCGCACGTCGAGGCGGACGGAGGCGTAGAATTTGAGCGCCTGCCCGCCCGTGGTCGTCTCCGGGTTGCCAAACATCACGCCGATTTTCTGGCGGAGTTGGTTGGTGAAGATGACGCAGGTGTTGGTCTGTTTGATGACGCCGGAGAGTTTGCGCAGGGCCTGTGACATGAGGCGGGCCTGCATGCCCATTTGCGCGTCGCCCATGTCGCCTTCGAGTTCGGACTGCGGGACGAGGGCGGCGACGGAGTCGATGACGACGACATCCACCGCGCCGGAGCGAACAAGGGATTCGACGATTTCGAGCGCCTGCTCACCGGCATCGGGTTGGGCGATCAGGAGGTTATCCACGTCCACGCCCAGCCGCGCGGCGTAGGCCGGGTCAAGGGCGTGTTCCATATCTATAAAGGCACAGGTGCCGCCCATGCGCTGGGCCTCGGCGACGATGTGCTGGCAGATCGTGGTCTTGCCGGAAGATTCCGGGCCATAGATTTCGGTGATGCGGCCGCGCGGGATGCCGCCGATGCCGAGGGCGATGTCGAGCGAGATCGAGCCGGTGGGGATGGCTTCGACGACCATGTGGTGGGCCTCGCCGAGGCGCATGATCGCACCGTCGCCGTAGCGCTTGACGATGTCGCCCAACGCACCGTCGAGGGCGGCGGCACGCTCATCAAAACCACCCTCCCCGGCTGTGCTTTTCTTCTGTTTCTTTGCCATTGTCTTGCTCCTTTTTGTTCAATAGCCCGGCCTGGGGTTGTTCCTTTTGGCGGATTGTTCGGGCTAGGATAAGTGGAATAGCGGTGATTTTAGTACGAATGTTCTAGTTGGTCAAGCGGGTTTTTGGCCCCGGCCCCCTCCCGGCCTCCCCCAAATTCCAAAAGCGGAATTTGGGGGAGGGGCGCTGGCCCCTTCCGGCAAAATCTGCCTTGCGAATTGGAGAGGGATCCTGGCCCTTTCCCCCAAAATCTGCCGTTTGATTTTGGGAGAAGGGGGTCGCTTTACTCGCCTGGCAATGCCAAAAACCCTGCAAACCACTGGCTGAGCAGCGCTTCAGCGGGTTTGCCGTGGAAGGAGGTGGAACCGTCCCGCACACTCGCCGGGGGATAATAGCCCGCTGCCACAAAGCCGGAGAGCCAGTCACAGGCATTGACCGTTTCCAGCAGGGCTTCGTAGGCGCGGGCCTGTGCGTCCAAATCCAACGTACCCGCCGTCGTGGCCGGGAATTCAGCGACGATCACGATGGGCTTGTTGAAACGCAGGTACAGCGGCACCAGCCGGGCATCAATCAGGCTCCCGGCAGCCTCGGCCATTTGCTCGATGGATGCCTCGGGCGATTCCGCCGGCGGTATATCCCAGACGACAACGATCACGTTCACGCCATCCAGGAAAGGCGGCGGCGTGAGCGCGGTCGAAAGCGGAATCGCCCAGCCAAGCGTGCCGGTGTATGTTTGCCGCACACTTGCCAGGATACCGCGCCACCACCCTTCGGCCTCGCCGGGGACGCCGGAGGTAAAGCCATCCGGCATGACGCCGTCCGGCAGGGCCGGGGCCAGCCAGCCGCCGCCCAGGATGAGCGTCCCCGCGCTGGAAAGCTGGGCCAGTCCGGCGTGATGTTCGGCAAAATACGAGTACTGTTCAAACCAATTCGTCCACCAGGCGTAATCGCGCGGGGCGTCCTGCCACCAGGTTGCCGGGTCGCCCGGAAAGTTCGGGGACGGGAACAGGCTGATCGCCAGCCCGGCAGACCGCGCGTTGGCGGCCAGGTCAACGAGGTCCTGCCAGGGGGCGTCCGCGCCGGGGAGCGTTTCGAAGACGGGCGGGCTGCTGCGCGTGTATGTCCATGTTGGCGAGAGGAGCACGGTGTTGGCGTGGCCGGCACCGATTTCCGGGAAATATTGTGCGGAGAGGGGCAGCCACGACGGCTCATACGCGGGGATCAGCTGAACCCCCGCGATGAACCCGGCCGCCCGGGGATTGATCCCCGTCCGGGGGGCGGGAGTTTCCACAGGGAGCGGGTCAAACGCGGCCCACCGGGCCACCTGACCCTCGAGGGGGATGATGTCTGTTGTGGGGGTGAAGGCGCGCCCGGTCTCGGGGGCCATCTCGGCGGCCGTGTCACATTGGGCGTTGCGGCAGTAGCGGAACTGGACCTCGCCGACAAAATGGAGGGGGGCCGAGAGCAGGTAAATCCAGCGGTTCTCCCCGGCGCGCCACATGGGGAGCGGTTGTGTCCAGCCCCACGGGTTGAGTTGCACCCAGACGGTATCCGTGGGCGGGGTGTCCGCCGGGGTCGTGATGGAAAACCAAATGGGGGCCAGCCCACCCCGTGAACCCCAGTGGTTGATCGTGTCATTGATCACGACATCCCGGTCGGGGACGATCAATTCCCGGAGAATGGTATCCCCCTCGGGGCTGGTTTCCATATTCCAAAAACCATCGCCCAGCGTGTATTTGTAATTGAGATAAGCGCCGACGGGGAGTTGCAGCGTGAGGGTGTACCAGCCTTCGGGATGATATTCGAGGACGGGCAGGCGGGCGGCGGGGGTGCTGATGCCGCCGGGCAGGTCGGCAAAGATGTTGCCCAGTTGGTGCAGGTTGCCCGCCAGCCGAATGGGGACGGCGGGGATCGTGTCCTGTGGGGCCACGGCATAAAAGGTGACGTTGACGAGCGGGGCCGGGGCCATGCTGAATGCGGCTGGCGTGGTGGCTTGCGTGGCGATTAGGACGCCCTGCTGGAAGGTGGCATACCGGCCATCGAGCGCATAGGCAACGAGGTTGTGCGTGCCGGGCGGGAGGCCCTCAATGAGATAGGTGCCGTCCCAGCGGGTGAGCACCTGCTGGCCGCCCGCGCTGACGAGAATGTTGGGGAGCGGCTGGCCGTCTGGGCCGTCGGTGATTTTCCCGCTCAGGCGGCCTGTGGGGGAGGCGAATTCCGTGTCGTTCCAGCGCGAGACGATATCGTGGACGGAGCCGGAGGCGGTGACCTGGAAGAGGCGATAGCGCACGGGACGGCCAGCGGAGGTGTGTTCGGCGGCGCGGATTTCGGCGGCGCGGGTGTAGCGATATTTGATGACCCCCCCGACCGGGAACTGGAGCGTGACCGTGTAGATGTCCGGCGTTTCGGCCTGCATCGGATAATGGGTCGGGTTGAGCGCCAGCCCGGTCACCTCATCCAGCACGCTCAACTCAATTGCGCCGTCGGACGGGGTTCCCGGGGGGATAGTGACCCGGAAGACGATCTCGGCGACCTGGATCGGCGGCGGGGGCAGGGGGGTTTCGGTGGGCGGGCCGCTCTCCGCAGGCGGGGCGGCGGTTGGGTCTTGCGCGGCGGGGGTGCCGAATGGGAGTTGGGAACAGGCGGCCAGGAGGAGCAGGAGGATGAGGTAGGTGTGTCTCGATACGCCGGATGCGCTGGTTGAGTGCGGTTTTTGCGTATGCTTCGACAAGCTCAACACGGCGTCGAAACCAGCGCATCCGGCTACTCGACCAGCGTTATGCTTCAACTGCGTAATTCTTATCAGGCTGTAAAGGCGGGTCAGTTTCATGGCGTGATCTCTTCGGCGATGATTTGCAGCATGAGTTCGAGATTCGGGATATGGTGCGAGGCGATCCTGATTTTGCCCCGTGCGCCAATTTCCAGCACCAGCGTCCCCGCGGCCACTTGCAGGGACTTCAGCTGTCCCCACGGGATTTCCCGGCCCCGGCAGACGAGCCGATCCCGGTTGAGACGGCACGGCCCAAAATCCAGCCACTGCCCCGCTTTCAGCCTTTCCAGCAATTGCGGGCGCAGGCGCGGGTAAATGTTGTCCTTGATGTGCCGGGCGAGTTCGCCGCCGTTTACCAGCCCGTCCGGGAATTCAACGCTGGCCTTTGCCGCGGGATACAGTGTGATCCGGGTGCGTTCTGAGAGCGTGCGGCCCAGCAGGTGATAGCGCAGGGCGCGCACGGCGATGCCCGTGATCTGCGGCCAGTACAGGCGCTCAAGATGTTTGCCGACATGTTGGAAACGCAGACCATTGGGATGCAGGAAAACAACCTGCCGGGCACGGCGCACGTGCCGCAACATCAGCCAGATGGCGGGAACGGTGCAGATGGCGGCGGCCAGGAACCAGACCTGCCCGGCGCCGAGGTTCCGGCCAATACGGGCGAGGTCGAGATAAACCCGGTAGCCCCCAAAAGCCAGGAAACTCAACGGGATCAGGACTCCCGGCAGGAACCAGAAAAAAAAGTCGCGAGCGGAAAATTTGGGAGCGGAAAAGGCTTTGAGCGTGCGCCCCAGGGTTTTGGCGGGTCTCTTCGCTTGCATGGCTGGCGTTTATCCCGCGGATTCGCCTTTGCGGCGCAACCGCCGGCGCTGGGCTATAAACGCCAGCGCCACGCCGATAAAATACAGGGCGATTAAAGGGAGCAGGATGATCAGCATGTTAATGGGATCGGTGGTGGGCGTAATGGCCGCAGCCAGCACGGCCAGCCCGACGATCACGTAACGCGCCTGGTCGCGCAGCACTTCCGCTTTCACAAGACCCATCGCGGCAATAAAATAAACGACCACGGGGATTTCAAAGAGCACACCTGTCCAGAAGATGATGCTCGTCACGATGGGATAATAGCCCTGCGGGCGCAGGTTGGGGTCAAAAATAAAGTTCGCCAGGAACGTGATGGCGGGTTTGAGCGCCACAAAAATTGCAAACGCCATCCCGCCCAGGAAGAGCAGCGTCACGATGGGGATGGCGAGGCAGCCCATCTTGCGCTCCTTCCTTTTCAGTCCGGGCGCGGCAAACAGGAGCAGTTCCAGCACGATAAAAGGCAGGGCCAGCGCAAACCCCGTAATAAAGCTGATGCGCATATAAACGCTGATACCCTCGGAAATCTCCGTTGGCTTGAGCGCGGCAATCCCGCCGATGGGCTTGGCCAGGAAATCGAGCACGCGCTCCGCGAAAGCAAAGGAAGCGATGGTGGTGATCAGCAGGACGATGACCGCCCGGAACAGGTGTTTGCGCAGGGCGGCGAGATGTTCCAGCAGGCCGGCGGGGTTTTGCACCGCTTTGGCCAGCGCCTCCGTTACGGGGCTGTCTTCCGGGTCGGGGGCGAGTAGGGTGCCGACCTCGCGGATCAACCCGCGGATGCCCCTGGATATCCGTCGTACCAGCCAATCGATGGCGCGGAAAGGAAAGGTAATCAGTCTCCAGATAAAACGGAACATCTATTTTTCTTCCGGTGGGGCGGGCGCGGGTTCACCGGGGGACGGTTCCCCTACAGGGGGTGGCGCATCCAGCGGGGGTGGAGGGGGATCGGATGAATCCGGGGGAGTAGTCCAGGCCGCGAAACTGTCGCCCCCCTGCGGCCCGGTTTGTCCCCATTTTTCCTGCCGCCCCGGATTCCCGATGGAGTTTGAGAACTCGGTTCCGCGCAGCAAGTCCTTTTTAAGGTCATTGACGCCGGTTTCGTCCGCGATGGTATTGGGCAGGTTGCGGAGGGTGCGGGCGGTTTTGACGATGGTGTTCCAGGTGGGCGATTGCCGCATTTTGCGGATGTTGGTTCCCAGTTTGCTCGCAAATTCAACGAGGTCGGTCGGCCCCATCACGAGGAGGAGGATGATGACGACGAAGAGTAGTTCAACCGGGCCGATGCCGAGGAATTCCATGGTTATTCTTCCGGCGCGGCCGTGACGTGGAAGGCTTGCATGAGTTCGTTTTGGCGGGGGGCCAGCGCGCCCAATACGCCGTTGACGAAACGGGAGGCGCTGTCGGAGCCGTAGGCTTTGGCCAGCTCGACAGCTTCGTTGATGACGACTTTGAGGGGGGTGTCGTGGAAGACGGCGATTTCCCAGAGGGCGATGCGCAGGATGTTGCGGTCAATGATGGCGATCTGGTCGAGCGGCCACTCGGCGGCGTGCTCGGCGATAACGCCATCCAGTTTCTCGCGCACGGGGTAGACGCCCGCGACGATCTGGCGGGTAAATTCGGCGAGAGTCTCCGGGAGGGGGGTCTCCTCCAGGCGGTGCTGGAGGGCGGTACCGGGGAGATGATCGGCGATATCCACTTCGTAAAGTACCTGAAGAGCGGTGGCGCGTGCCCTGGTGCGGGGTTTCATGAAGGGGTCGGGTCGGGGAAGGTGAGGTTGGGGGTGGGCATGCCGGGCTTACCCCTCACCGGCGGCGGGGGCGGCGCTGTAGTCAATGTCGTCAATGTGGATGTTGATACGCCCCACTTCCATCCCGACCATGTCGGAGACGGCGCGGGCGATCGCGGCCTGGATGGCGCGGCTGGCCTCGCGTACATTGACCCCGGCGTGCAGGATGACGTAAACGTCCGCATCCACGACCATATCGTCAATTTTGAGGCTCACGCCCTGTTCCTGGCCGCGCCGCAGGATGCGTTTAACCGAGGCGGGAACTTCGCCCATGCGGCTGACGCCCGCTACGCTGAGAGTGGAGAGCCGGGCGATGGTGATCAATACGCCTGGGTCAATGGTGGTTTTGCCGGGAGGACGGGGTTCGTTGGTGTTCATGGGTTTACCTTTAGGGATGAGGCGTTAATAAACTTCCGGTTGACATGCTTGGAACTCATAGGAAATCGTGGAAACTCAGGGGAATTCCTTTGAGTTCCTATGCGCTCCCATGAGTATAAACTGGTAAGTTAATTAATTCGCATTCCTTTCCAATTCCGCTTGTTTCTTTCCGAAAGTACATTTCCATCTATCCAAATTGGCCTTTTCTCGAACTCGAAGGCACAATGGTCACATTTCAAATAGTATTCATAAAGTATTTGTTCAATAGTTTGATCATATGTGTTTATTTCCTGGCCACCTTCATAATCATCTTCCGACTTTTGAACTTTACGTTCTGTCGTTCTTGTTTCAAGTTGGCGTTTTTCTTCGCTAACACCGCTACGCTCACATCTTGGACATCTCATGATACTAAGCTGATATTCATGATCTTTCTGTGCTTTATCCCAATCTTCGAGCCATTTTTTTTGAAAAGCTCTATTACGAAATCCAAAATAGATTGCCCACGGAAGGATAGCAAAAATAACAAAACCGAAACAGAGACCCAATGCGTATTCCAGCGAAACAAGAGCCCGGCGCAAGAACTCAATATAGAGCCAAATTACTCCCAAAGCATATATTAGTGCGATGCTCAATTCTGCGCAATTGAAATCGTAAGTTGGTGGGATTGGTGGTTTTGTTTTCATTATTAGTATCCTTGTTCAACAGTTGTATAGAATTTTTGAACGTCCATTTGTGGAGGACGAAAGCCGTCGTTAAAAATAAACAAAGGTTTAGATGAAGGATAGTAGGCAAGAATTTTTGTGCTGGCTCGGAATGAGCAGGAAAAACCTGTTTGATAGCCGCTTTGCCTGAATGCTTTGGCCTCTTTCGGTTCCTTATATGCAAAATCGACCTTATCCGACACCAGTTCGCTCATTTCTCAACACTAGTTGTTGCACTTACCAGTTGAATCCAAGAGTTAATTAATTCGCATTCCTTGGTCGTTAATGCAGCGACTAAAGTCGTTCCTTCAAGAGAGCATGCGATTACATCATGGCCGCGCCGCCATCGACACCAAGCACTTGGCCGGTGATGTAGCCAGCCTGATCGGAGGCCAGGAACGCGGTGGCATAGGCTACTTCTTCGGGCTTTGCCATGCGGCCCAGGGGGGTGATCCGGAGGATGTAGTCAATGGCTTCCTGGCGGGTGTTCTCGATGATTTCCGTTTCCACAAAGCCGGGGGCCACGGCGTTTACCGTGATATTCCATTCCGCCACCTCGCGGGCCAGCGATTTCGTGAAGCCAATCTGCCCCGCCTTGGACGCCGAGTAATTGGTCTGGCCGGGGTTGCCCATCTGCCCGGAGATGGACGTGATGTTGATGATCCGGCCGTATTTACTTTTCATCATATAGGGGCGAATGGCGGATTTGGAGCAGTTGAACGTACTTTTGAGGTTGGTGCGGATGACATCGTCCCAATCTTCCTCCTTCATCCGCACAATCAGGCCGTCCCGGATAATCCCCGCGTTATTGATCAGGATGTGCAAGCCGCCAAACGCCTCAGCGGCGGCTTTCATCAAGCTCTGCGCCTGTTCCAGACTGGAGACATCGGCCTGAACCGCAATCGCCTTGCCCCCGCCCGCTTCAATGGCTGCCACCACCTCGCCGGCCTTGTCGGGCGAACTGAGATAGTTGACGACAACGGCGGCGCCCCGGCTGCCAAGCTCCAGTGCAATTGCCCGGCCAATGCCGCGGGATGCGCCAGTGACGACAGCGACGCGGCCGGTCAGGGAAAGGGTTGCGGGTTCGGTCATGTTAATCTCCTCAGTCAACTGCAAAAAAATTATACCCTGCGGGAGGCGCGGTATTCCCGCCGGTAGCCCCGGCCCACCAGACTTACGCCAGTAGCGCGCTGAAATCCTCGGGCTTGCCCAGCGTAATCCTTCCCGCAGAGCGATCAATCCGTTTGATCAGGCTGGACAGGACATCACCTGTCCCGATCTCGATAAACGTGTTCACGCCCTGGGCAAGCATGTATTCCACACTCTCCGTCCAGCGGACGCGGGAGGTCAATTGGGCTTTGAGATCATCCTCGATATCGCGGGCGCGGCGCAACGGGCGGGCGGTGACGTTCCCGATGATCGTGGTCTTTGGCTCGGCCAACGGGGCCTGCTCAACCGCCTGGTTGAAGCCTGCCTGGGCATGCGCCATCAGGTGCGAGTGCGCCGCGATGCTGACCATCAGCGGGACGACTTTGCGCGCCCCCGCCTGTTCGGCAAGAGGGATCAGCCGCCGGAGGGCCTCGCCCGCGCCCGAGACAACCACCTGCCCCGGACAATTGTCATTGGCGATCTGCACCTGCTCGGCCCCGGAAGAGGCCCGGGCGCAAAGGGCCTCGACCTCAGGGATGCCCAACCCCAAAAGGGCGACCATCCCCCCTGGGGCGCGTTCCCCGGCCTGTTTCATTAACTCGCCGCGCCTGCGGGTCAGCGACAACACTGCTTCAAACGGGAGTACTTCGTTGGCGACGAGGGCGGTCAATTCGCCGAGGGAATGCCCGGCCACAAAGGCAGGGATGAAACCGGGGAAGGTCTCCCAAAAAACCCGCAACGCTGCCACCGAGTGAACGAGCAGGGCGGGCTGGGTGTTGATGGTGTCGTTCAGGTCGGCTTCCGGGCCATTCCAGGCAATTTCAGAGAGCGGGAACCCGAGAAAGTGATCGGCCTGTGCGAAGGTGGCGCGGGCGACCGGATAGGCGTTGGTGAGCGATTGCCCCATGCCCAGGGTCTGCGAACCCTGGCCGGGGAAGATGAGGGCAGTGGTGGCTGGATTGAGTTCCATGGGATTTGTCCCTTTGATACGAAAAAAGCCGTGGTGAACACGGCTTCTCTAAGCAGGCGGGTGATCGGGCGAAGGAATATTTTTTGTTTCGATAATCTGCATGATGCCCGATTACCAGGCAATTCGCCGCTCGGGGAAATTATGCCTGTTCGACTTCGTAAACTTCCCGGCCCTGATAATACCCGCAATGCGGGCAAACGCGGTGCGGGAGTCGCAGGTGGCTGCAATTCGAGCATTGGGTGAGGTTGGCGGCCTTGAGGGCATCATGCGCCCTCCGGCGGTCACGGCGGCCCTTGGATAATTTGCGTTTTGGAAGTGGTCCCATTTCAAACTCCTGAATTTGGTTCTATGCGATAAAAATGCCTGCTCTTTTGGCAGGCAGTGCGGCATTATACGGATGGCAGGGAGGGTTGTCAAGTTCAAGATGATGAGGGCAGCAATTCTCAATATGAAAACCATTGGCGCTGGTCGTGACGATGGTTCGATTGCACTCACCACAGGCTTCAGTCGTCTTGGGCGGTGAAAAAAACGACTGAAGTCGTTACTACGAAGTCCATTCTGAGAATTGCTGTGATGACGGCAATTCCTGTTTGAACAGGATAAGGTGTAACGCGCTTCAAAACAGGCCGATGAACCGGCGGGCATCCTCCGCGGCGGGCGCAGTACCTGCCAGACAGCAAAACCGACCCGGCCATGCGGATAAAACCCAGGGTCAACCCGGCTTGGCGGCCCCGGCAAACAATGGGGCGACGAGGTTGTAATATTCCATCGAGGGCTCGGTCAAATCCAGCGGGCCGGGGTTCCAGGGGACGCGTAGTTTCATCATCTTAACCACGTCCACCCGGTGGGTGCGGTGAAAGACCATGCCGGGGATATAGGCATAGGGCAGGAAACCCATTCGGCTGAGTGTCTGCTGGAGGCGCGGCTTTTCGGCGTTGAGGTCGCATTTGATCAGGTCGGGGTTGTACTTTTGCTCGACAGCCTCGATACCCAGGCGGAGTAACGTGCCGCGCACGGCCTCATCCCCGGCGATCAACTCGGTGAGGCGCACGCTGCTGTTATGCTCATCGAAATACCAGCCAATGGCCCCCAGCGTTTGCTCGCCCTCATTCGCCACCAGGTACTCGGCTTTTTTGGAGCGCAACTGCGAAAACCCGAGGTCCACGTGCATGGCGCTGAAAATCTCCGGCTCCATCAGCCGCCCATGTTCAATCCGCAGCAGCCGCACCATGGCCGCCGCCGTCAGTGGGGCCGCGGTGAAAGTGGCATCCGTTGGGTAAGCCTGGGCGTCCGTGACCACCTCCACCGCCTCGTCCAGTTCCAGATTCCTGAGCGACAGCCGGGCCAGCGGGGCGACCACCGGGATCACGCGCGCCGCGCCGGGTTGGCGCAGGAGCCGCCCGTTGCCAAACAATTGCCCGCTGAGCACGAGGCTCTCCCGCCACGTCATTTGATAATACATGGGCATAAAGCCCAGCGGCATCAGCCCGATGCGGTCGCAAATTTTCTGCGTTTTCGGGTGGACGGTGCGGGCCTCCGCAAACGTAAACTCCACCCGCTCATCCGAGGCGTCCACCAGCGCGGTCAGCAGGGCGCGGCCCAGCCCCTTGCCGCCCGTGGCCGGGTCCACCACCAGCCGCCCAATCTCGCCGATCTGGTCGTTATAGTCCCCGGCGTTCAGGATGCACGCGCCCGATGCCACCACCTGCCCCTCGTCCTCGATCACGAGCCACAGGATATGGTCGGAATACACCCCGCGCTTCACCCAGAGCGGGTCATAAAACTCCGGCATGGCATAGTCATCGCCATAATTGAGCCGGAACAGGTTGATGATGGCTTCGATGTCTTCTTCATGGACGGGGCGGATGTTCATGGGGGACTCCTTGAGCTGGGATGAGCAGAGTTTAACCGCGTTTGGTGGAACTCGTGGGAACTTGAGGGGGGTGGGGTTCCCAAGGGGCAGTGACCCCGGTGAACTCACGCGGCCCTGAGGGGGTAAAAATCAACGGCGCTCATGGGAACTCGTGGGAACTCGCTTTTCGGGGGGCGTTATAATCAGCTTGTCAGTCACAAGGTCTCGACCCGTGAGAATTGCCCAAATCCATCCCCAGCCCGACTGGGTTTTATCCATCGTCTCCGAGGACGGGCGTATAGGCAATTTCGATGTCGGTCCCTATCTGAAATACGAGGCGTTTGAAATCTTGCGCGATGAGAATGAGTTTGCAAAGGTGTTCAATGGCGGTTATTTTGTCGAATGGGCGTGTGGCGCTGACTTATCGGCAGACACGATTGAAGCTCAATGGCAGGTTGTGAATCAAGTTGAAGACTCACTTGCGCTCGATAGGTCCGCTTGAATCACCGTACAGGTTTTGACAATCAAGCCCGTTTCTCGTTTCTCTACCGTCCGCATGTCATTGCGAGCCGGTTTTTGGCGAAGCAATCTTCCATACTCCGAGTTATTTCAACGCAAAGGGAGATTGCCACGTCGCCAAAAAGCAAAATCGGCGGCTCGCAATGACATCCAGAGACAGGATGTATGGCGGAAAATTTCTCGTTTGATTTGAATATGTGTTCTGGAGGCGCTCATTGGGTACGCTGTACTTTGGGGACAACCTGAATATCCTGCGCGCGCAGATCGCTGATGAAAGCGTGGATTTGATATATCTCGACCCGCCTTTCAACAGCAAGCGCGACTATAACCTGCTCTTCCGCACGCCGAAAGGCCATGAGTCCGATGCGCAGATTACGGCCTTTGAGGACAGTTGGCATTGGGGCGAACAGGCGGAAGGGGAATACGCCGAACTGCTCCGCCAATCCAACACGGATGTGGCCGAGATGATCCAATCCCTGCGCCGCTTCCTGCGCGAGAGCGATATGCTGGCGTACCTGGTGATGATGGCGAACCGGCTGTTGGAACTGCACCGTGTGTTGAAGCCGACGGGCAGTTTGTACTTGCATTGCGACCCGACGGCGAGCCATTATCTGAAGCTGGTTTTGGACGCGATTTTCAGCCCCGAAAACTTTCGGAACGAAATTGTTTGGCAACGCACGAATGTTCACAGCGACAGCAAAACTTGGAGTGCGGTCAGCGATGCAATTTTCTTTTATACGAAAGCCAACAAATTCACCTGGAATCCAGTCTATGCTCCTCATTCAGTGGAACACATCAAATCGAAATACGGGAATGCTGATGTAGACGGAAGGTATTACACATTAAGTGACATGTCCAGCCCAAATCCACGGCCCAACATGATGTACGAGTGGAAAGGCTTTCCTTTTCCGCCTAACGGCTGGCGATACTCCAAAGAGACAATGGCAAAATTGGACGCTGAAGGGCGTGTTTGGTATCCCGATGACAAAACCAAACGGCCACGTTTGAAGAGATATTTAGACGAAATGTCCGGTACGTTGTTGGGAAATGTATGGACGGACATCAACCCGATTAACTCTCAAGCTGCTGAACGCCTCGGCTACCCGACCCAAAAGCCTCTCGCCCTGCTGGAGCGCATCATCAATGCCTCCAGCAACGAGGGCGATGTCGTGCTTGACCCCTTCTGCGGGTGCGGCACGGCGGTTCATGCGGCGCAAAAATTGGGGCGGGCGTGGATTGGCATTGACATCACCCACCTCGCCATCGGCCTGATCGAAAAGCGGCTCAAACAAGCCTTTCCCTCCCTGGCCTTTGAAGTCTTTGGCACACCCAAAGACCTGGGCGGGGCGGCGGATTTGGCGGCGCGCAGCAAGTACGAGTTCCAGTGGTGGGCGTGCGCCCTGGTCGGCGCGCAACCATTCCAGGGGAAAAAGAAAGGCGCAGACAGCGGGATTGACGGGCTGATTTACTTCCAGGACGACAAAGGCGCGGCCAAGAAAATCGTGGTCTCGGTCAAAGGCGGCGACAACGTGAGCGTGGCAATGGTGCGCGACCTGGCCCACGTGGTGGAACGCGAGCAAGCCCAAATCGGGTTGTTCGTCACCTTGGCCAACCCGACCAAACCCATGCTGGTCGAAGCCAGCGCCGCCGGCTTCTATGAGTCGCCGACCTACGGGGCATTCCCCAAACTACAAGTTTTGACGATTGAAGGTTTGTTGTCCGGCCAGGAATCGCCGCGCTATCCTGATTTATCACGCGGCGGCCTGACGTTCAAGAAAACGAAGAGGGAAGAGCAAAGCGGGGGGCAGCAAAAACTGATCTGAAGTCAAAGGGGCCTGCCACAGGCGGCGCAGGTCTAAGGGGGACAAAAGGCTGCTGGAAAGTGGGGACGATTGAGCGAAAGGGTGTAATATAGTTTTCTGTATCAGGCCGTTTGCCGGAGGCAGTTCATGAACACAAGGCGACTAAATAGTTTGGTTCTCGTTCTGATGATTGGTCTTGTAATTTCGGGTTGCGGGCCAGGACAATTATTTGGGCCTACGCTTACACCTACGTCCACTTTTACGCCAACCCCAACATTCACGCCAACGCCAACACTTACGCCAACTCCAACACTTACACCGACCCCAACACTCACGCCCACACCCACACTTACACCCACGTCCACCTTTACGCCAACGATAACACCAACGCCAACCCCCGTAATACTCACCGATGACGTCAATCTTTGTGTAATGAAAGGAAGTTTCTCAATTGATGGTTTATTAACAGCAAGTCCTATTCTCACCACGGGGTATGAAATAGACAATGAACCTTACTACGGATTGACGTTGCGAGTATATAAGGGTTTCGATGTGAATTTTGTCAAACAATATTATGGTCTTGAAGTTTTGATAAAGCACAGTCAGACTCCCGGCCCCAACGAAATGAAAGATTTGCCTGATGGATACAACGCCTCCAGTTTTATTATCATGACAACAGACAATACTGTCGTTCATGGATGGAATGAGCCAGTACGGCTCACACTGCATGCCATTCCTTTGAAGCCCAGCTACAATTCAGACGACCCTAGTGAAAACTGTTTTTACATCGTGGAAGAAATACAATTACGAGTCGGGCCTTAGATGGAATCCCATTAAAAACTGAACGCAACCGCGCCGCCAGAGTCTGCGCGGTTCCCTGGCTGAAGGAGGCCACAATGAACGACAATCTATTTCTGCTTCCAATTGTTGCTATAGGGATTTGCGCACTTGGTTTGATGCGTGGAGGCGGTATAAAAGAGATACAAGCTGGTCATCCATCGCGTCAACAATCAGCATGGATGATTGGGATGGGGCTTTCATTTGGTGCTTTTAGTTTTCTCACTTCAGGAACAAGTCCGTTCGGCACGTGCGTGATTACGGTTGGTAGTATTGCCTTCGTTGTAGTGGGGATCATGAGCTACTTCAGAGCCGCGGCGAAAAAATAAGGTCTTGGCCGCGCAGAAATACCGGTTTTTTAGCGAACTCGCAACCTCACGCGGACGGTTGAACTCAACGATTGGTCTTTATACCAAAAATCCCGCCCAGGCGTACCCAGGCGGGATTTAAAACCAACTTGAAGCAAATAACAATTTCCGGTATATTTCTGGCATGGAGTTCGAATGGGATCCCAAGAAAGCCAGGTACAATCTAAAAAATCATCAAGTAGATTTCAATGAAGCTACTACTGTATTTGATGACCCACTCTCCATAACTTATCCGGACCCCGATCATTCGTACGAAGAAGATCGTTTTATTATTATCGGCCTGTCAACTCAAAACCACCTCTTGATAGTCTCCCACACCGATCGAGACGAAATCACCCGCATCATCAGCGCCCGGGCAGTAGTCCCCCATGAAAGGAAACTCTATGAAACCGAAAATTGAAACAGTCCTGGATGACGAGCTTCGCCCGGAATATGATGAAACCTTGTTGAAAAATGGCGTCCGAGGAAAATATGTCCAACGCTACCGGGCGGGCGTCAGTGTCGTATTGGCTCCGGATGTGGCAGCGGCTTTTCCCACCGCCGAGGCCGTGAACGAAGCACTGCGGCTCCTAATGAAAGTTGCTCAACAATCCACTGGCGCAGCCCACCCACAAGGATAATCATCCTCCCCTCCCCAACCAAAAATCCCGTCCAGGCGCACCCAGGCGGGATTTTTAATTTCACAGAGTTCCCACAAGTTCCCAGAGTTCCCTGCAAACTTCGCCCTTCATCCGATTTGCGTTTGAATCAAAAAATCCCCGGACGATGGTTTACATCATCCAGGGATTTTTTATGCAAATCACCGATTAGATCGCGACCGCAGGGGGGACTGCTTCCTCGAAGGTTTCCGCCTCCTCCAGGTCTGATTCGGCGGTCTCGGCTGCCAGTTTTTCCTGGGCCAGGTGAGAGTCGTACCCGGTCCCGGCTGGGATCAGCTTGCCGATGATCACATTTTCCTTGAGGCCGTACAGGTTGTCCACCTTTGCGGCAATCGCTGCACCGGCCAGTACACGGATGGTGTGCTGGAAGGAGGCCGCCGACAGGAAGGATTCCGTGGTCAGCGACGCTTTTGTAATGCCCAGCAGGACATCAGTGTACTTGATGGGCTGGTTGCCGTCGGCGACGAGCTGCTCGTTCCGTTTCCAAAGTTCAAGGCGGTCAATGGTGTCGCCGGGAAGCAGACCGGAATCGCCGGGGCGGGTAACCTGGGCCTTTGACATCATCTTTCCAATAATGACTTCAAAGTGCTTGTCGTGAATGTTCTGTCCCTGCGAGCGATACACCTTCTGTACCTCGTTGAGCAGGTAGAGTTCGCAGGCTTCACGACCCTGGATGCGCAGGATATTATGCGGGTTCAAGGAACCTTCGGTCAGCGGCTGCCCGGCTTCAATTTTATCGCCGTCATGGATCATGATCAGGGCCGTGCTGGGGATCTTGTGTTCAATTGATTCGCGCTGTTCGTAAGAGACAATCACCTTATGCCCTTCGATACGCGCCCGCCCGGCATTCTGGGAGGCGACTTTGGCTTCGCCGGATGTGGCAATCACGTCACCGGCAGCCACCTCGCTGCCGTCCTCGACGGTGATTTCCCAGCCTTCTTCCAATGGGTATTCATCGCTGACCATCTCGCTGTGTTCAATCACGATCAAGCGCAGATCGTTGTATCGGTCGGATTGGTTGATGTGGGCGATACCGCTGATTTCGGAGATGACCGCTTCACCTTTCGGGGTGCGGCGCGCTTCCATCAATTCTTCCACACGAGGCAAACCGGTCGTGATGTCACTCCCCGCCGCCACGCCGCCAGTATGGAAGGTGCGCAGGGTCAACTGTGTGCCAGGCTCGCCAATGGACTGGGCGGCCACGATGCCAACCGCCGATCCGATATGAACGAGGTCGCCGCGGCCCATATCAATGCCGTAGCAGTTTGCACAGACACCGCGATCCATCTCACAGTTGAGGGGCGAGCGTACTTTGATCTCAGCAATATCGGCATCGGTGATGCGCCGAATGCTATCCCGATCGATGATCTCGTTTCGTTCGACGAGTATTTCTCCTGTTTTGGGGTCCACCAGGCGCTCAGCAACCAATCGGCCAAAGATGCGGGCGCCCATGGACTGGCCGGCGATATCATCGTCGCGGCGGATCATGGTGCCCTCTTCTGTCCCGCAATCGATCTCCCGGACAATGACATCCTGGGCGACGTCCACGAGGCGGCGGGTCAGATATCCCGCGTCCGCGGTGCGGAGGGCAGTATCGGCGAGGCCTTTGCGGGAGCCGTGCGTTGAGATGAAGTACTCCAGCGCGGTGAGTCCCTCGCGGAAGTTGGATCGGATGGGGAGGGGGATGATGCGCCCGGACGGGTCGGCGACCATGCCTTTCATGCCCGCGAGTTGGGAGATTGTGGTGAAACCACCTTTGGTGGCGCCGGAGTTTGCCATTGTGGCCAAGTTCCCCATGGGGTCCAGGCTGGACCGTACCGCTTTGGATACTTCACTGGTCGTGGCCTGCCAGATTTCAATGACACGCTGGTTTTGTTCCTGCTCGGTCAGCAGGCCGCGGCGATAATCGCGTTGGACAATTTCGACTTCGGCCAAAGCGCGGTTAATGATCTCTGCTTTTTCTGCGGGGATGGAGATATCGCCAATGGCGATGGTGGTGCCGGAGCGGGTGGCATAAGCAAACCCGACATCCTTGATGTCGTCGGCGACCTGGGTTGTGATCTCCGCGCCGACAATTTCGTAAAGCGCTGCGATGAGGTCTTTGATGCCGCCCTTGTCCAGCGTTTCGTTGATAAACTGCGATTCTGGCGGCAGGATGCGGTTGAAGAGGACGCGGCCAACGGTGGTGTTGAGCATGCGAATTTCAGCCGTTTTGGTACGGTTATTTGCTTCGTCGTACCACGTCAGGGTCCGGAGACGAATTTTTGTGCGGATTTTGACGCGTTGTAACTGGTAGGCCATTTCCACTTCATCCATCGAACCGAAGATGGGCGAGTCCGCCGCCAGGGGAATGCCGTCGTCAATGGTCAAGTAATAAACACCCAGTACCATGTCTTTGGAAGGGGCGATGATTGGCTCGCCGTCAGCTGGTTTCAGCACATTGCGGGAGGCCAGCATCAGGTCGCGACATTCCTTGACGGCTTTATCGGACAGTGGGACATGCACGGCCATTTGATCGCCATCAAAGTCGGCGTTGAACGCGGTGGTGACCAGCGGATGAAGCTGGATGGCGTTGCCTTCAATCAGGATTGGCTCAAACGCCTGGATGCCGAGCCGGTGCAAAGTGGGCGCACGGTTCAACAGTACGGGGCGTTCTTTGATGACTTCCTCAAGGACCTCCCAAACTTCGGGTCGGTTGCGCTCAATGAACTTCTTGGCGCCTTTCACATTGGCCGCATAGTTATTGGAAACGAGGCGGGAAATTACAAATGGGCGGAAGAGTTCCAGCGCCATGGATTTCGGCAGGCCGCACTGGTTCAGCTTGAGCGTTGGGCCGACCACGATGACGGATCGTCCGGAATAGTCCACACGTTTCCCAAGCAGGTTGCGCCGGAACCGTCCTTTCTTTCCCTTGAGCATGTCACTCAGGGATTTGAGTTCGCGCCGCCCGCGGCGGGAGAGCGCCTTGCCGCGCTGTGCATTGTCAATGAGGGAGTCAACGGCTTCCTGGAGCATCCGCTTTTCGTTGCGCACGATGACATCGGGCGCGCCGAGTTCCAAAAGCCGCTTGAGACGGTTGTTGCGGTTGATGACCCGGCGGTAAAGGTCGTTGAGGTCGGAGGTGGCGAAACGTCCGCCGTCCAGTTGCACCATCGGGCGCACTTCGGGCGGGATGACGGGGAGCACCGTGAGAATCATCCACTCAGGGCGGTTGTTTGAACGCCGGAAGGATTCGACGACGTTCAGGCGCTTTGTCGCTTTCTTGCGTTTCTGCCGACTCTTGGAGGTCCGCAATTCATGCCAGAGTTCCTCGCTCAGTTTGTCGAGGTCGAGGCGGCGGAGGATGTCATAAAAGGCTTCCGCACCCATATCTGCCCGGAATACCTGGCCCCAGCGCGAGCGGAGTTCGCGGTACCGATTTTCGCCCATGAAGGTAAGCGGGTGGAGCTCAAGTAGTTCATCCCGCAACCGGTTCATCTCGGCGCGGGCGGAAGCAGCTTGATCCTTGAGTTGATCCCGCAGCTCGTTAATGGCGAAATCGGCTTCGGCCTTGACGGTTTCCATATCCATCTTGAGCTTTTCGATCTCGTTTTGCTTTTGCCCCTTCAACTCGCGCTCAAGCTGCTCCAGAGATTCTTTGACTATGCTCTGAACCTTGGAGATGTGCTCGTTTCCAATGGTGTCGCCAGCCACGGCTACGACAGTTCCGGTGGCCTCGAAAACAATGTCCTTCCGAATCGCCTTCCCGTGTCGACGCTGGAGATCAGCATCCAATTCCTGACCCTCGTTAATGATGGGGCCTAACTTATTCGAGATTTCGTCGTTATAGCGAGATTCAACAGACTGCGCCTGGGCCTTCTTTTCGCTCAACTGATGATCGCGCATCGTTTTCAACTCAGCAATCTTCACGTTGATACGGGAGCCCTGGTCGCGCTCTGTGGTGTTTATTTCCTCATCAAGCCGCTTGAGGGCCTTTTCGCGGGCATCTTCATCGACATAGGTGACGACGTATTGCGCAAAGTAAAGGACGCGCTCAAGGTTGCGACGGGAGATGTCCAGCAGCAAGCCCATGTAAGAGGGTACCCGTCGGGTGTACCAGACGTGCGCCACGGGTGCGGCAAGCTCAATATGCCCCATCCTTTCGCGGCGGACGGAGGAGCGGGTTACTTCAACCCCGCATTTGTCGCATATGATCCCCTTATACCGAATATTCTTATACTTTCCACAATAGCATTGCCAGTCACGCGATGGCCCGAAGATGGCTTCGCAAAACAGCCCGTCTTTCTCTGGGCGCAACCGCCGATAGTTAATCGTTTCGGGCTTAAGCACCTCTCCGTACGACCAGCTTAAGATGGTTTCCGGGGACGCGAGACTAATGCGAAGCGCAATCAGATTTTTCGTTTCCACTCGTTGTGCCTCCTGAGGGGGAAGATGGATACCAGGGATTGTGTTCGTTCGAAAATTACCAGGAAAAAACAAGTCACTAAAACACTCAAAAGCAAGCGCTCAAGATATTTTCTTGAGCGCTTGCTTTTTGGGTGCAAATAGGCTGCATGAAAGGCGAATTATACAGGCACCAGACAGAGATGACAAGCAAAACCTATATGTATTTGCTTAGAGTTTGCCGAAAACGGCATAACCCTGGTGTTCCTATTGCAAGAACAAGGGACATTTTAGGGTAAGCTCAAGGTGACAGTCACCCGCAAAACGGCTCAACATGGTTAATTTCATGGAAGGTGACTGTCACCTCCTCCGAATATGTTATTTGGAAATGCACTATGAAATAAGCGAGCCTGTCACGACGATTTCGGCGATGCTGGCAACCGCACGTGAGATCGGGCACTTCTGCTTTGCGACCGCAACGAGTTCCAGGAATTTTTCCTGTTCAATCCCAGGCACATTGACCGTGGTGACCAGTTCAATCTTTTGGATGACCGCGCCAATCTCGTCACGCCCAAAATGTACGTGTGCCACTGTATGGATTTCGTTGGGCGGGAAGCCGGCGTTGGTGAGTTGGCCGCTTAGGGACATCGTAAAACAACCGGCATGTGCGGCCCCGAGGAGTTCTTCGGGATTGGTGCCCGCCACGTCGCCAAACCGGGTGGCCCAGGTATATGGCACATCAAACGCGCCGCTTTGAACTTTCATGTTGCCAGCCCCCTCTTTGAGTGTGCCTTTCCAGGTGGTTTCTGCTATTCGAATGCTCATTGCTGATGGGTCTCCATGATGGTTGAATTTCGCTGGGCGATTATATCCGCTTACCGGTGATTGGATTGCGGCTCCGGTTTGTTTGCCAGAATCGTTTCGATCCGGCCCATCACCTCTTCGTCCAATTGGCCGGTCACTGCGAGCGCCCGCATGTTTTCTTCGACCTGTGAGGGTTTCGACGCACCGGTAATCACCGTGCTCACGTTGGGGTTTTTCAGGCACCAGGCCAGGGCGAGCTGAGCTGTGGTACAGCCTAATGGGCCGGCCACTTCAGTTGTTAGCTGCCGCACCTTTTCGATCTGCCCCTTCCCGGTTTCACTTTCAATGTCATCCTTCAACCACGAATACGCTTTCATCCCCGCCCGCGTCCCGCCGGGAATATCATCGTTATACTTGCCGGTCAGCAAACCGCTCGCCAGCGGGCTGAAGATGGTCGTGCCCATGCCCACCTCCCGGTACAACCGCCAATACTCCCGCTCCACCCGCTCGCGTGCAAACATATTGTATTCCGGCTGTTCCATCGTTGGCGGGATGAGGTGTTCCCGCCGGGCCACCGCATGCGCCTGCATGATTTGCTCGGCGCTCCACTCGCTGGTGCCCCAGTAAAACGCCTTCCCCTGCTGGATCAGGATCGTCATCGCCCGCACCGTCTCCTCGATAGGGGTATCGGGATCGGGACGATGACAGAAAATGAGATCGACATATTCGATCTGGAGTCGCCGCAGGGCCGCGTTTGCCCCTTCCATGATGTGCTTGATGGACAGCCCTTTATCGTTTGGCCCGTCCCCGCCCCAGAAAATTTTCGTCGAGAGCACCATATCCTTTCGAGCGAATCCCGCCCGCCGGATCACGTTGCCCATGACCATTTCAGCCTGTCCGCTGGCATAGGCTTCGGCATTATCAAAAAAATTCACTCCGGCCTCAAACGCCGCCGTCATACACTCAAAGGCCATATCCTCCCCGATCTGGTTGCCAAATGTGACCCACGCCCCCAAGGACAACGCAGAAACCTTCAGCCCCGACGACCCCAGAAATCTGTACTCCATCTTTTACTCCTTAACGGAAATGAATTTGCCCCTTTGATTTTTCCAGCAACGCCGGGTTGGCCGCCCCCAAAACCGGGAATTTCACCCCCGCGTAATCCATCCCCGGTTTCAAGGGGAACAACTGACCCTTGAGGGTGGTACACGCCCCGCCCGCCTCCTGCAAAACCAACCAACTCCCGGCAATATCCCAGACCTTGGGGATTGACTCAATCCCGACAATCGAAGCCCCGCTCGCCACTGCGCAAAAGTTATACGCCGCCGACCCCAGGATGCGCGGCTTGTATGCAATATCTGAATGGTAGTGTTTGAGCACCCGGCTGTCACACGTAAAGAAGGCCACCGGTTGTGTCCCCTCATCCGGGACGGTAAAAGCAATTCCATTCAGGGCTGCACCTGCTCCCCGGCGGGCGGAATACAACTCATTGATGATCGGGAAGTACAGCGCCGCCAGTTCGGGCCAGCCATCCACCACGCGCGCAATGGATACTCCCCAATAATGGATGCGCTGGCTGAAGTTGGTAGTGCCATCCAGAGGGTCAATGATCCAGGTGGGCCGGCCATCCGCCGGGAAACTCGTGTTCATCTCCTCGCTCAGGATGGCGTCCTGCGGGAAGGCTGACTGAATTTGTTCCGAGATGAAGCGATCAGCTGCGAGGTCGGCTTCGGTCAGGAGGGTGTGGTCTTGCTTATAGCGGAACTGGATATCGGCGCGGGTGTAAAACCCAACCAGCAGGTCGCCGGTTGCGCGGGCCAGTTTGATTGCAAATGCCAGGGCCTCATCCAGCACGGGCGTCTCAGGCATGGATTAAGTTTCCAATCCCCAGGGCTGGATGAAATCCTCCGGTTCCACCCCGAGGGCGTCGGCCACACGCGTGATGTAATTGAAATAGCCGATGATCTGTACCGCGTCGTGGATGGCACGGTCATCAAACCCGTGGGCGCGCAGCTTGTCCAGGTCATCCGGGCGCATCTCGTGCTGGTGATGTGTCAGCTTTTCGGCGAAGGCGCACAGGGCGCGGTCGGCCTCGCTGAGCGGCGCGGCGCGCCAGTCCGCGGCGATGGCATGGACGAAGGCGTCGGCGTCGTGGGGGAAACTTTCCTCCTGGTCGATCTCGTCACGGAGATCGTGTGCATGGGATTGCGTTCAGTAGAAGCAGTTGTTGGCGCAGGAAGTGACCGTTGCCAGCATCTCGCGCTGTATCCGGGTCAGCGGCGATTCCCGGAACATGATCGTGGAGTAGAAATTAATGCTGTCCCGCATCGCCCGCGGGTTAATGCTCATAATATGGACGATATGCCAGATGCGCCCGGCGCGCTTGAGCGCCGCATCGAATTGTTGTTTGAGCAGGCCGGTTGCTTCGGCCATCGGAATTTGTTTGATCCAGGGCATCAGGTCTGTCTCCTTTCCACGATCCCAATGTAATCTTCCGTGACCGTTTCAGCCACCGAGGCGCCGAGGTAGGTAATTAACTCTGCGACCAGCGCGGATTTGGTTTCGGCGTCGTTCCGGCTCCAGGTGCGGCTCTTGACCTCGAGGAAATGTCCCAGGTTGGGATCGATCACGCGGTCGAGGTTGATATAGAACTCGGTTTCCCGAAACCGGATTTGCCAGCGCAGGCGATCCTTCTCGATCTGGATTTCGCTGTCGGGCTTGAAATATTCGCGGTAGAAGCGCAGGCTGTGTGGGGCAGGGGCGAGGAATCGGCTGCGGGAGAGCAGGACATCGCTGGGGAAGGCGCGCTCCCGTTTCGGGCCGATCAGGGTGAGCCGGTAACGGGCATTGGTCGCCTGGCCTTTGGCGTCCACGGATTCATCCTCGCGATGGCGGATGACGCCCTGGCTGGCGTCGGCAAACCGCATGTAAGTGTCGAACTGATGGTAGTGGCGGTCATAGACCATGGTGATTTCCCGGCTTTTGAGCGCGGCCAGGATCGGGGCGGGGTCGGCCAGCCGGACCTTCACCTGCACCTCGAAACTCTCCTCCTCGCTCGCTCCGCCGATGGCGACGAGTTTCGAGAGGATGGATTGTTCGCGGTGGATGAGGAAAGTGTCAATTTTCCGGGCATAGTTGCTGGCCTCGGCGAGCAGTTCGTCCTCGTTGAGGGTCGCAAGCTCTTTGGCGCGCATCACCCATTGGCCGTTGACCATCACATCGGTAACGTCCGTTGATTTGGAGGCGAACACCAATTGGGCGTAGATGCCCTGTGGGTCACGCGTAAACCGGGGAGAATTATGGAGGGGGGCACAATCCACGAGGATCAAGTCGGCTCGTTTCCCCGGTTCAAGACTCCCGGTCAGGTCGCCGATGTGCAGGGCGCGCGCGCCCATCCGGGTCGCCATCGTCAAGGCGGTGGCCGCCGAAACCACGGTCGGGTCGCCCGTTGTCCCCTTGGCGATAAAGCTCGTCAGCCGCATTTCCTCGAACATATCGAGATCATTATTGGAAGACGGGCCGTCCGTACCGATGCCGACGTTCAGCCCCAGTTCGAGCATGCGGGTCACCGGGGCGATGCCCGAGGCCAGCTTGAGGTTGGACGACGGGTTATGCGCCACGCCCGCGCCCGCCCGCAGGAGCGTGCGCATCTCACCGGCATCCACGTGGACGCAGTGGGCGGCAATCACCTTGGCGTCGAACAGGCGGTGCTCCTTGACGTAGGGGATGACCGGGATGCCGTTTTCACGCCGCATGTTTTCCACTTCGATGGCTGTCTCGGCGAGGTGGATGTGGAGCGGCACATCGTTTTCGACGGCCAATGCGGCGCAGGTGCGCAGGATTTCGGGCGTGCAGGTGAAGGGGGCATGCGGGGCGACGGCGGGGACGATCAGCGGGTGGCCCTTCCACGCCGCGATAAATTCGGCGGCGCGGGCCAGCGACTCCTCGTAGGAATCGGCGTCCGGCGAGGGGAACTTGAGCACGGTCTGCCCGCAGACGGCGCGCAGGCCCGCCGCCGCCGTGGCCGCGGCTACGTCCGCCTCAAAATAATACATATCGTTAAAGGTGGTCACACCGGAACGGATCAACTCGGCGCAGGCGAGACTGGTCCCCAGCCGCACAAAGTCCGGCGAGACAAACGCGCGCTCCACCGGCATCATATAGCCCAGGAGCCAGACATCCAGCCGCAGGTCATCGGCCAGGCCGCGCAGCAGCGTCATCGGCACGTGCGTGTGGGCGTTGACCAGGCCGGGCATCAGCGCCTTCCCGCCGCAATCCACCTGCGCCGTGCCGGGAAAAGCGGCCAGCACCTCGGCTTCAGCGCCGACGGCCAAAATGCTGTCGCCGCGCACAGCCACCGCACCGGGTTCAAACATCCGCATCTCATCATCCATGGTCAGCACGATGGCATTCGCCAAAACCAACTCGCTCATTCTGCCTCCTTGATTTTGCGCAGCAAATCCAGACTATAGTTTACCGCGCGTTCCACCGCCAGCCGCGGCGGCCCACCAAAGGGCAGGCGCAAAAATTTTTCCCCGGCGGGCGTGATCAGGGCGAGGAAAATTTCAGCTTTCTTTTTTCCGGGATAAAGGCTGACCCCGAGGGCGGCCGCGGCCCCTAAAAATTCGCGCATCCCGCGGGTCAGTGCGGTTAAATCGGCGGGAACAGACGGGGGAGCCGGAAGCACCTGACCCCCGAGGTAATTGCCAGCCCCTAAGTCCAGCGCGCTCACCAACTGCCCGCCCAGCCCGGCCTCCAGCACAGCCCATGACCAACCCGTCGCCGTCACGCTGCGTATAGCCACGGTAGCCAGGGTTTCATCATCCGCCCCGTACACCCAATTTCCGAGCCGCCCGCGCACTTCCGTTTCCATCCCGGCAATCAGCGCGTCCGCCTCGGCCAGCGTATCCGCTTTGGCGGCGATGCGCACATCTACCTGCCCGCTGTGCGCCGCCAGCCCAACGGTGGGGTTGGACAGTGTTTCCAAATCCGCCACTTTCTCGTCAATGACGGACTCGCCGACACCCGCGGTATGCAGGACGCGCACGACCAGCACGCCCGTCAGCCCATACCGCTGCCGCAAAAATGGCATCACCGCCTGTGCCATCAGGTGCTCCATTTCGCGCGGCACGCCGGGCAGGCAGATGACGATTCCGTTTGAATCCGTCTCAATATAAAATGCGGGCGCGGTTCCCACTGTGTTCTCGATGGCGACCGCGCCATGCGGCAGGTAAGCCTGGCGGCGGTTGTTTTCCGTGGGGATGCGATCAAACCGGGCAAATCGTTCCACCACCTGCTGCCAGAGTTCCTCCTCGAAATCCAGGCTGACCCCGAACGCGAGCGCCACAGCCTCACGGGTGGCGTCGTCAATCGTCGGGCCTAGACCGCCCGTGGTGATCACAATGTCAGCGCGGGTCAGCACTTCACGAATCGCGCCCGCAATCCGGTCGGCGTTGTCGCCAATACTGCTGGTGCGATAAATATCAAAGCCATGCTCACGCAGCATCCGTGCGATCTGGCGGGCGTTCGTGTCCACTATCTCGCCGAGCAGGATTTCCGTGCCGATAGTGATGATTTCAATGGATGGCATGATTACCAGTTGACCTCCTGCCCCAGCCCCAGTCGGGCAGCGTTTTCCAGGGTAATCTGCGCCGCCACGGCATCCTGTACCGCCACGCCAACCGACTTGAAAAATGTGATCTGCTCGGCGGAGGTGCGCCCCGGCGTGGTCCCGTTGATGATCGCGCCCAGCTCGGCCACCTGCGCCCAGGCTTTGCCGCCCAATGCCACCGCCCGGATGATTTCCCCGGCCTCCGCCTGGCAGGCGGTCAGCGAGTCCACCACGGTCAACGCGCGGGCAATGGTCAAAGGGGGAATCTCGATCATCTCCGGGGTGTAGGAACCGACTCCGTTAATGTGGATCCCGGCGGGGACGTGGTCATCCTCAAAAACGGGGGAAATCGACGTGGTGGCGGTGCAGATCAGATCAACCCCTTCCATGGCTTCACGGGGGGAGGCGGCTTCCAGTAATTTTACCGGGACGAGAGGACGCATCGCTTCGACAAAGCTCCGGGCATGGGCGCGCTCCCGGCTGTAGATGCGAACTTCTGCGAGCGGGCGGACGGCACAGATGGCTTCGAGCTGGGTGCGCGCCTGTGCCCCGCTTCCAAAAATGGCGGCAATGCGGGCATCCGGGCGGGCCAGGAGGTCGGTGGCCGCGCCGGAGGCAGCTCCCGTGCGGATGGCGGTGAGGGAACTGCCTTCGAGGAGGGCCAGCATTTGCCCGGTGCGGGCGTCCATAACGAGGACGGCGGCATGGATCAGGGGCCGGCCAGCGGGGATATTTTCCGGGTAGAGGGTGACGACTTTGACGGCGAGTGCGTCGCTTTGCGCATCCCCGTCTGCGCCGGGGACATAGGCGGGCATGAGGAGGGCGGCAGCGTTGCGGGAGGCCACCGGGAGCCGCACCCGCAACGGGATTACCGCGTCCCCGCGTGAAAGCGCGGCAAAGGCGTGTTTCATCCCGGCGATGGCGGTTTCCAGCGGGAGGGCGCGGCGGACATCTTGGGCGGTCAGGATGAGCATAGGCTAAAACAAAAAACGCAATACGACGGGGGCTGCGTATTGCGTTTGGTTTGTTCCATTGTGGGAGATTTTTTATGCAATGCCGAGGTAGGTTTTTTGCACCATTTCGTTCTTTTTGAGGAGGTCGGCCTGGTTGGTGAGGACGATCTCGCCGGTCTGCATGACGTAGCCGCGATGGGCGATGGAGAGCGCCATCAGGGCGTTCTGCTCGACGAGGAGGATGGTCGTGCCTTCCTCGTTGAGTTTTTTGATGGTGCTGAAGATGAGTTCGACGAGGACGGGGGCGAGACCCATCGAGGGTTCATCGAGCATGAGGATGCGCGGGCGGAGCATGAGGCCGCGGCCAATGGCGAGCATTTGCTGTTCACCGCCGGAAAGGGTGCCGCCGTACTGGCTGGCGCGCTCCTTGAGGCGCGGGAAGAGTTCGAAGACCTGTGCCATACGTTCGGCGTTTTTGGCATTGTCGTTGGAGGTGAAAGCGCCCATGTCGAGGTTTTCGAGGACGGTGAGTTTGGGGAAGATGCCGCGCCCCTCGGGGACGTGGCTCACTCCTGCGCCGACGATCTTGTGGGCTTCCGTATGGGTGATGTCTATGCCATCCAGTTTGACGCTGCCCGCCTTGGGGTGGATGAGACCGGAGATGGTGCGCAGGGTGGTGCTTTTGCCAGCGCCGTTTGCCCCAATCAGGGTGACGATCTCCCCTTCTTCAACATGGAGGGAGATGCCCTTGAGGGCGTGGATGTGCCCGTAGTAGGAATGGACTTCATTGACTTCGAGTATTTTTGCCATGTGCTAATCCTGTGCGAGCGAGGCGACGGCTTCGCGTCCGAGGTAGGCTTCGATGACGCGCTGGTCGCTGCGGATATCGGCCGGTGTGCCCTCGGCAATTTTCTCGCCATAGTGCATCACCGTGATCCTTTCCGAGATATTCATGACGACGCGCATGTCGTGTTCGATGAGGAGGACGGTGATGCCTTTCTCGTCGCGGATGCGGCGGAAGAGGACGATGGCTTCCTGGGTCTCGTTCGGGTTCATCCCGGCGGTGGGTTCATCCAGGAGGAGGAGGGTGGGTTGCGCGGCCAGTGCACGGGCAATTTCAATGCGGCGTTGCCCGCCATAAGGGAGGTTGCGCGCCAGTTCGTTGCCGACGTTTTTCAATCCGACATATTCCATCAGGGTGATGGCGGCTTGTTCGGCGGCGTCCTCTTCCTTGAAAAAGCGTTTGGTGCGGAAGAGGGCGTCGGTGCCGCGCTGGTGCAGCCGGGTGTGCATCCCCACCAGGATATTTTCGATAACGGTCATACTGCCGAAGAGACGGATGTTCTGGAAGGTGCGGGCGATGCCGTGGGCGACCACTTGATCCGGGCGGAGGCCCATGATGGGGTGGCCATTGAAGATGACTTCCCCCTCCTCGGGTTCGTAGATGCCGGTCAGCGAGTTGAAGAAGGTCGTTTTCCCGGCACCGTTGGGGCCGATGATGCTGGCAATCTGTCCCTGTTCCAGCGAAAAATTCATATTGTTGACGGCAACCAGCCCGCCAAATCTCTTTACAACGTTGGTGGTTTGCAGCAATGGCATGGGATCGGTTCCAAAATTATCTGAAGCGGCCGCATTAGCCGCTGGCAGAACGACTAAAGTCGTTATTACTCACTATCCTCAGGGGAAAGTTCGCGTTTGCGCCTCTCGGCAGGGATCAGCCCTGAAGGTCGGAAAATCATCATCACGACCAGGATGACCCCGAAGACCAATTTCTGGTATTTGGCCGGGTCAAGCTGGGTGGATAAGTCCTTCCAGGCAAAGTTGATGATCGGGATGACGGCGTCGCTCTGGCGCAGCGCGCTCAAGTATAGCGAAAAGGTTTGCAGAACCTGAATGTTGAGGATGACAACCATGGCCGCGCCAAGGATTACGCCGGGGATGCTGCCCAGCCCGCCGAGGATGACCATCGTGAGGACGCCGATGGATTGCAGGAAGGAAAACGACTCCGGACTGACGAAGGTCCGGTTGGCGGCATAGATGACGCCCATCGTACCGGCAAAGCTTGCGCCCGCGGCAAAGGCCGCGAGTTTCATTTTTACAAGTGGGATGCCCATGGCGATGGCGGCGGTTTCATCTTCGCGGATGGCCGTCCAGGCGCGCCCGATCCGGGAATCTTCCAGCCGCCGGGCTACGGTGATGGCAAGGAGGATCACGATCAGGGCGAGGAAATAGAAGAGGACGTTGTAGAACTGGGCATCGGTAATGTCGTGCCCGACGACAGGTTTAAGCATGGTACGCAGAAAATCCATGATGGCCGCCGGGGGCAACGGGGGCCGCTGGATGGGCGTGATCCCCTGGGGGCCGTTAGTCAGGTTGATCGGCTTGTCGAGGTTGAGCGCCAGCACGCGAATGACTTCGCCAAAGCCGAGCGTGACAATGGCCAGGTAATCACCGCGCAGACGGAGCACCGGCAACCCGAGCAGGATGCCCGTGAGCGCTGCGAGGCCGACGCCAAAAAAAATGAAGAGCCAGAACCAGGAGGGATCGAGGAAAAAGTCAGCGCCTGCGGGGGCCGCGCCCGGGATTGAATGCAATAGAGACATTTGTTTTGACCCGAAGATCGCCCACAAATATGCCCCTACGGCGTAGAAGGCGACGTACCCAAGATCCAACAGGCCTGCCATGCCAATGACGATGTTCAAACCGAGGGCGAGGGCGGAGAAGAGGCTGATCTGGAAGATGACTTCAAGGTAAAAGATATTCCGAATCCCCAAAACCGGGAGGATCACAATCGTTAGTAGCAGCCCGATCAACAGTTTGACCCGGTTGTTCATCTTCAAAAAATAGAGCATCAGCGGGCAGGCCATCAGGATTAGGAACGCCGGCAGGGAGCGTGGGTCCAGGTAAACGTAGATCGTGCCACCAACCAGTAGCGCGAAAGCGATGAGGTAGGGGCGAAAGCCGCTATTTGGTTTGGAGAATAAACTTATCAAAAGATCTATGATTACCATCGTTCAGTCTCCTTCGTCGTTATGCTTTCTGGCTGACTGTCTGCCCAAGCAACCCGGATGGGCGGAAAATCAGGATGATGATCAAAACGGCAAAGGCGATGATGTCCTTGTATTCCGAACCGAATGCGCCGTTGGTAAAGATGCCGAGGTAAGACGCACCGAACGATTCGAGCAAACCGAGGATCAGGCCGCCGAGCAATGCGCCGGTCAGGTTCCCAATGCCGCCCAAAACGGCGGCTGTGAATGCCTTGAGGCCCGGGAAGAATCCGACGAACGGATCGAGCCGGGTGGCTTTGAGGGCAAAGAGTACGCCGGCTGCGCCGCCGAGCGCGCCGCCGATCAGGAAGGTGATTGAGATGATCAAGTTCACGTTGATGCCCATCAGGCTGGCGGTTGGGCGATCCTGCGCCACAGCGCGTATCGCCTTGCCGATCTTGGTCCCGTTCACCAGGAAATTCAGGGCAATCAGCATGACGACGGTAACCAGGATTAGCAAGATCGTTTTATTCTGGATCTGCAGCGGGTTGATGAGCCAGGGAAGATTTAATACTTGAAATTCGTCGAAATTTCCAAAATCTGGCAGGATAACGTTGAACTCGCCAGTCGTGAGACCCAGGATGAGGCGGACGGCATCCTGCAAAAAGAATGACATGCCGATTGCTGAAATCAAGGGTACCAGCCGGGGTGCGCCGCGTAGCGGCTTATAGGCAATCCTTTCAACGGAAACAGCCAGCGCACCAGAAATAATCATCCCGAGGATGATGGCCAGAGCAATGACGAGGTACTCGTTGACTGCACCGAGCGTCTCCCGGTTTTCGAGAAAACGCAAGAATTCCACCCCTACAATCCCGCCGACCATGAATATTTCACTGTGCGAGAAATTGATGAACTCCAGCACACCATAAACCATCGTGTACCCGAGTGCAATCGTGGCATATACAAATCCAATCGTTATTCCATCAATCAAGACTTTGGGAAGGATTTCGAGGGTGCGCTGCACTAAATCAAAATCAGTTACGGTGCCGCGAAAAATGTACGCCGACACAATAATCAGCGTGGAGAGGGCGCTGCCAGCACCAAGGATAAAGACCAGGATTTGCCCGATTGGAAAGAGGATGAATTTGTAGAGGGGGTTGGATGTGATTTGTTTCAAGGCTTTTTTCCCGGTTTCAAATTGCGAGCCTCTCCCACGTATTGGGGAGAGGCTCGCAAAGTTATTCAGCCAAACTTACATATGTACAGATTACTTACCAGGGGAGGGGGCTTCAAGAACGGTCACGATCTCGTTGGAGCTCCAGGTTTCGGCGGAGGTGGCGTTGATCTTGATGATGAAGTATTTGGCGATCGGCAGGTCACCGATGCTGTCAAAAGCCAGGTCGCCTGTGAGGCCTGCATACGTCAGGGCGCGGATTGCTTCGGCAACAGCCAGACGGGTGGGGACGCCGTCGGCGGCTACAGCTGCATTCTCGATCGCCTTCAAGCACACGCCCATCGAGTCGTATGCCTGGGCGGCGTACGGCTGGGGAGCGGCGCCGAACTTGGCTTCAAAGTCGGTGGCAAACTGGGCGGCCTTCGGGTAAGCGGAGGCCGGGCCGGCAACGGTGGTGTACACCATGCCGCCGCCAGCGGCGAGGGAATCGCCAGCCAGGGCTGCAAGCTCGCTGGTATCCATGCCATCGGTGGCCAGGAAGGTGCCCAGGTAGCCGGCATCACGTGCCTGCTTGAAGAACACACCACCCTGATTGTAGATGCCGGCAAAGAAAACGACATCCGCATTAGCGGCGAGCAAGGGGGTGATGATCGCGTCAAAGTTGGCGGTTTCTTCGGTGCCTTCAAAAGCAAGCACTTCGATACCATCCTCTTCGGCAGCTACGCGGAAGAACTCCGCAACGCCTTGGCCGTAGGCCGTCTTGTCGTGAATGATGTAGACGGTCTTGGCGCCGAGGGTGGTGAAGGCGTACTCTTCAGCTACAGGAGCCTGGACATCGTCGCGTCCTACGACGCGGTTGACTTCGAGATAGCCGCGGGTGGTCACAACCGGGTTGGTGTTGGCCGGGGAGACGAAGGCCAGGTTGGCCAGGTGATACTCCTCGGATGACGGGATCATAACGCCGGAGTTCAAGTGGCCCACACCGCACAAAATGGCGGTGTCGGCAACGATGTTCTTGGCGTTGGCAACACCCACATCGGGAGTAGCCTGATCATCGAAGGGAGCCAACTGGACATCGTAACCCATATCCTTCAGGGTACCGCCAAGCTGCTCCAGCGCCAACTGGGCACCATTCTTGATGTCGATGCCGAGGACGGATTGGCCGCCCGAGAGGGGGCTTTGGGTTGCGATTTTAATCACCACCATTTCGCTGGCACCACCGCCGCAGGCGGTCAGGGTCAGCATGGCGATCACAAGCAACATAAACAGGTTTAACAATCGTTTGGTCATTTCTTTTCTTCTCCGTAAAAATGGTTGGTGGTATCTCCACCACCACCCGAGGGCGGTGGGTAAACAAATGGGTTTGACGATGCGCTTACTTTGTCGGGCTCACCTCCTTTTGAGTTGGGGAATTCCATGGGTGACTTGAAGGTATGGAAACTGGTGGAGGATTCAACATGGACAAACGGAATCTGTGGTTGCGATGGCATTCACTTTTAGGCTGGATTTATTGTTCGCCCAAGTTAAGCAACGATTTTACGGGAAAAGGGGGATATGGTCAAGAAACCGGGTTGACACAAACACGGCTTGCTTAAAGTCATGATTCTGGTCTCGGTTTCGACAAGCTCAACCCGGCGGATACGGAAGCCGCTGGTTGAGTAGAGTGCGGTTTTTGCACTCGTATCGAAACCAGCCGCTGCCTACTCGACCAACGACACCGGGAGAACGCGACTTTAAGAAAGCCCTGTTGACACAAACCGGCGATCCAAATTGAAATGTGTTTGGAGGCCGCACGGCGATGACCCGGCCCCTGGGGGTGCAGATCAACCAAATGGGTTCCGCGCCCCGGTGAGCCCGCGCGCCTTTTATCTTTTGAGCTGGCAGCCTGTCCATGTGAAATTCGGCCCAAAAAGGGGCGAAAGGGGGCGCTATGGTAAAATGGGTTGTCAGGAATTATTATCAATAAAAGGGCATTGGCGGCGCTATTTTGGGGCCGTTGCAATGATTAATTCCCGAAGAATTCACAGCCAGAAGTTAGACCCAATAATGGTCATACCCTGCCAGCCGTGGCGGGCGTGAAATTGGAGGTATGTTTGTGACGGATGCCAAAGGCAGTACCTATAGTGCTGAAAATATTCAGGTGTTGGAAGGTTTGGAGGCCGTGCGCCGCCGTCCGGGGATGTACGTAGGCGGCACGGACATCAAGGCCTTGCATCATCTGGTCTATGAGGTGGTGGATAATTCGATTGACGAAGCCCTCGCGGGGTATTGCACCCGCATTGAAGTCACCATTCACCCGGACAGCAGTGTGACCGTGACCGATAACGGGCGCGGCATCCCGGTGGATATCCACCCCCAGACGGGCAAGACCGGCCTGGAAGTGGCGCTGACCATGTTGCACGCCGGCGGCAAGTTTGGCGGCGGCGGGTACAAAGTCTCCGGCGGTTTGCATGGCGTGGGCGTTTCGGCGGTGAATGCGCTCTCCGACTGGTTTGATGTGCAGGTCTTTCGCGAGGGGAAAATCCACTTCCAGCGGTTTGAACGGGGGATTCCAATCGGCTCGCTCCAGGTGATCGGCAAAGCCCCCAAGGATTACACGGGCACGCATCAGACTTTTTTATTTGACAGATCCATCTTCAAGGAAGAGGGGCTGGACTATCGCTTTGAGACACTCTTACAGCGCTTTCGGGAAATGGCCTTTGTGACCAAGGGGATCACGCTTAAGTTTACGGATGAGCGCGCCGACAAGGAAATGACCTTTTACTTTGAGGGCGGGCTCAAGTCGTTTGTCCGCTACCTCAACCGGAACCGCGAGGTGTTGCACAAAACCGTTGCCGTCGAAAAGGAAGTGGACGGCATCGGCATTGACGCGGCGGTCCAGTTTACCGATGCTTACTCGGAATCGGTGTACGCCTTTGCGAACACGATCAACACCACGGATGGGGGGACGCATCTGACGGGCCTGCGCTCGGCCGTGACCCGCACGGTGAACGATTATGCCCGCAAGGCTGGGCTGCTCAAAGAAGCGGATACGAACTTTACGGGGGATGACACCCGAGAAGGTCTGACTGCCATCGTCAGCGTTAAACATCCCGAACCCCAGTTTGAGAGTCAGACCAAAGTCAAGTTGATGAACCCGGAAGTCCAGACCTACGTCCAGCAGGTGGTCACCGAGGCCTTTAGTTCATTCCTCGAAGAAAACCCGGCGATGGCGAAAACCATCGTGCAAAAATGCCTGACCTCGGCGCGGGCGCGCGAGGCCGCCCGCAAAGCGCGCGACCTCGTCATCCGCAAATCGGCCCTGGAAAGCCTGACCCTCCCCGGCAAACTGGCGGACTGCTCTGAGCGTAACCCTGAGAAGACGGAACTTTATATTGTGGAAGGTGACTCGGCAGGGGGTACAGCCAAGCAGGGACGCGACCGCCATTTCCAGGCCATCCTCCCGTTGCGCGGCAAAATCCTGAATACCGAGCGGGCGCGGCTGGACAAAATCCTCTCCAATAACGAAGTCAAATCGCTCATCTCCGCCCTCGGGACGGGCATCAGCGACGGCTTTGACCTCACCGGCTTGCGTTATGGCAAGATCATCATCATGACCGATGCGGACGTGGATGGCAGTCACATCCGCACCCTGCTGCTGACCTTCTTCTTTCGCTACATGGTGTCCCTGATTGAGGACGGGCATTTGTACATTGCCCAGCCGCCCCTGTACCGCATTGCCTATAAAAACAAAATCCAGTACGCCTACAATGAAGCCCAGAAAGATGAGATCGTAAAGCAGGTCAGTGAGCGTGCCAGCCTGCAGCGATATAAAGGCCTGGGTGAAATGAATGCCCAACAACTTTGGGAAACCACGATGGACCCGTCCATCCGCACCCTGTTGCAGGTACAGATAGATGACGCCGCTGAAGCAGACCGCACCTTTGATATGCTGATGGGCTCGGCTGTCCCGCCGCGCCGCCGGTTTATCATCACCCATGCGCGTGAAGTCCGCAACCTCGACATATAACCCGCGTTCAAGGAGGCTCCCCCATGTCACCGATGCTCAAACGCCCCGCCAACCAGCAGTCCGGCACCCTTAATCGCGCCGCCCGGCCCGCCATGGCCCCGGCCAAACCCTCGCCCATGATGAACCGCGCCGCCAATGTCCCGCGGATGCAGCAACAGGCCGCCCGACAACAGGGGATGCAAAAGCTGAACCAGCAGGTGGCGCCCATGCGCCCTGCCGTCCGGCCCGTGGCCGCCCCCCGCAGGATCATGCCGAAACAACCCGCCCCGGCGGCGCTGCGCTCGGTGGCTGCCCCGCATGCGCGCGTCGTCGCCCGATCGGTAGCCAGGCCCATCGTACAGGCCGGCAAGGCCGCCCCGCGGGCTTATGTGCCTGCCCGGCGTCCCGTTGCCCCGGCAGTCGTGGTCGCTGGCGCGGCCGTGGTCGGTGTCTCCGCCGCGCTCTTCACCCTTCAGGCCGCCAGGGCCCACGCTGATATTTCCTCCGAGGTTTCCTCGCTCCAGTATTCCCTGACCAACCTGCAAGACCTCAGTACCTTTGACGACCTCACGGGCGAACTCCAGCAACTCGATGCCGACATCAAGAACGCGCTCAACCTGCTGGAAGCCGCCCGCGACAAAGGCTACCGTTACCAGAAAGACCTCAACCAGCAGGCTGTCAAAATCATGGACGCCTGGCAGGGGATTAATCAGGGCACCAGTACGGAGATTCAAAAGCAATCGCAGGCGTTCCTGCAAACGCTGACCCCGCTCAACACCTACATCCCGCGCGTCAACGCCAACCTGAACAACGCGGCTGCCGCCGCGCCCCATCTCCAGGCCGCCGAAACGACCGTAAATAATTTATTGAACGAAGCCAACCGCGTGCGCGGTGGCCTGCAAAGCCGCTACGCCAGCATCCAATCCGAAGTCTCGCAGCTCACCTATAAACTCACCACGATCCATTGGGTGCTGACCCAGCTATCCGAGGCCAAATTCACCCTGGAGGCCCAGGAAAATATTGTCATGGTCGTCAAAGCCCGCTGGGACCAACAGGGGGATGCGGACCCTGAGGGGATCCTCCACCTCACGAACAAACGGCTGATCTTCGAGCGCAAGGAAAAAGTTGCCACCAAGAAGATTCTCTTCATCGCCACCGAAAAAGAACTCGTCCATGAGTTGCTCTTTGCGGAACCTGTCGCGAATATCAACAATTCCAAGGCGCAGAGTAAAGGCCTCTTCGGTCACCAGGATTTCCTGGAAGTCACCTTTACGGGTAAATTGGGAGCCATTTCCCTGCATCTGGACGGTCAGGATTCCAAGGAGTGGGCCGTGCTGGTGGAGCGCGTGAGGAACGGGAAAATCGAGGAGGATCGCGCCCCCGAGGGAGGGTTGTCCTTTGCCGATTTGACCGGCCAACTCACGCAAGCGGACATTGTCGGGATCCAGGCAGAGGTCAACGCCATCCAGGAGGTCCTGCTCCTCTCCGGGGCGCGCGGCGAATTGGAAGCGCTGGAAAATTCCGTCCGTTCCCTTGAGCGCGACCTTGGGGAAGTGCGGGCGCATGGCTATCAGATCGAAAAGAATCTGGAAGGTGAAATCACCGTCCTGGCCTCCCAGTGGGAGCGCACCAAATCCAACGCCGAAAAAACGCTTGAGTTGCAAGCGGGTGTCCTCAGCGAACAGGCGAAGTCCATCCAAACCCTGATGGGGCGGCTGGCAGGGCTGGCCGGCAACCTGGCCGCGGCGCGCCCGGTCTACATGCAATTAAAATCCGCCCTGGCCTCCACGGCGGCGCAGGCCGGGGCGGCGCAGGAAACAGTCTATAACCAGTTTGACGATTATGCCGCCGAGGTCGAAGGCCTGGCCGCCCACCTCGACTGGGTGGATTGGATGCTCGATGCCATCTCCACCGCCTCCTTCCAGTTGCTTGCCACCGAGAGCGGCGTTGCCGCGACTGAAGCCACTTATGCCCGGCCCGGCATGGAACCGGAAAACGGCGTGCTGTTCCTCACCGACCAGCGCCTGATCTGGGAAGATCGCGTGGGCGATTACGAGGTCAAAGTGGATGTCGCTCTTGCCCAAGTGGAAGGCGTGACGATCGAGTACGTGGACGAGGCCCAGGAAGATGAGGTCCTCGCCTTTCAATTTGGCGGCGGCGCACCGATGGGCAATGCCATCTTTGACATCGCCGCCCCCGTGGGCGCTTCCTGGGAGCAGATGGTGGGCAGGGCGCGCAACGGTGACTATGCCGCCGACCGCGCCGCCCCCATCGACACAGCGGAACTTGACCGCATCAAAAACGCACCTACCCAATGCACAAACTGCGGCGGCCAGTTTACCTCCCCGGTGCTCCGCGGCCAGACGGAAATTTCCTGCGAGTTTTGCGGCACCATCGCCCGCATCTAATTGAGCGCTCAATTCAAACATGGATAATGATGTGTCATTTCGAGCGAGAAATCCCCGCAATATTGATTTTTAGCATTGGTGCAGGGATTCCTCCCGTTGGTCGGAATGACAGATTGTGCGTTTTCGATTTGTTTGCTCAATATTGGAGGAAATATTTCGAATCCGTACGATTTTGTGCTGGTGAACAACACCTTGAACAAACTTGCTGTCATTGGGAGCCGGTCTCTTCGGCAAGCGTTCGACTGAGCTCACGCCGAAGTCTCAGGATAGGTTTTGGCGAAGCAATCCCTCACGGATGTAGCAGATTGCTTCGGGCAGCGATGAAATGTATCGCCACCCTCGCAAAGACATGTTCAAGCTATCCTTGACCAGCACAGTATTCCTGGCTTCCTCATAAAATATTCGGTTATGTTCCATGATTGGCCTAATCCTGCGCCCCGCCCATTATCCCGATTTATGAAGCTCCGCGGTAAGATAGACACAGCCCGGCATTTTCGGGCCATCCCATCCGGGAACCGTGCATGACCCTCGAACGAGACACCCTCCTCCACAAGCGATACCGTATCCTTGAAATCCTGGGCGAAGGAGGCATGGGCGCAGTTTACAAGGCATATGATGAAAACCTGGGCGTTACCGTGGCCCTCAAGGAAAACCTGTTTACCAGCGATGAATACTCGCGCCAGTTCCGGGTTGAAGCCACCATCCTTGCCAGTCTGCGCCACCCCAACCTGACCCGCGTTACTGATCACTTTGAAGAGGGGGAGGGCCAATATCTAGTCATGGACTACATTGAGGGGGAAGACCTGCGCGACCGCATGGACCGCCTGGGGATTATTGAGGAAGAGGAAGTCATCAAAATCGGGCTGGCCATCTGTGATGCACTCACCTACCTGCACACCCGCATTCCCACCATCCTGCACCGCGATGTAAAACCGGGAAATGTAAAGATAGCGCCCACCGGCCAGGTTTATCTCGTTGATTTCGGCCTCGCCAAAATCGTCCGCGGAAACCAGATGACCGTCACCGGGGCGCGCGCGATGACCCCAGGGTATTCCCCGCCCGAACAATACGGCACCGCCCGCACCGATCCCCGTTCGGATATCTACTCCCTGGGGGCCACCCTGTATTCCGCATTGACCGGTGCCCTCCCGGAAGACGGGCTGGCGCGCGCGATGAACCAGACCGAACTGACCCCGATCAAGAAACACAACCCGAAGGTCTCCCGTAAACTGGCCGCCACGATAGAAAAATCACTCGGTGTCCAGTCCGAGGATCGGTTTCAGACCGCGGAGGAGATGCACCGCAGCCTTTCAAACGCCCGCAGTTTGACCCGTCGCCGCCTCTCTCCGGAAAACCTTGTGGTGGCCCCGCCGCCATCCGCCAGTCCGGACGCCGCCAGCCAGCTTGATATTGCCACGCCCAACTCATTGACCCTCCCCCCCCCGGCGGTCAGCCCGGTCCGCGCTGGTCGCCTGGCGCTGCCCTCCTCACCCCTGCCGGTGAGTGAGCCGTTCATGGAGGATATCTTTATCAGCGCGCCCCGCAGTAAACCGCGCAAAAGGCGAATGGGTTGCTGGATCTGGGTCATGGTCATTCTCTTGATCCTGGGGGGAGGCGGCCTGGCCTCCTTTATTTTTTATCCGGCGCTTACCCGGCAGGCGCTGGCCTTTTTTGTCGCTCCTTACCAGACTGCCACCGCGACATCTGTACCGACCCTGATGCCCACCGCCACCGAGACCCCCAGACCCTCTGCCACCCTGTCGCCAACGGTCACGCCCCAGCCAACAGTCACGCCTACGGAGACGGTCACGCCCACACTCATTCCGGTTACCATCCGGCCCGTTACGCCCACCGCAACACCGCGCCCCAGCCAGACACCCATACCAAAACCCACCGAGATTGGCGGCGGAGATATGATCGCCTTCGCCTCCGACCGGAGCGGTATTCCCCAAATCTGGCTGATGAATGTGGACGGCTCAAACTTGATCCAGTTGACCAACCTCGAAGATGGGGCCTGCCAACCGGATTGGTCACCGGATGGCTCGCAATTGATCTTCATTTCGCCCTGCCCCGGCGAACAGGAAGATTATCCCGGGGCCGGGCTGTTCATCATCAATATTGATGGTGCCGAGCTCACCCCGGTGATTAGCTCGCGCAATGGGGACTATGACCCCGATTGGTCCCCGGATGGTACGCGTATCGTGTTCACTTCGCTCAGGAACGCGCTGCCTCAGATTTTCATGTTCAACCTGGATGACGACTCAGTTACCCTGCTCGCCGGGGAAGGCTTGAGGAACATGATGCCTGCCTGGCTGGCGGATGGTTCCAAAATCGTGTTTATTTCCAACCGGCGCGGGTCGTTTCGGGTGTGGCTGATGGACCCGGATGGCTTGAACCAGGTGGCTTTTTCCCGCAGTGGCAACCTCAAAAATACCTCACCCATTTGGTCGCCGGACGGCCAATACCTAGCGTTCACCCAGCGCGAACTTCCCAATGGCCTCCCTGAAATCATCCTGGCCCCGCTCGCCGATGATGGTTTCTCTGAGTTCCACGTGACCTCGGGTCTCTCCCCGGCCCGTTCCCCCGAGTTCTCCCCGGATGGGCAGTGGATGATTATTGAAGCCTGGCCGGATGGAATTGACCACGACATCTACCTGCTCAACCTGGATACACAGGAAGCAACCCGCATCACGCTTGACCCCGCATTTGATTTTGACCCCGCCTGGCGCCCCGCGCCACGTTAAGTGTCCATCCTATGGACAAACCAATTCAAACCCGGCCATTGTCATGTTGAGCACATTCGCTATGCTCAGTGTAAACTCCGCGAAATATCCCTGCGTTGATGAATTTCAACGAATCATCGCAAGGATTCCTCGCTCTGCGCGGAATGACAAACTACTTTTGCAAGAGGGCTAATATGTCTTTGCGAGGGGCGGTTCCTTCGGCAGGCTCAGGACAAGTTTTGCCCCGAAGCAATCTGCTGCACCCGTGAGGGATTGCTTCGCCAAAACCTGTCCTGAGACTTCGGCGTGAGCTCAGTCGAACGCTTGCCGAAGGGACCGGCTCGCAATGACAGCAAGTTTGTGCAAGGTGTTGTTCACCAGTACATATTTCCTCTATCAGATTATCTTCCTGAGCAGAGGCCGGCCTGTTCTGGTCGGATGCAGTCGAAGGACTGTTTGTATCCCTCCGTTTCTCGATTGCGCCGAAACGAAGTTCGAACAGGTTGCAAGCCTTCCCCCAATTTACGCCCCTCTGTCCCGAAACCCCAATAGTCTCAGCCCATTGAGCGATACCAGTACGGTACTGCCCTCGTGTCCCAGCACGCTCAGCGGCAGGGCCAGCTGGAACCCAAGCACGGAACCGACAAGCGCCACGATCACCCCCATCGAAAACACAAGATTGTGAATCAGGGTGCGCCGCGTTTTCCGGCTCAGCCGGATCAGGTAGGCGATATTCGAGAGGTCGTCGCCCATCAGGACGACATCGGCGGTTTCCAGGGCCACGTCCGTCCCGGCCGCGCCCATCGCCACGCCGAGCGTCGCCGCGGCCAGCGCGGGGGCATCATTCACCCCATCGCCGATCATCGCCACCGGGCCATAACGGGCCTCCAGGGTGCGGATGATTTCAAGTTTATTCTCCGGCAAAAGGGCGGCATGGTAATCATCCAGCCCGGCCTTTTTTGCAATGTGGGCGGCGACCAGTTCATGGTCGCCGGTCAGCATGACCGTATGGATGATCCCGTTGGCTTTAAGGGCGCGGATCACCTCGGGGACATTCCTGCGCAACACGTCCGCCACGGCGATGATGCCAGCCAGCCTGCCGTCTACGGCAATCAGCATGCACGTTTTCCCTTCCCCCTGCAATTCATCCAGGCGTGCCCTCCCCGGCGCAAGCTCAACCCTCAGCTCCTCCAAATATCGGACGTTGCCAATGGAAACCGGCAGGCCGTCAACAATCGCATGAACGCCCTTGCCGGGCACCGTCTGGAAATCCGTGGTTGCACCCGGTTCCAGCCCGCGCTCGCTGGCGGCTTTTACGATCGCCCGCGCCAGTGGGTGTTCAGATTTGTGTTCCACCGTGGCCGCCAGCGCCATCAGCTTCGTTTCATCAAAATCCCCAAAGGCCGCAATATCGGTGACGGCCGGTTTGCCAACCGTCAGCGTGCCGGTTTTGTCAAACGCGATCACTTTGATCCCCGCGGCGCTTTCCAGGTGTGCGCCCCCCTTAAACAGGACGCCGCGCCGCGCTCCGTTCCCAATCGCCGAGAGCACCGTAGCCGGGGTGCTGATCACGACCGCACAGGGGGAGGCGGCCACCATCAGGGTCATGGCCCGGTAAAAGGCCACGCTGAACGCCTCCCCGATCAACAGGATGGGCGCGGCAATGGCGAGCAGGGTAAATACGATCACCCCGGCGGCGTAGGTCTGCTCGGCGCGTTCGATCCAGCGCTGGGTCTTTGCCTTCTCGCTCTGCGCCTCGGCGACCATCGTGATCAGCCGCGCAATGGTGGACTCCTTCGCCAGCCGCAGGACGCGGATTTCGATCCCGCCGTTCTGGTTGATCGTGCCTGCCATGACCGTGTCCCCGGCGCGCTTGTCCACCGGGATGGATTCCCCGGTAATCGAGGCTTGATCCACGCTCGTTTCCCCCTCCAGGATTTCCCCATCGAGCGGGATGCGCTCACCGGGGCGCACGAGCACGCGGTCCCCGGCGGCCACGGCCTCGATCGGCAGGGTCTCAAAATCATCCCCGCGCCGCACGTGCGCGACACCTGGCCGTAGCTCCATCAGGGCGCGGATGGCGCTGGACGTGCGGCCTAATGCGTATTTTTGCAGGACGTTTGAGAGGGAAAAGAGGAAAAGGAGCATGGCCCCCTCAAACGGCGCGCCAACCACGGCGGCCCCCAAAGCGGCCAGGATCATCAGCAAGTCCACATCAATCGTCCGCCGCCTCAGCGAATCCAGCCCGGCCCGCAGGCCATACACGCCGCCCGTAAAATAGGCAACGCTGTACAGGATCAACCCGGCAAGCGCAGACTTGAGCCAAAGCTCAACCGCCAGCCCAAGCATCATCGCCACCAAGGTGATGACTGTGAAAATGATCTGCACCCGGTCGCTGAAAATTAATTCCTGGAGCGAAGCTGGACCCCCTTGAACCCCGGACAACCCGGTTTCTTGGGGGGAGGCCTCCAAAGGAGTTGGCCCCACCCCCGGGGCCTCCACCGGTTCCACCATCGTCTGATCCTTTACATGGCTCATTTGCAGGATTTTAGGATGGGCGGGGTGGAGTGTCAACGCCAGCACTTGGGGATACCGTTAAGGCCGGATGAGCCTTGCCGCAAACGGCATTGTAAATTCCCCTGACTTCGGTAATAATTTCGGCCCAATCCATTTTTCGGAGGCATCAAAATTATGACATATGCAAAACCTGCTCCTTCCAAAACGGCGCAAAAAGTGAATTTGCGCAACCAGAATCAGAGCAAATTTCTGTGGGCGGGGATCGGCACGGCGGTGCTCCTGTTTGTGGCCCTCTCTTTCATCGTCTCAAGATTGAACGCCCTCCCTTTCAAATTTGTATCCGGCGAGGAAGCCCCGCTCATCCTCTTGCGCAACACCACCGATGTTCAGTACCAACTTGAAGTGACCGGCAGCAACCCGGTCACGGTGGAACGCGTCGTCCCCATGATCCAGACCTTCCAGGGGCAGGTCATGTACGTGGACATTGAGGCCGTCCAGCTTGCGGCTGGCGGCGAACCCATCCTGCTGGCTGAGGGCGGCGTCATGCCCGCCGGGACGACGCTTGTACTCCAACCGGGCGACACGCTCGACATCACTGTCACCTACCTCGGCCAGACGCTCGGTCACAACCGCGTCTACGGCTTCCGCCTCGGCTACAACGTCAATGGCCGTTCCGGCGAAGCTGACCTTGAGATTGAAGGCGACTATTACGTGTTCGTGGAGTAACTGTTATGGCTGACCGCCCGGAATTCAAGGAAATTGATGGGAAAGCGATAGCCGCCGAAATCCGGGCAGGCATCGCTGAGGCGGTAGCACACCGGGTTCACGAGGGGCGCGTACCCCCCGGGCTGGCCACCGTCCTCGTGGGGGCAGACCCGGCCTCGGAAGTGTACGTGCGCATGAAGCACAAAGCCTGCGCCGAGGCGGGTTTCCGTTCCTTCCAGCACGAACTGCCAGCCACGGCCTCGCAGGAGGAAGTGGAAACGCTCGTCCGGGAGCTAAACGCCAACCCGGACGTGCATGGCATCCTCGTCCAACTCCCATTGCCCACCCACTTGGATGAAGAGAAAGTCTTGCAGGCCATCTCCATCCACAAGGACGTGGACGGCTTCCACCCGATCAACATTGGGCGGCTGGCCCAAAGGGGGCGCGCACCCCTCTTCATCCCCTGCACGCCTTACGGGTGTATGGTGCTCCTTGAAAAAGCCGGGGCAACGTTTGAGGGGGCCAATGCCGTCGTCCTGGGCCGTTCCAACATCGTGGGCATGCCCGCCGCCCTCCTGCTCGTGGAACGCAACGCCACCGTGACCATCTGCCATTCGCGCACGAAGAACCTGCCGGAAGTCATCCGCGCGGCGGACATCCTGATCGCCGCCGTGGGCCGCGCCGAAATGGTGCGCGGCGACTGGGTCAAACCGGGCGCATACGTGATCGACGTGGGCATCAACCGCATCCCGGATGCCAGCACGAAGAGCGGGTTTCGCCTGGTGGGGGATGTGGCCTACGATGAGGTGAAGGAAGTTGCCGCGGCCGCCACCCCCGTCCCCGGCGGCGTGGGGCCGATGACGATTGCGATGTTGTTGCAGAATACGCTGCGGGCGGCGGAAGCGGCGGGATAGAAGGAGGGAAGGATGGAAAGATGGAAAGAGCGACCGGGAGGTCGCTCTTTTGGTTTGAGGGGGAGGGGGTTGGGTCTAACGGTTTGCGCTGATTCACTGACATATCTCAGCCTGTGGCAGTCTTGGCCGGACAGGTGCGAGCACAAGGTTGGTCAAGCGCAGTTTGAAGCGAGGCAAACGGTGGAGCGCGATCGCCAGGCAGCGCTGGAGAA
>Ga0247727_10001853_pt1 | contig 49100 bp, 44 predicted proteins | sample WisWelCaveWW1625_FD_202498 | JGI IMG/M metagenome (GOLD analysis project Ga0247727, IMG submission 202498) | Biofilm microbial communities from Wishing Well Cave, Virginia, United States - WW16-25 | ecosystem: Environmental > Aquatic > Deep subsurface > Groundwater > Cave microbial mat | place...
TAAAGCTCACAACCGCTCCCTCGGCGGGAAAAGAGCCAATCCTGGCGGGAAAAAAGCCCCCCCATTTTGAAACTTTGAAGAGCATGTACCCGCCAAAGAAGCTCGCGCGAAAAGAAAAAAGTCACTGTTTCTTGTCATGGCTTCACTCTCTTCCGCAGCTCCGCGAACGAAACCCCGAATGCGCGCTTCACCCAGCGATAGAATGCGAGATCGTTTGCAAACCCCAGCTCGGCGCCGATTTCAAACCCGAGCACGAAGCCTTTTTTCAGGCGGGTGAGAACATACTCTTTGCGCTTGTGGTCTGCGAATTGTTTGATGCTTATGCCCTCACGTTTGCGAAAAGCGCGCGCTAAATTGCCGGCGTCGATACGATAATGCTCGGCGACTTCTTTCAGGCTCTTCCCCAGCTTCCAATGCGATTTGATATGGAGAATGGCCCGCTCATAAATCGAGGTTTGCACGAATGCTTTCTCCGTATTTCTCAATGAGCCGAAGAATCCCGAAGTAAAAACCATAGGCCAGAAATGCTGCGAAAAACGCGCGCGCAAATTTTTCGTCGAACATGGCTTGGATAATGAAGACTACCACAAAAAAACCGAGGAACATGGAAAAGAATTCGCCAAAAGCCAAGCCTGTCACTTCAAGAATAAACTCTATTGCCTTGGGAACAAGGAGGCTTCCGATGAGATTGACCCAGATCACTTTGCCCGGCTTGGCCTTTTTCACTCCGGCAATCTTCAAGCCCACGTACAGGCATGCCGTGTTGAGCGCGAATTGGAGGAGTATGCTAACGAGCAAGTCTGAAGGCGGGGATTCCGGCCCTTGAGGTTTCCACCAGTCGTTGTTCACGTTTTGCCTCCTCTTGTAGCGCAAGCTTCCAGCTTGCCTTTGCTTGCAAGCTGGAAGCCTGCGCTACGGTACGGATTTGCTCTCACTCGCCGGCGGACGGTGCGGCGGCGGGATTTCTTTGCGCATGCTCACAATCGGGCCGTGTAGCTTTTTCATTTCCGCGGCGCCGGTGGAATCATAACAATGATAGTGTTCGATGCCATCGAGCACCGAAAAGTAATTGCAACCGGCGTCCGGCTCGCCGTTGAAGCGGCGGAGCACGTAGTCCTTCGTTCTTTCCATTCTGAAATAGTTATAGACCTTCGTGCCGTCGGCATACTCGCACACCCACCAGCGAATCCACCATTGCTCGTTGCGGAGCACGGGACTTGTGCCTACGCCGACGAAGACCAGCAGCGCCAGAAAACCTAAGGCAAAGAGTCGCTCTTTTTTGTACATGATGCGGCCTCGTGTGGTCATAATTTAATTCTCCGTGTTGTGTTTTCAAGTGAATGCTCTGCTTTGCTCAAGCGTGCTTAAGGATGCTCAAGGGGTGAATGAGACTTTAAACGGAAAATAGCTCGACTTTTGCTTTTGAGCGAAAGTTTCGAAGGTGGGCTGAAGCGTCATACGAAACATAACATCCCCCTAAATCCCCCTTCAAAGGGGGACTGTACGGCGCTTCGCGCCCTATTCAATCTCGCCGATGACGCTCATCAACTCGGGATAAGCTTTGAGCCGCTGTTTGTTGAGCGCAATTTTTTCCGGAGGAACACGCAGGCGGTAGCTGCCGTTGTTGTCGTTTTCGAAGAGCAGCAAAGTCGGCACGCCGAGCTTCTTGCAGATGCGGTACAAGTCTGCCGGGTAAAACTTATTTTTGATTTTCACCCAGCCCTCGTTGCGTTTGCGTTCCGCTGCGAAGTAGAGCAGAATTTTGTGCAGCACCGCGGTCATCTCGACGGTTGTGTTCGCAAAGTGCGGAGGCGCAGCGAACGCCACGAGCCAGGCATTTTGCGCCTCATTCTTGCCGAGGAAATCCAAGCGCAACTCTTCGGGCTGTGCCGATGGTGCTTCACCCGAACGGCTGCTCAGGCCCATGGCGAGGAAAAGAAAAATCAAAGCGACCTTCCCGCTCAACATCAAAACCCAAAGCCATTCCGAATTTTCTGTGAAGGGATAACTGCTCGAGGCAACGCTTTCCCAATAACGTGTGAGCGCCACAAAGCCGATCATCAGAATAGAAGCTTTGGCAGTAGTGTCGAAGCCGTGGTTCTTGAACGTCAGATATGCGCTCATGCCTAAAAGCGCGAGAGTAGTGAGAGATAAAATAAAATCCGGCCAGGCAGACTGCACGAACAACACCCACAGCGCGATGCCGATGGAGGCGAGCAAAACGTTGACGTGCCATTTCCAATCATCTTGCGCGATTTTGAACTCGATCGGGCCGTATTCGAAATATACCATTGCCAAGAGCAGGAGCGCGTTGCTCACGGTCGAGGCCATGACCGAAGCCATGCACTGATTCAACGGCCAATCGGCCGGGCATGCTCGCAGCACCAAGCCTGCACCGATGAGCGCCCACACCAATACTGCCATGCTCAAATAGAACAGGCCGGGATCGCGCCGCGCGCCGTTGAATGAAAGGCCACGTTGCCATAGCGTGAAGAGCAAGAGCGCGCCGAACGCGCACAGCAGCGCTTGCGTTGCGGAATACCAAACGGGAGGGTAGGGAATGCCGGTCATAATCGTTTTCGTCGTTGTGGTGAGTAAAACCCTTGTTCGAAAAGTATGCTGAATGTGGCTCGAAAATCAAGCCTCGAATTAACCCCGTTACGTTCGCCTAACTTGCTCCTCCCGTGACTTGCTGCTTGACATTTGTCCCGCCTCGTTTATCTTACTCCACACTTTGGCGTTGTGTCGAGTGAGCGCATAAAAAAATGAAAAGGCTCGAATCAAGTGTGGAGCTTCGTGTGAACGCTGTTCGTATAATCCCGAGAACCCCGAGAACGTGTTTGAAAAGTCCCTCCTTGAGGGGGGTGCCATGCGTAACGAGATATCTGCACAGTAAAGTGCTGCGAGTTGATCGACTTTCAACAGTGCCATTATTAAACTCTAAAAAGCTTGCTCGTGATAGAGAACACCCCCTAGCCCCCCTCAAGGGGGGAATTTTAAGGCGTTCAAAATTTTCAAACACGCTCTGAGTTTTTGTCTCGCGTTCGTGCTCGCAAGTGCGGCACATGCAAGTGATGCTCTCTTCCCTATCAAAACGACAACCCCTCCCGCCATCGACGGCAAGCTCGACGACGACGTGTGGCAACAAGCGCCGAGCGTCACCGGCTTCAAAACTTTTGTGCCGGATTACGGCCACGACATGCCGGATCAAACCGTGGTGTATTACGCGTACGATCGCGAGAATATCTACTTCGCGTTTCGCTGCTATGATCGCGAGCCGGAGAAGATCAAAACTTCGGTGACGCGGCGCGACAATATTCGGCCTGACGATTGGATTTGCATCAATCTCGATTCCTTCAACGATCAACAAGCGCTTTACGGTTTTTATGTGAACCCGGCAGGCATTCAAAGCGACACGCGTTTTGCGGGCAACACGGAAGACGACGGCGTCGATTTGGTTTGGCACAGCGCCGGCAATATCGACAGCGAAGGCTATACCATCGAAGTGCAAATTCCCTTCAAGAGCATTCGCTTCGCGAACAAAGATACGGTGGAGATGGGCGTGATCTTCGAGCGCAAAGTCAGCCGTCGTTCCGAGCAAGGCACTTTCCCTCCGCTGAAACCCGAGCGCGGCATGTTCTTTCTCACGCAAATGAAGCCGATTCTCTATCACGAAGTCAAACACTACACGCTCTTCGAAGTTTTGCCTGCGATGACGTTCAGTGAGAAGAGTGCGTTGCAGCAGGGGCGCTTGACTTCCGGCGGCGGAGATTATGAAGGCAGCCTCACCGCGAAGTACGGCATCACTTCCGATCTCATTCTCGACGGCACGTACAATCCCGACTTCAGCCAGGTCGAATCCGATGCTGGACAAGTCGACGTGAATTTGCGCTTCGCGCTGTTCTTTCCGGAGAAGCGGCCGTTCTTCACCGAGGGCACTGAGAATTTCAATTTCGCGGGCAGCGGCTCCGGCGATCCGTTGTTTGCCGTCGTCCACACGCGCAATATCGGCAATCTGCTAGTGGGCGTGAAATTATCCGGCAAGCTCGGCAAGAAAAATTTTCTTGCTTCGCTCAATGCCATTGATGAATAGCCCGGCGGTTTGGAGGATGAGCGCGCGTACTTTTCCGCCTTCCGCTATAAACGCGCATTGAACGATGACAGTTATCTCGGCGCGTTCTATACCGGTCGCGAGCGCGAGCACGGCTTCAATCGCGTGTTCGGCGGCGACGGCCAAATGCGCTTGAATCAATCGAGCCTTATCGGCTTTCATGCCTTTGGCTCGCAAACGCAGCGCGAGCCAAAGGCCGCAACCAATCGCGATCATGCGCTGGGCTTGGATTATTTTTATAACACGCGCAATCTCGACGTACACTTCGGCGCGCAAGACCTTTCGCCGAATTTTCAAACCGAGACCGGCTACGTTACGCGCATCGGCATTTCGCGTGTGCGGGCTTCGTTTGTGCCGAAAATTTATTCGCGCAGCAGTTTCATCAACCGCATCGATCCGACTTTTCACAGCATTCAAATTCGCGACAAGCAGAACGAACAATATGAAACCGACAACGGCCTGTGCGCCTTATCAAGGTTTCGGCAACACGGCGATTGCAAACGTGACGTATCAACCCTCGGATAAAATCAATGCGTTTGTCAGCGCGACGTATTCGGATTTCTCGCGCTCGTCCGATGAGGCGCGCGTTTATGACGTCGCGATTATGCGAGCGCGGTTGACTTACCAAATCAACAAATATCTTTTCTTTCGCGGCATCGTGGAGCACAACGACTTTCGCAAACGCCTGCTCACGGACTTTCTGGCCTCGTTCACTTACATCCCCGGCACGGTGTTGCACTTCGGCTATGGCTCGCTTTATGAGAAGCTCGATGCGGGCAACGATTTTCGCGAGTCGCGCCGCGGGTTCTTTGCGAAGGCTTCGTATCTGTGGAGATTGTAGAAGCGGAGTGGTGGAATGATGGATTGTTGGAGTTGTGGAGTGATGAAGCCGCTTAATTTATTGCAGCGCTGAACCGCTCCTCAAGATGTCATTCTGCAAGAACCTTCCCTCGTGCTCGATATACAGCTCGTTTTGCGATGCGTCCCAAGTGCGAGGGAAGGTTCTTCCAGAATGACAGTGAAGAGAGCGCTTATTGAAAGAGCTAAAAAAAGCTGTTATTGGCTGCAGTGCATTGCTGTCTCAACCGAAAGGAATTTTGATATGCGCAAAAAAAAGCTCGCGCCGTTATTGCTCCTCGCCGTGGGTTTGATTGCGACGGCGTGCAATAAACAAGCTCGATCACAAGCGAACGCAAATCAAAACGCTGCCGCACCTGGCTTTAATGCCGCAGGCTCGGACGCGAAAGCGATAGCGCTTGCCGATGAAGTGATGCGCAAGCTCGGCGGCCGAGAGAATTGGGACAAGACGCATTACGTCATGTGGCGCTTCTTTGGACGGCGTTTGCACGTGCGGGATAAATGGACCGGCAACCTTCGCCTCGAGCGCGCTGATGAAATCATTCTCATGAACCTCAACACGCAAAAGGGTCGCGCGTGGAAAAAAGGCGAAGAGATCGTTCATCCCGACTCGCTCGCGAAGTCGCTCAAGTTCGGCTATGAAGCGTGGGTGAATGATTCGTATTGGATGTTCATGCCGTACAAATTGAAAGACAGCGGCGTGACGTTGAAGTACATGGGAGAGGGGAAGATGGCGGACAGCACCGCCGCGGAGATTTTGCAATTGACTTTTGAAAACGTCGGCGTGACCCCGCAGAATAAATATCTCATCTACATCGATAAAACCACAAAGCTTGTGGGCTATTGGGATTATTTTACGAACGCCACGGACGAGAAGCCGCGCGTTTCGAATGTGTGGGGCAATTGGCGGCAATATGGCCGCATCATGTTGTCGGATGATCGTGGCCGCGGCAAGCATACGGATTTTGCGATATTCGAAACGTTGCCCGCCGGCGTGTTTGAAAACCCCGCGCCCGTGGATTGGCAAGCGTTGAATGTTTCGGCGCAGAAGGATTAGCGCAAGGAAGCTTCGTGCGCCTCAGCTCACACCTCGACAAAGGCTTTTGGACGATTGCCGATAAAGGCATACTTGCCGCGTACGGCATTGTGTTCATGCTGTTGGTGATTCGCATTCTGCCCGAGCAGGAATACGGCAACTTCGTTTTGATCCAAAACGCCTTTCTCATTCTTTCGCATCTCGGGGTGTCGTTGGGCATGGCCCCATACGTGAAGCTTTATCACGAAAACCCGAACCGCTTGGCTTTGCAGAGCAATGCGTTGTTGTTGTTTGCCGGATTTTTTCTAGGCCTCATCATGCTGCTATGGCCGGCGCGCGTTGCGTTGGGCCGGCTCTTCAATAGCTCCGACTTTGCCTCGCTCTTTTACTTTCTGCCCTTGCTCCTCGCCGCCTCTTTTTTGAAGCAATTCACCAACGAAATTTTCCGCGCGAGCTATAAGATCAAAGCGATCTTTTGGACGGATGCCACGCTCGTCTTCAGCAACGTGCTCATGATCGGCGGCCTCGTTTACACACGGCAATTGGATTCCGCTTATGACATGCTGCTCGCGATGACGATTGCTTACGCCGCTTCTTCTTTGGTGGGATTTATTCTCGCTTATCGTCAACTCGCTTTCGGCTTTCGCACGGACCGTGGGCTCATGCGCCGGATGTTCGACTTCGGCAAGTATACCATGGGCAGCGGCGCTTCGAGCATTATTTATGAGCGCGCGGACAGCTTCATCATCGCGGCTTATCTCGACCCGGCCGCGGTGGCGCTCTTCAATGCTGCGCGTAATTTTTTGCGTGTGTTCGATTTCTATCGCCAGGGCCTCGCGCTTATCGCCTTCCCGGCGTTTGCGCGTTTGCACACCGAACGCCGCGAACAAGATTTGCGCGCGCTCTACGAGAAAGGCATTTTCTTTTCGAATCTGCTCCTCCTTCCTATCGTGCTGGCGCTCATCCTCGGCGCAGATTTTTTCTTTGAAGTATTGTTGGCCAATCGCTATCCCGAAGGGCCGCGAATCTTGCGTTGGTTCGCGTTGATGGGATTATTCGTGAGTTGGCACAGCATCGGCGAAAGCTTGCTGTTCGGCATCGGCGAATCAAAGTATCCTTTCTGGGCGCGCTTGATCGCAACCATCGTCAGCTTGGCGCTGAATATCGTGCTCGTCAAAACTTTCGGCGTCATCGGCGCCGTGTGCGCGACGTTGGTGTCGTTCGGGCTGTTGGCGGCGATCTCGACTTATTTCGTGCGGCGGCATGTGAAGTTCACGTTGAGGAGCATGCTGCGCAGATGGCATGATGGGGTGAATTTTGTGAGAAAGTTTCGCAGCGCAAAATCTCATACAAAGTGACCGCGTAACGATTTCGATCTCACCATAAGAAGGGCAAAATCATTTCCGGCAAAACTATCAAAAGATAAAAGCCTCAGAAGAATCGTATGGGCTCTTGGGTGGAGTCATGCTGAGCGGAGTCGAAGCATTATCGCCTTTCGGCTCCGCTCAGGGTGACTTCAACGAGCCGTCTCCATCGTTAACTGCGGGCTTACGAAGAATCTTTCCACATGCTTGCCCGCTAGTTTTCTATTTCGTATATTGCCGGCCAGCAAAGGGCTCCCGAGGGCAATAAGCTTTACAGGTTCGCCGGGAAGCCCTATTTTTTTTGTCAAGAATCTTCACTCAACCGTGCTAAACTTTAAAAGTTTAGTACGGATATTGTTCGTTAAGGAAAATATGATTGAGCCTAAGACTTTTTATCGCAAGTTGGATGCTTTGTTGCGCAAGATCGGCAAGGAGAAATCCGGCAAAAAATTTCTGTCCTCGATTATGGCCGAAGTGGAAAGCTCGTTTGGAGAAGATTTACGGATTACGAATGGCCGTCTCTATCAAGAGCAAACCAGCGCATTTGCGCTGATCGCGCCTTTGGAAAAATCCAAACTGAAGCAAGAGCCCAAACTCGCTTTGGATTCCGAAGCGGTGCAGCGCGTGTTGCAAAACGGGAGCTACATCTTCGACGATCCCGCTCTCGGCGCGGATTTCGGCATCGAGGGTCAGCGCGAATATACGATTCCGGCCGCGTTTACCGTCGTACGCAATCCCGATCGGCGCTGGCTATTCGTGTTCGAATTGAAAAGCGGATGGGCGCGCGAAGAGATCGAGTTTTGCATGAATGCCGTGCGCTCCGCGCTCAACTATCGTCTCTTCTCGGATGCGATCAAAAACGATTTGCAGCAAGCCGCGACGATTCAACAAAGCTTGCTGCCCTCGAGCGCGCCGCCCGTGCGCGGTTATGAAGTGGCCGGTCGCTCGCAACCCGCAGAACTCGTGGGCGGCGATTTATACGACTACATTCCTTTCGATGACGAAATGTTCGGCGTGGCCATTGGCGATGCCAGCGGACATGGTTTGCCCGCGGCGCTGTTGGTGCGCGACGTGGTGACCGGCTTGCGCATGGGCTTGGAAAAAGAAATGAAGATGGTGGAGACGCTCAAGAAGCTCAATCGCGTCATTCATCGCAGCACGTATTCCAGCCGTTTCGTGTCTTTGTTTTATGGTGAGATTGAGAGCAACGGCAACATCATTTATGCGAACGCCGGGCATCCCGCGCCGCTGCTCGTGCATGGCGAGCGCGTTGTGGAATTGAAAGCGAGCGGCATCATCATCGGCGCATTGCCGGAAATCTCGCTGCATCGCGGCTATGCTTTTTTCGAGCCGGGCGCGGTGCTCGTGTTGTACAGCGACGGCATCTTCGAGCGTCAAGGCCGCGACGGCCAACAGTTCAGCATTGCGCGTCTAAAAGAGTTGGCCATCCAGCATCAAGCCAAATCAGCGCAGGAAATTTTGGAAACGATTTTCAACGCGGTTTATGAATATGGCGAGGGCGCAAACTGGGAGGACGATGCGACGGTGGTGGTGGTGAAGAAGGCGTTGCCGGAAAAGAGCGCGAATGCGGGCACATGAATGAATTAGTTCTTATTGCAAATTTAAAATTGAAAATTTTCAATTTTAAATTTGCGCTGTTTTGAGTTGCGACAACTACGGCATAAACAAATCAAACCCCTTCCGCAGCGTATCTCCCTTTGACAACACGATGCGCAAGCTGCGCGTGCCCAATTGCGGATGCCGCACGGTCAGTTCGTGCAAACCGGGCGTGAGTATCAACGGCGCGGATAGCGGCGTCGTATCGATGGGCTTGCCATCCACCCAAATTTCTCCCCAGGGGTTCACGGTCACTTCCAAATAAGCGACTTCTTTCCACAAGTTCAAACGTAACGTATCGGATTCGATGATCGTGCTCGTCACGAACGTGCGCACTTCGGGTAATACCGGCGAGACAAAACGCAGCTCGTAAACTTGCTCGCGTTGCGGCAGCGTCCAGCGCAAAGGTGTTACCCCCAAAAGCGTGTTCTCCGCAAAAACTTTCGCGCGCGGCTCGCTCAAGAGCCATATACTCGGGCCGGGCAAGATGGTTTGTGCAGCAGCGCTGAATTCAGAAAGCGGAATCGTCACGGTTGAAGATTCGTTCGCAGCAATCTCGTGTGGCGCAACTTTGTTTGCGAGGCTTTCTTTTTTCGAGGCCTGCGCGCTTATCGCGTCCTCTGCGCTATTATTTTTTTGCCCCGACACTGATGAGGATGATTCAACGATTTTATTTCGCTCGGTGGAAGAAGACGCAGCTATCTTCTCGTCGAGCGGCAACGCCGAAGAGTCAGGTTTGTTATTGTCAAGATTCGCCAATACCAATCCCGTTAAAAAAACCGCTGAAATGAAAAGCGGAAGCGCGCGACGCACATTCAGCTTTGACTTTGATTTTGATAGCGACTGTGGCCCATACTCCTGCAAAGGCGGCTCTGGCCGCTCTCTAACCGGCGGCATTTGGCTAGCAAACGTGATGGGTCGATAACTCTCCGGCGCTTCTAAAAATCCCGCCAAGTGTTCAGCGGAGGTTTGGAGTTTAAACGTGTGCTCGAATTGCGTGAGAATATCCACGACCTCTTCCGCGCTGCGGCAACGCGCTTCCGGCGTTTTTGATAGAAGCATGCGGCACAGTCCCGCCAACTCTGTTGGAACTTCGGGGCGGAGTTTGGCAACCGGCGTGGGTTCCAAGTTCGCGATGCGATGCAATGTCGCTGAAGTGGTGTGATCGGCAAAAGGCGGCGCAGTGGTCAACATTTCATACAACACCGCGCCGAGCGAGAAGAGATCGCTGCTCTCGGAAATTTTTTGTCCGAGCACGATTTCCGGGGAGAGATAGGCAGGAGTGCCGGCCAGCGTGGCGCTCACCTCTTCGAAATCCACAGCCAACCCCAAATCCCCCAGCTTCACTTCTCCTTCCCACGAAATAAAAATATTGCGCGGCTTCACATCCCGGTGCAAAATGCCCTCGCGATGCACGGCTAGCAGAGCTTGCGCAACTTGCTTCGCAATCCACGCGCAAAATTCTATCGGCAATCTTCGGGGAATCAATTCGGCTAGCGTCGGACCTTCCACATATTCTAGGATCAAATAAACGCGGTCAAAAAATTTACCCGAGGCATGAACGCGACGCAGATTGGGATGCAATAGGCGGGGGCTTAACTCGCTTTCCACGAGCAATTGCTCTTGCACGGCGCGAGGCGCTTGTTGGTCGTTCAAGAGCTTGATGAGCACCGTGCGTTGGTGGCGCTGATCGAAGGCTTTGAACAAAGTAACCCAGGCGCCGCGCTGCAGCTCTGCGAAAATTTCATAGCCTTCAATTTTGACCATTTTCCCACTGCTTCAGCTTATAATGAATCCAGCGTCGTGAAACGCCGAGCCGTTCGGCTGCCTGCGTAATGTTGTTATCGACTTCGTCCAAAGTTTTTTCGACCAAGCGGCGCTCCATCTGCATCAGCGTAAGCCCCGCAGACAGCGACAATTCACGCGAAGTTTCTTGCAGACGCAAATCCGCCGAAGTGAGACAGCTTTCTTTCGTAAGCACGACGGCGCGTTCGATGGTGTTCTCCAATTCGCGCACGTTGCCGGGCCAGGAATAACCGGTGATCTCATCGAGCGCATCAGCAGTGAAGCCGAGAATTTCTTTCTTGCTCTTGGCCGCATACTTTTTGAGAAAGTGATGCGCAAGCAGCGGAATGTCTTTCGCGCGCTCCCGCAACGGCGGCATATGAATGTTGATGACGTTCAACCGATAATACAGATCCTCGCGGAACCGGCCTTGCGCAATGAACTCGCGCAAGTTGCGATGCGTCGCGGCGATCATGCGCACGTCCACTTTGCGCACGTGCGTTTCACCCACGCGTTTGATCTCGCCTTCTTGCAGCACGCGTAAAAGCTGCGTTTGCAAATTCATGGAAAGATCGCCGATCTCATCCAAAAAAAACGTGCCGCCGTGCGCCGCTTCAAACAAGCCTTTCTTGTCCGCCATCGCGCCGGTGAATGCGCCTTTCTTGTGGCCGAACAACTCGCTTTCGAGCAACGACTCCGGCAGAGAGCCGCAGAAGAGCGCGATGAACGCTTTGTCGCGGCGCTGCCCGTTGTAATGAATCGCGCGCGCGACCAGCTCTTTGCCCGTGCCGCTCTCGCCTTGAATCAACACCGTCGCGTCCGAATCGAGCACGCTGTTCATCGTGTCGAACACGGCTTTCATCTTCGGGCTTTGCGCGATGATCTCGCTGAAGCCGCTGGCCTCGCGCGCTTGCTTGCGCAATTGGCGGTTCTCTTCGCGCAGCGCTTCATAAAGTTGCGCGTTTTCGATGGCGATCGCGGCTTGATTGGCAAACGCGGTGAGAAAGGGCACGCTGGTTTCCGTGAAGCCGCTGCGCTGCGCGATGCTGTCGAGATAGAGCGCGCCGATGGGACGTTGCTTGATCGCGAGCGGCACGCACGCCACGGATTGAATGCGATTGAGAATGATGCTCTCAGACTCGCGTAGTTGCTCGTCCACTTGCGCATCATAAGAAATGACCACCTCGCCGGATTGCAACACGCGCTGCACCACGCTGTTCGAAATGTTCGTGATGTCTTGAATATTCTCCGAAGAAATATTTCGCGCCGTGCGCGGGCGCAGCTCGCTGTTTTCGTCGGTGAGCAAAACAAATCCGCGTTCTGCACCCACAGTCTCCACCGCGATGTCCATGATCTTTTCGAGCAGAGGATCGAGCTCTTGCAACGTGTTGATGATCGCGCTGATGCGCGAGAGCGCGGTCAAAGCGGAAGCAACGTGCGCGGTGGGGGTTTCTAATTTCATGCTTGCGGTAGCGTATTTAAAAAGTAGATCACTCCTCAGTTCTCTCGCTGAGGGGAGTGCTCTTCAAGATTATGACTTCATTCAAATTCATCATTGCACCCATTTCTTTTCACTCACCCTTTTACCCGGCTTTGACAATCGCCTAGTGCGCTGTTGCGTTGATTTCGTAGCCCTGCCCCCTTGTGGGGCATCGTTGCAACCCTCGAATTTATTGGCTTCAACAGCGACCCACAAGAGGTCGGGACTACAAAAATTAAGATATACTCGTTACGGGTTGGAATGTGAGTCATTGCGAGGCGTTTTTTTTTTTGCCGAAGCAATCTCCTGGTTTTTAGAGGATTGCTTCGCGAAAAGATGCTCGCAATGACGGTTACAAAATAACCCTTAAAAAGTATAACAGTCTATCCCGATTTGCAGGCAATCTGCAAATCGAAGCTTCTGCGAAGCAGCTAGTCGGCGACACCCGGCGCCTTCGGTGCCCTCGGCGGTAAAGCTTTCCGCCGAAATTCGCCGAAGTCACCGAGTGTCGCCGAGAAAAACTTTCAGAATTTTATTCTGAGTTTGATTCTCTAATTCGCCTATTAGAGCCGTCGTACCTCATAACAAGCATAACGCAAGATGGGGCGCCTGCCGGGCTGTGAACGCTACCCTGGGCATCAAGTGCAAAGTACACTCCTTTCACTGCGATTATGTCCGCTACGCAATTCTGTCAAAGGCCTGCGCGCTCGTGTGCAATCGTAACCAAAAGCAAAAGAAGCGCTCGCTTGCAGAAGCGCCATCAAGGAGGGAATACCTCGTCATCTCACAATGAACGCGGCCGGCGTGGACGTGCTCGTATTGCCGAACTCATCCACCACCGCAATCGTCCAGCGATGCTCCCCGCGCGCCAGTGCGCGATCGACGCGGACGAAAAACGCGCTATCCGGAATCGCGGCGCGTTCCCACACCAAACTCGGAATGCCGCCCACGATTCTTTCCACGCGCACGCTATAAAAAAAATCAAAAGACAGCCGCAACGGATTCCACACCAATTTCGGGCGCGCCGAATCCGCTTGCGCGCGATCTTTGGGCGAGAGAATTTCCGCCGGTGGATCGATGATGCGAAACAGAATCAATTCTTCGGCAGTGGATTGATTGCCGAGACGATCGACCGCGGTAAATTTCAATCTGCGCCCGAGAATGCCGTGCAAGCTGCCGCTCGGCGCATCGGCGCTGAACAAGGTCAAATCATACAAGCCAGCTTGCGAAGTTTCTCGCAAAGTATCCACGCGCGTATTGCCTTCGATTTGCATCCACACTGTGGCAATATCCGCGCGGCCATCGGGATCTTCCACGTTTGCTTCGAACAAAGCGAAATCGACGTTCTCTTCTGGCGGCAGATTGCCCACATGAAAAGTGCGGCCGGTCACGCTCGTAATTTGTGGCAGCGCATCAAGCTGAAACGTGACGCGCGCGGAGTTTTCTTGCTGCACGATCACTTTCATCGAGTCGCTCGCAAAACTTTTGTGGCGCGCGTAAAGCACGTATTCTCCCTCTGGCACATTGCGAATGATGAACGCGCCATTGGTATCCGAAAGCGCGCTCATGTTGCCGGGCGCTAATTCCAAAGCCACGCCGCGAATCGCGCGAAACGGCTGATAGTATGTGGTGACTTGGCCGCGCAGTATGCCGGTGCTGACAAACGCCGGCGACTCGGGATCAAGGGGATTTTCATGCTCAACCTCGCCGAGGCACGACCACAACAATGCGGCGCACAGCAATGACAATTTTGAATGAGAAGATCGCATATACAGTATAAATGAGCTCTAATCAAAAAAATGCGGGAGCAAGATTTACCTCCGCAGAGGATTCGCGCGGGCGTTCCGATGCTTATCGAGTTATATACGGGCAGAGGCGGGCAATTGAAGAGAGATGCGGCAGCAATCGCTTACAAACATCTTTCAAACTTCGAATCAACGCGAATGGCCGCTTTTTTTTTCATTCGCGCTTATTCGCGGTTACCCCTTGTTCGGAAATTCAAATTGCAATTTGCCAATAGACCAATTAGATTTTGACGTTTTCAACAATGCCCCAAGCCGTGGCAAACTTCATTAACCAATGGGTGATGCCGTGCGAGCCCTCCACGTTCAAAATGATTCCAGTCACAGCCTGGTATTTGTCGATCAACCCGATCCGATCTGCGGCCGCGATGAAGCGCTCATTAAAGTGCGCGCGACGGCAGTCAATCGCGCGGATTTGCTGCAGCGTCGCGGGCTTTATCCTCCGCCGCCAGGCGCCTCCGAAGTTCTCGGCTTGGAGGCGGCGGGCGAAATTATTGCGCTCGGCCCCGGCGTGACGGATTGGCGACCGGGCGAGCGTGTGTTTTGTTTATTGGCCGGAGGCGGATACGCAGAGCAAGTTGCCGTTCATCAAGACCTGTTGCTGCGCATTCCGCAAGCCTGGTCGTTCGAACAAGCTGCCGCCGTGCCGGAAGCATTTTATACCGCGTTCGTGAATTTGTTCGTCGAAGCGCGGTTACAAGGCCGCGAATTTTTGTTGGTGCATGCAGGAGGCAGCGGCGTGGGCACCGCCGCGATTCAAATGGCGCGGCTCGCCGGCGCGCTCGTCATCATCACTGCCGGAACGGAAGAGAAGCTCGAAGAGTGTCGCTTCCTCGGCGCGAACCATGCGATCAATTATAAGCAAGAGGATTTTGCCGTGACCGTTCGCAAGCTCACGAACGACTCCGGGCTCGACGTGATTTTAGATTGCGTGGGCGCGGCATATTTGGAGAAAAACCTTTCGTTGCTGCGCACGCGCGGCCGCTTGGTGTTGATCGGCTTAATGGGCGGCGGGAAAGCAGAAGTGGATTTGGCCGTGCTCATGCGCAAACGCTTACGCGTGATCGGCTCGGTGTTGCGCTCGCGTCCGCTCTCCGAAAAAATCGCTCTCACTCATCTCTTCCGGAAAAAAGTTCTTCCGCAATTTGAGAACGGCAATCTGCATCCAGTAATCGATAAAGTTTTCCCGCTCGCCGAGGCGGAACAAGCGCATGCTTACGTGGCGAGCAATCAGAATTTCGGCAAAGTGGTGTTGAAGGTGGAGTAGCTCAATGACAAACTGCTTGAAATTCGCGCGCTCATTGCGTATGCTTTTGCCCGTCAAATCATCGCACCTCAAGCAACTGCGTCTTCATAATTGATGCCCAGCACACGACACTCGCAATCCTCTCCCGTTTCAGCGCGCGCATTGGCCTGCGAGATTCTCACCGAGGCTGAAAGCGGCTCGCTTTATCTCGATCAAATCCTCGAGCGCGGTTTTGCGCACTCTCAGCTCACGGACAAAGATCGCGCGTTCGTGACCGCATTGACGAACGGCGCGATGCGCTGGCGCGCGCGTTTGGATGCCGAGATCGCCGAGCATTTTCGCAAGAATTATGAAACCGCGCGCCCGCTGCTCAAAAATATTTTGCGCACGGCGTTGTTTCAAATTCGGTTCATGGACCGCGTGCCGGCCTATGCGGCGCTCAATGAAGCCGTTACGCTCGCACGCGCAAAATTCGGCGAACAGCTCGCGCGTTTGGTCAATGCGATCTTGCGCAATGCGCAACGCCGGCCTTATTCCTGGCCGCAGCTCGAGGTGCTTTTGCAGCCCGAAAATCTCCCGCGTTTAGCGGCATATTTGAGCTATCCCGAATGGCTCGTGCAACGTTGGCTCGAACGTTTGGGAAAAGACGAGCTGCCGGCTTTGGCCGAGGCCTGCAATCAAATTCCGCCGATGACGATTCGAGTGGTTCGCCCTCAAACGAACACCAAGAGTTTTTTAGAAGAGACGACTGCATTGCAATTCACGCCGGAACCCGTTCCCGACTTGCCGCACGTTTTCAATTTGCCGCACCTCGATCAAATCACCAAACTCAAAGCGTTTGAACAAGGTCTTTGCACCGTGCAAGATGCCAGCGCGAGTTTGGTGGCCATGCTCGCCGCAATTCAGCCCGATGATACGATCATCGATCTGTGCGCCGCGCCCGGCGGCAAAACGCTGCACATGGCGGAGTTTCTCACCGCCGGAAAAGTTATTGCCGTAGATCGAAGTTTTGCTAGATTGAAGTTGCTCAAAAGCGCTGCGGAGCGTTTGCATTTGCCCGTGCAGCTCGTTGCGAGCGATGCGCGCTATTTCTCCGCGCCGCTTGTGGATGTTGTTCTGGTCGATGCGCCGTGCTCCGGCTTGGGTGTTTTGAGTCGCCGCAGCGATTTGCGTTGGCGTCGCAAGCCCGATGACATCGCCGCGCTTGCCGAATTGCAAAAAGAAATTCTCGCCAATGCTGCGCGCCTCGTCAAAATCGGCGGACGTTTGATCTATAGCACCTGCACCACCGAGCCGGAGGAGAACGATGAAGTGGTCGCGTGGTTTCTGCAACGCCGTCCAAGCTTTGCCTTGCAACCGGCGCAGCGCTTTGTGCCTGCGCGTTTCTGCGAGGCCCCCGGTTTCGTTCGAACTTGGCCGCACCGTCACAACATGGACGGCAGTTTCGCGGCTCATCTAAAAAGAATCCAAGAGTGAATCCTCTCATGCCCATCGAAAATTTTTCCAATCGGACTTTGCGTTTCGAAAAATTGCGCCGGGTTTTACTAGCGCTCTCGCACCAACCGTTTATGCGCGTCGCGGGCATGCTTTTCATTCTCGCGGTGGCGGGCGTGTTGATCATGGATTGGATCGTGATGCCGCTGTATACGAGGCACGGCGATGAATTTGAAATGCCCGACATCACCAAAATGCGGTTTGAAGAAGCAACGCGGCCGGTGGAGGAAGCGGGTTTCGTGTTGGTGAAAGAAGAAGAGCGGTACAGCGCGCAATATCCGAACGGTTATATCATCGAACAGAATCCGCCGCCGCACACGATGGTGAAAACCGGGCGGCGCGTTTATGTCGTCGTCAGTCGCGGCGAAAAGCGCGTGCTCATGCCCAATTTGATCGAGCGTTCGCCGCGCGATGCCGAGCTGATCTTGCGCAATCATCGCCTCGAACTCGGCGCAATAGAGCACGATTTTTCCAACCTCCATCCGGAAGGCGTGGTGATTCGACAATCGGTTCCGCCCAGTGCGGAGATCACCGCAGGCACACGCGTGAATATCACGGTGAGCAAAGGCGGTGAGCCCTCGCAGTTCATCGTTCCGGCGGTGGAGGGGCGAATTTTCAACGATGCGTTGAAGCGCATCAAAGAAGCCGGGTTGCGCGTGGGACAAATCACGTACACAGTCGCGCCGGATTTGCTGCCGGAGACCGTGATTCGCCAAACGCCCACTGCCAATACTGTGGTGGAAAAAGATAGCGCGGTCGATTTGGAATTGAGTTCGTTGTCGAACGATGCCAGCGGACAATGAGAATCACGCTGAGAATTTTTTCAAAGATAAAAGCTGCCCACGAATCACAAAGGATCACCTCATGATCTTGCAAACGTTCCTGAAAATTCTTTTTGCTTTTCTCTTCTTCTCCTTTTTGACAGTCTCTTCCCTCTCCGCACAATCTCTCGGCACGATTCATCGCGTTGATCCGAGCATCGACAAACTCATTCCCAAAGACGCCGTGATTGAAAAACTCGCCGAAGGCTTCGAGTGGACCGAAGGGCCGGTTTGGATTTCTTCGGGAAAATATCTCCTCTTCTCAGATATCCCTTCGAATACGATCTACAAATGGAAAGAAGGCGAGGGCGTGAGCGTGTTCTTGCGGCCTGCAGGATATACCGGCGAAAACCCGCCGGGGCTTGAATTGGGCACGAACGGGCTTGCGCTCGATGCCAAAGGCATGCTCACGATGTGCGATCACGGCAATCGTAACGTGAGCCAATTGAATGAGAAAAATTTTACGCGGAAGATATTGGCGGGAACGTATCAAGGTAAACACTTCAATAGCCCCAACGATCTCGTGTTCAAATCAAACGGCGATATTTATTTCACCGATCCGCCTTATGGATTGAAAGGTCAAAACCAAGATCCAAACAAAGAACTCGAAGTCAACGGCGTGTATCGCGTGACGCCTTCCGGCGAAGTCACGTTGCTTGCGCGCGATTTTACTTTCCCAAACGGCATCGCGTTCTCACCGGATGAGAAGACGCTGTACGTTGCGCAATCCGATCCGAACAAAGCCGTGTGGATGGCGTTCGAAGTTTTAGCGGATGGCACATTGGGCAAGAGTCGAATCTTCTTCGATGCGACGCCGTGGGCGAAAGCCGGCAAGAAAGGTTTGCCCGACGGATTGGCCGTCGATCAATCCGGCAATCTTTTCGCTACCGGGCCCGGCGGCGTGATTGTTTTCAATCCACAAGGCAAACACCTCGGCACGGTCGACACCGGCGAAGCCACCGCAAATTGCAAATTCGGCGACGACGGTTCGACGTTGTATATCACTGCTGATATGTATCTTTGCCGGATAAAATTGAGCACGAGAGGGCTAGGGTTCAAAGCAAATTGATTTGTTGCGAGCTTTATTATGAAAATTATCAAATCCAATTTCGGCGATCATTTTGCGGCATACGTAACTTCGGATAGCTTCGCTCCAACGCTTTTTCTCGGTGATGCTCTCACCGTTCTAAAAGAACTGCCCGAGGCCGCGATTGATTTTTGCATGACGAGCCCGCCGTATTGGAGCAAGCGCGAGTATCACAATGGCGGCATCGGACTTGAAGAAAGCCATGAGGAATACCTCGAGAATCTCGTCGCAGTCTTTGCTCAAGTCAAGCGCGTCTTAAAACTGCAGGGTTCATTTTGGTTGAATATCGGTGACACCTACCTCAATAAGCGTCTTCTTGGAATCCCCTGGCGCGTTGCTTTGACATTGATGGACAAGCAAGGGTGGGTGCTGAGAAACAGCGTGATTTGGAATAAGATCAAAGGAGGTTTGGACAATACGAATGATCGCTTGGGCAACGTTCACGAGCACGTCTTTCATTTTGTGAAAAACTCTGGAGACTATTACTACAATGCCGACGCTATTCGTTCCAGCCCTGGGCATGCAAAGGTTGTAAACGGGGCAATCGTTTCGGCCACCGGGGTGCGAGGCGTTCGATATAAACGCCAAATTGAATTATCAACCGCTCTCTCACCGCAAGAAAAAAAATCAGCTCTGCACGCATTGGATGAAATGCTGAAAAAGATTTCTCTTGGAGAAATTTCTGATTTCAGAATGATCATTCGTGGACAGCAAAGGGCGACGCATTCAGATTCAGAACGCGTTTCCGGCCGCGCCAGAGAGCTTAAAGAGCATGGCTATTATTTTTTAAAGTATCATCCTAAAGGGAGCAAGCCCAGCGATGTCTGGGACATCTTGCCGGAAGATACTCAGAAACGAAACGGGCATTTTGCTCCTTACCCTGAAGATTTGTGCAAAATCCCCTTGCTTGCAACCTGCCCGCCGGAGGGGGTAGTCCTTGATCCGTTTTGCGGTACGGGTACAACCCTGTCTGTTGCGCAGCATTTTCCACGCAAATCCGTCGGGATAGATGTATCAGAAGAGTATCTGCATTTCACAGAGAAACGATGTCACAGATTACTATGAACAAAATTCTTGAACTCTACGGCCTCTCGACCACAGCAAAAGTTGCGTCGAACTGGAGACGGATCGCAACGACGCAATTCTGCCCTTATCTTGAACGGAAATGTGTGAAAGTAAGAAAGAGCAATCCCGAACAAACCTTGGGTACTTGCTCGGTTTCTTATGGCAGGCAATCAAACCCCATCATCATTTGCCCTCATCGGCTTCTTGAGAATCGACAGGTTTTTGTCGATTGTATTCATTTGCTCACTACGCATGAACCTGGGAACCAATTGCATATCGTTTCCGAAGTAGCGATTCCAGGAGGTAGCGTTGATTATTTTTTAGTCTCTGCGAAAAATTCCAAAGTTTGCGACTTCGTCGGCATTGAGCTGCAAACGCTCGACACAACGGGCACGGTTTGGCCGGAACGTCAACGTTTTCTCAAACGCAATGGCATTCGTGTCAAGAGCAAAGATTCCGCCGGCAAGAAGCCCTTTGGTATGAATTGGAAGATGAGCGCGAAAACCATTCTTGTGCAATTGCATCACAAGGTCGAGACTTTCGAGGGTATCAACAAACGGTTGGTCTTAGTTGTTCAGGAAGTTTTTCTAGAATACATGAGAAAGGAATTTAAATTTGAGCACCTGAACAACGCACGAATAGGGGAGGCCATGCATTTGCATGCCTATCGCTTCAACCAATCGATGCAAGGCGGCTTTCATTTAGAGCTTGCAAACCGCTATAGCGCCGACGCGAATGGTTTAGCAAGGTCGTTGGGTTTACAGATAAATGCCAAAATCGAACTGGATGAAATCATCAAACTTTTAGAAGGCAAAATCTCGCGTGCTACTTTATTTCCTGTGGCTATGAGTGCATGAACTCGGCCTAGTCAATTGCGAGGGCGTTAGCATATCAAAAAACGAATAATACACTCACCTTCTCTCCGCCGTCAACGAAATCCCGTTCGAAAAAAGTCCGAATCTTCTCAGCGCCTTTGCGCAGAAACGGCGCGCTTTGTGTGTCGGCACGAGCGTGAGTATCGCCTCCGCCAGCAGCAAGATGCCGAGATATAATTTTCCCCACCCTCTTTTTCCCGCCATGCTCTGTGCAGGAATGAACGCGTAATACATGCGCGTGAACCCCGCGGCTTTCAACAACGCGACAAACTCGCGATAGGCGTACTCTTTCAGATGCATGCCGCGCGGCTCATCACATTTGAATACGCGCGAAACGTCGTGCGGCCCGCTGAAGCGATGCGGCGTGCTGAAAATGTAGCGGCCGTTCGGCTTTAAAATTTGAAACACGCCGCGCAAGTGCGTTTCCATATCATCAGGATGAAAGTGCTCGAGCACTTGATCGGAGATGACGACGTCATAGCTTGCTCTCGCCTCAAATTGCTCGAGATGCACGCCGTCCGAAACCGCCCACGATAAATTCTGCACGAATGCTTTCAGATGTTTCTCACCGCGCTCGCGCGTGACTTCCGTTGCTTTGCAAATGAAACCCTGCTGCGCCAAATACGTGATCAACTCGCCTTTGCCCGAGCCGATTTCATAAACCGATTGCGGCGGCGCGCCGAGAGCGGCGCGCCACTTTTTATGCTTGTGCTCCGGCGCGACGGGCTTGGCCTCGCCGACAATGCGATTGAGCCAATCCAGCTCGCGATACAAACGCGTATAACAACGCTCGAAAGTTTCCCAGCGCGTTTGCGGCGTTGAAACGAGCAGTTGATGGGTGAGTTCTTTTTCCAATGCCCAGTGCGCCAGAATCATTTGTTCCGTGACCGGGGCTTCGGCAGGAATGGAATAGTTGGCTTTGTAACGCGAGATGAGCTCCGGTCCTCTGGGCTCCATGCGAAATCCTTTCGGCAAATCTTTTCTTCAATCAAATAAGAGTGAAATCTACGCCTTTAAAACAAAGGCTTTCCTGTAAGCGGATTTTGCCAGTAAGCGGACAAAGCATCTAAGATTTATCCGCTTGATCCGTTCAATCCGCTTACAAAAACCTTTTTTGTTGCGACTCGTTCGCGTTGGATGGAATAACGAAAAATTTTCTTCACCGCAACGATACGACGCTTTTATAAAAGTCTCAACGATTACTTCACGGTTTTGCTCGGATTTCACGTTTGTTAAGAAAATTTTTTAGGAAGGCTTGAGGCAAACGTACGGCAGGAACAAATGAAACACGCTCCCCTTTTGATATTCGCTCTCGACTCCGACCGAGCCGCCGTGCGCTTCCACCATCAGCTTCACATAGCTCAAGCCCAACCCAAAACCTTTCACGTCGTGAACGTTGCCGGTGGGCACACGATAGTATTTATCGAAGATGAGCTTTTGTTCTTCGGCACGCAAGCCGACGCCGTTGTCTGCGATCTTGATATGCACGCCCTGCTCGTCGCTCTCCGTGCTCACGACGATGCGCGGTGTTGCGCGCGTGTACTTGTTGGCGTTGTCGAGCAGGTTGTGAATCATGTTCGTAAAATGAACCGCGTCGGCTTCGATCTCCGTTTTGGTCGCGTGGAATTGGCGGATGATCTCGCCTTTGCGTTTTTCCACCTGCACAGCGAAGTTGCGCAGCGTCTCGGCGAGCATTTCGTGAATATCGATCTGCGCCAAATTCAGTTCGTAATCGCCTTCCTCCAAAACCGCCATTTGCAAAATCTTCTCGACTTGATTGCGCATGCGCTGCGACTCGTCCAAAATGATGCCGCCGTAACGCTGCACCTTTTCGCGGTCTTGCAGCACCTGCTGGTTCTTGAAGGCCTCACTCGCCAATGCAATCGTAGAGATCGGCGTTTTGAACTCGTGCGTCATGTTGTTGATGAACTGCGTGAGCAATTGGCCGAATTGCTTTTGCTTGAACAGCGTCCGCAACGTGTACACGAAGCAAAACACGATGATCGCCAGCAACCCGAACACGGAGAGCAACACCGCACCGTTCTTCTTCAACAAATAAAACTGTTGCTCTGGGAAGTAAAGCAGCAAGTCGTGTTGCGGATAAAACGGATCGCTCGGAAACAGCCGCGCGTGAAAAGGAGATTGGCGCAGCTCATGGGCCGCAATCGACGGCGTCACGAACAGCAACGAGTCCTTCGCGTTCGGCTTGCGCACGCCATAGGCATATTGCATGTCCAAGCCCTGTTCCTGCAAAACCGTGCGCACGATGGAATCTAAAACCGCGCGCTGCAACCGGCGTTCGAGGGGGATGCGTTGCGGCAATGTGAGATCATCCAAAACTTGCGCGACGATCTTCTTTTTTCTCTCCTGCGAAAACCACTTCGCTGTTTCTTCATGCCGAGTTCCGCCCATGATGACGTCATACGTTGCGCTATCCGTTCCGACGTTGAAATTATAAGAAAGGCTTTTGTTCTGCGTTTGCGTGCTGTCGAGTTTGAGCGTGTACGTTCCGGCGGTTTTCTTTTCATCGATGACCACAACGACCGGCTGCCCCAAGCTATCCAACAAGCGCAAACGCACGTGCTGCGGCGAAGTCAACGTGAAAGAAAAGCTGCCGCTCTTCGGATCAAAACGCGCCGGTTGAGGAAGCGGGGCGCGATGCCATGCCAAGCCGGTGTCGAGAACCTCGAGATTGTCTTCCACGATGGCGAGGCTATCGTCTTCGATGCGCGCATGCACGGCGACAAACCGGTTCTGCGCGAGAGGCTTCATGATCGCTTTGAACGCATACGTGACCGTTTCGCGGTCTTCCAATTTGCTCACGATGCTGTTCAACGCGGCATTCACGTTTTGCGCATGCGCGCGCTCGGCAAGCTCGAAGGCCTTCTTCAACAAAACGATTTGCGCCCACACCATGCCGATGAGCGCGGCAGTGATGAGCACGATGATCGTGGTCATGGTTTTCTGCTTGCTTGCCATGCCCGCAATATAAGCAGCCGTGCGCGCAAAAGCCCGCCATTTAACACTTTTTAACACTCCCTAACACTATTTGGCACGCCGCCGTGAATCCTTTTCTTATCTTGCGCCGTCTTGAAATTCACGAACACAAATTGAAACTGGGAAGTCGGACTTGCGCAAAACTATTCTTTGCGCATCAAAACTCTCGGAGCGCAAGTCCGACTTCGCTCGAACTCATGCGCACTCTTCGTTGATGTCATTCAGTAGGAATCTTTTTGAGCGCCGAGCACAATCCCCAGCGAGTAAAAAGATTCCATTCTGAATGACAATGGCTAGCGGCGCAATAAATCTAACCGAACCTGAGGAGGTTACCATGCGTGCGATCAACAAAACTCTTATGACTCTTGCGCTGCTCACCCTCTGCGCGTTGCCTGCTTCCGCACAACAAATGCGCATGCTTCCCGCCGGAGATATTTTCGAATTTCGTGAGCTTGGCGCGATACTCGCACAAGAGGGCGAGCAAATTAAATTTCTCGCCGTTTCTTCTTCAGAAAGGAGACCGAAAGCTTATCAAGCCGTTGATGTGACCGAAGGCGATTTGGTTCTCTTTCTCAATGGCAAGCGCGTTAAAAACGTAAAAGAGTTCGAGCAGAGCTACAACGCATTGGCGATTGGCGATACGATCAAACTCGGGCTGCGCCGCAAAGACGAGCGTTTGATTGCCACGTTCGCCAAAGCCGATCCCAAAGATTTGCCCGTGCAAGTCGCGCATCGCGTCATGGTCGGCGGAGATGGTCAAGTGACGAACGAGAAATCCACGGACGGCGGCAAAACTTTTACGATGCAGAGAAGAATTGGAGGCAATGCCTCTGAGATCACGCCGATTCCGGCTTTAGGCGTGATCATCGGCAGCGAGAATGGCAAAGTGAAAGTCGTTGACAAGCTTCCGATTCCGACGAAAGGTTTGGAGAATGTCGATCTGCAAGCCGATGATGTTTTGCGATCGCTGAACGGCAATGCTATCGCGAGTGTGTCGGCTTTCAACGCGGCATTCGAGAAGATCGCAGTGGGCGCGAAGGTGGAGCTGCAATATCTCCGCAAGGACAAGGTGATGACGGCTTCGTTCAACAAGCCGGAATCGAAAGGACAGTTTATGATTAGGACGAATTAGTGCCCCAACGTTGAGTCCGCGCTCCTCTCAAGTTGTCATCCTGGAAGGACCTTCCCAAGCGCTCGACACAGCTCTTAAAATAGACTGCATTCCGAGCACGAGGGAAGATTCTTGCAGAATGACATATCGGGGCTAATTGTTTGGTTTGAAAATTAAATCGTACAACACAAACTGCGCTATGAGAATCATTTCGAAATTTTGGCTATCAACCACGATCATCGCCGTGCTTGCTGCAAATGCCCTCGCGCAATCTTCGACAGACGCGGCGCAAAAGCTCGATGAGTACATGTCGCGCCTCGCGCAGTTTGGATTTTCCGGCACGGTGCTCGCCGCAAAGAACGATCAAATCATTCTCAATCGCGGTTATGGTTGGGCGGATAAAGAAAACGCGATTGCCAACACTTCCGAGACCGTGTTCAGCACTGGTTCGATCACGAAGCAATTCACGGCCGCCGCGATTCTCAAATTGGAGATGCAAGGCAAGCTGCGCACGGAAGACGGCATCGGCAAATATCTTGAAGGCGTGCCCGAGGACAAGCAAGCCATCACGTTGCATCATCTGCTCACGCATACTTCGGGCCTCGAACCCGATGACGGCGGCGGCAACGCGCCCGAGCGCGAAGCTTTTGTGCAAGAGACTCTCGCGCGGCCTTTGGCTTCCGCGCCTGGAAAAAGTTTTGAATACTCCAATGCCGGATATGGCTTGCTCGCCGCGATCATTGAAAAAGTCTCCGGCCAAACTTATGAACAATATCTGCAGGAAAATCTTTTCAAGCCTGCGGGCATGAATCACACGGGCTATCGTTTGCCTCAGTGGCAAGCAGAAAAAGTCGCGCGCTGGTACGTTGGCGAGAGGGCGAACGGCTCGCCGCTCGGACGGCCGTTCCCGAATTGGACTACGCTCGGCAGCGGCGAAGTTTTATCGACAACGAGCGACATGTTCAAATGGCATCAAGCTCTCGCGGGCGAAACCGTTCTCTCTGCGGCCGCAAAGAAAAAGTTGTACACGCCGGTTTTTCGAAATTATGCGTATGGTTGGGACGTTGTGCAATCGCCTTATGGCTTGCTGATTACTCACGACGGCGGCAACACGCTCGGCGTCGGCGCGGACTTTCGGCGTTTTGTTGATTCGAGCGTGGTGATTATGGCCTTTTGCAATGATGGCGGCGAGACGATGTTGCTGGGCGAAGCACGAAGAAATATCACCAGATTGGTTTTCGGCAAAGAAGTGGAAATGCCGCCTGCCGTGCTAGCGGTCGACTCAACGGCCCTCGCGCAATATCTCGGAACATTTGTTTTGCCCTCCGGCGCAAAGCTCGTTGTCGCGAATAAGAAGCGGCAACTCGTTCTGAACGCGGATGGCCAAGAGGCTTTCAATCTTTTGCACGGCACAAGCGGGAGCAACTTCGAAACATTGAACGCGCGCGTGGCGAACATGATCGCTGCAAGTTCGCAAGGCAATCACAGTTTAATTCATGAAGCCTTCAAAGACGATGTTCCTTTGGAAATGGTCAAAGCGCGGCAAGACAAGATCTGGCAAGACTGGCGCGCGCGTTTCGGCGAGTATCGCAGCGCACACGTGCTCGGCGCTGCTCCCGAAGGCGAAGAAGACAAGTTGACTTATGCTCGCCTTGAGTTCGAACGCGGCCACGTGTTCATGCAATATTATTGGGGCCCGATGCGCTTGGCAGGCATGCGCGCCATACCCGCGCCGCCAGGTAAATCGTTTCTTCCGCAGTCAAGCCGCGAGTTTGTTGCCTTTGACGTGCCGACGGCAACCGCGATGCAATTGCGATTCAACATGAATAGCGGCAGCGTGAGCGGATTAACGTTGTCGAGCAAAAGCGTTGAAACTGTTGCGAGCAAATTGCCATGAAAAGAGTTTTCAATCGCATCCTTGTGCGATACAATTTCCAAAAGTTGGTGAGCGCTTTCGAGCGCGTAAACACCCCCCTTTATCCCCTCTCAAGGGGGGACTTGCAACATTCCCCCCTTGAGGGGGGCCAGGGGGGTGTCATCGTTGCTCAAGCGCCTTCCAAAGCGTCGATTGCATGTGCGCGCTTTGTGTCTCTTTGCGTATTGCTCGCGCTCTTTTTAATGAGCCAAGCTACGGCGCAAGTGAACTACAACCAGCGCGACGATCAATATCGTTTGCTCGGGCTCAAGCGCGCGAAGGAAGCGTATGAAGTCGCGCGCGCGGAATACGAGCGCCAAAAAAGTTTGTTCGAGAAAGGCTTGATCGCGCAAGTGGATTTGAACAACGCGCGCAATCGCTTCGCCGATTCCGAAGTGAACTATCAACAGTCATTGCTCGCCGTGTTGTTCGAGAAGCAATACGTCTCGGTGAGCCGCGCCGTGAAATTTCAAACCAAAGACGGGCGCAAGCGCGTGCGCGTGCAGCTCGCGAATACTTCCGGCGGGTCCGCCGAGTTTCGCAAGCTCGTGAATCTCGATGATGAGCTGTTCCGCTCTTTGCAGCCTGATATGATCAACGACGTTTATGTTTCCTTGTTGAATGATCAAAACACGATTATCAGCAATCCCTATGAACGCAAGATTGAAGAGCTGGAATTTGGCAAGCCCATCGAAGTCGAGTTCGAGCTGCTGCAAGATTTGGATGCCGTGACCGTGAGCATCACCTATGGCAGCGGCACGCAACGCGCGCCGAAGATTTTTTTGCAGAAGGATAGCAGCGTCAACAAAGTGCTGTTGCAATCCGAGCAATTCTCGCAAGAGGCGGAGCTCGGCGGCTCCGCGACTTTCACGTTGAGCCTGGAATTGTTCAGCGGCGTGAATAACACGTTCAAACTCGAAGTGGTCAATTTGCCGCAACAGATCACACGCTATTTCACTGATCCCGCGAGCCAGGCGCGATTGAGCCAATTCAAATTCACCGAAAGCACGAACACACGGCGCGCGGCGTTGCAAGTGTTTCTGCCGGATCGCCCATCCGATGAAGTGATGATGGACAAACCGATTCCGTTTTATGTGCTCGTCCTACCGCAAGAGCAGGCGCAAAATCTCGAAGGCAGCAACGGCAAAGTGTGGACGCAGGAAGAGATCGAGAAACTCAACGCCGGTTTTATTCGGCTGGAATTGGTTCCGGCGGGCAAAGGCAAGCTGCTCGTGCGCGCGCCGCAGCTTTTTCACACGAGCAAAGCGGATGACGCCATCTCCTTCACGATGGACGTGGTCAATGAAGGCACACGCCGCCTCGACAACGTTTTGGTGCAAGTCGATCCGCCGATGAATTGGGACAAGAACATCGACCCGCCGGTGATTTCGGCTTTGAACATTGCCGAAGAAAAGCGCGTTACGATCAACCTCAATCCGCCGTCAAATATTTCTGCAGGCCGTTATGAAATCCGCGTGCGCACCACCGCGCTGAGTGATAATCAGCCCGTGATTGCCGAGGACAAAACTTTCACTGTGGAAATTCAATCCGAGACGAACTTGTTGGGCATCTCGTTGATCACGACGTTGGTGCTCGGCTTGGTGTTGGGGATAGTGGTGTTTGGGGTGAAGTTGTCGCGGAGATGAAACGATTCACCAAATTCTGGTGATGGGGTAGAGGTCGAATACGCCGTCTTTGCTGACGACGGGCATATTCTGCGTCATCGCTTGCGCGATGATGATTCGATCAAATGGTCCTTATGATGGGGAGGCAAATAAACCAAAGGCAGGGTGTGTTCAGCATAAATCGGCAAAACAATGATGTCGTTATTCAAAACAAATTGCTCAATGAAAACCGGCAAAGGATCTTCAAGTTTTAATTTGCCGAGATTGATCTTGATGGCAATCTCACAAAAGCTGGCGACGCTCACGTAAATCTTACTGTCGTCGTCAAAAAAGATCGCTTCGGCTTTTGGGCTCAAGCGAGGATCGTGCTCGGCGCTCCAGATTAAAGTGTGTGTGTCGATCAAGTATCTCACGGACTCTGCCCTTGACAAGGCGATCTACATGTATTCTTTGAACTCTTCCAAAGGCTCGTCAAAATCCGGAGCCATTTTGATTCGACCTTTGGCCAGTCCTAATCGCCGTTTCGGTTTGATTTCTTGAAGCGGCACTAATTTAACCATCCGACTCTTCTCATCGGCAATCACCACTTCTTCGCCATTCATTGCCTTTTGGATCAAGACGGAGAGATTACCGGCGGCTTCTTGCAGATTGACTTGCAACATACTCGACTCCTGGTTTGTGTGAAGGCTAATTTGTGATAAAAACGCGAAAATGCAAAGCAAATTTTGAAGCATGATGCAATACAATCGGTAATCAAACAGCCTCCCTACAGCCTGTCATCCTGGAAGGAACTTCCCTAGCGCTGCGAACAAGGCCCAGAACGGATTGTGTGCCGAGCACGAGGGCAGGTTCTTACAGAATGACATGATGAAGGGATCTCAAAATGTTTTAAAGACTCGTTTTCACGATCTACCATCAACGATCCACGATCAACCAACATAGAGGAACGCCATGTATCAACCAGCTTCCGCAAACGGCAACGCGATGCTCGAAGCGCGCGATCTCACCAAACGTTATGAAGACGGCGTGCTGGGATTGGATCACGTTTCGTTCTCCGTGCCCGCTGGGCAGGTTTATGCCATGCTCGGCGCGAACGGCGCGGGCAAGACCACGGCGATTAATCTCTTTCTCAATTTCATCGAACCGACGGAAGGAGAAGCGCGCATCGCCGGATTCGTGACGCATCGCGAGCCGCTCGCAGCGAAGTCGCACGTGGCATTCGTATCAGAAAACGTGATGCTCTATTCGCAATTCACCGCGCTGCAGAACGCCGATTACTTCGCGAGACTCGGCAGCAAAACCGAATACACCAAAGAGGATTATCGACGTGTGCTCTTGCGCGTGGGCTTGCAGGAAGAGGCGCACAACAAACGCTTGAAAGGCTTTTCGAAAGGCATGCGCCAAAAGTGCGGCATCGCCATCGCCATACTCAAAGATGCGCCCGCGATTCTGCTCGATGAACCCACTTCCGGCCTCGATCCCAAAGCTGGTTTCGAGTTCATGCAATTGCTGCGCACGTTGCGCGAAGAGGGCAAGGCGATCCTCATGTCCACGCACGACATTTTCCGCGCGAAAGAAGTGGCGGATACCGTCGGCATTATGAAGCAAGGCCAGTTGGTAATGCAACGCACGCACGCGGAATTGGGGGGAGAGAATCTTGAGGAGTTGTACATGCATTATATGGCGGGGCACGTTGAAGCGGTTGCGTAGGGCGTGGAGCGAGGGGCGAGGGGCGAAGGGCGAAGGGCGAGGGGCGAAGGGCGAAGGGCGAGGGGCGAAGGGCGAGGGGCGAGGGGCGAAGGGCGAGGGGCGAAGGGCGAGGGGCGAAGGGCGAGGAGCGAAGAGCGAGGAGCGAAGAGCGAGGAGCGAAGAGCGAGGAGCGAGGAGCGAAGAGCGCAAAACCTCCTCGCTGTCATTCAGTAGGAATCCTTTTGAGCACTCGCACGACACCTCTGTTATAAGAACCGTCATCACATTCGAGAACTAAAAATGAAGCTTGCCAATCTTCTATTCAAGCGATATACGCTCGCCGCAATCTGTTCTCTTCTTCTGTTGGCGAGCAGGAATCAAGCCCAAGACTTCGGCGCGCAATTGGATATGAGCATCGACGCTAAAATGCGTGTCGCGGTGATTGAAGGCGCATTGCGCGCGCTCAACGAGAACTACGTTTTCCCCGAGGTCGCGAAGCAAATGGAGCAGGCCGTTCACGCTCGCATGAAGCGCAAGGAATATAACGCGATCACCAGCGCGAGGGCTTTGGCGAATACTCTCACACAGCATTTGCAAGAAGTGAGTCGCGATAAACATTTGCGCGTGAATTACAGCTTCGAGAAACAACCTGAATTCAAATTCAATGAAGAGCCGCCGGAAGAGCGCGAGCGGCATCGCGCTTTTCAACGACAAGTGAATTTCGGTTTCGAGAAGGTGGAACTCTTGCGCGGCAACATCGGCTACATCAATCTGCGCGGCTTCATGGACGCCGAGGCGGGCGGCGAAACCGTTGCGGCGGCGATGAATTTTCTCGCCAATACGGACGCGCTGATTTTCGATCTGCGCCGAAACAACGGCGGCGAGCCGGAGATGGTCGCGCTCATTTCAAGTTATCTTTTCGAGCAGCCCACGCACCTCAACGATATTTATTCGCGCCCCGAAAACAACACGCGCGAATTTTGGACGCGGGCGAATGTTCCTGGCAAGCGTTATGGTAATAAAGAAGTCTTTGTGCTCACGAGTCGCCGCACGTTTTCGGCGGGTGAGGAGTTCACGTACAATCTCAAGAACCTGAAACGCGCGACGATTGTCGGCGAAGTGACGGGCGGCGGCGCGCACCCGACGAGGCCGCATCGCATCAACGATCATTTCGCCATCGGTGTGCCGTTCGCGCGCGCGATCAATCCCATCACCAAGACCAATTGGGAAGGCACGGGCGTGCAACCGGATATCGACGTTCCCGCCTCGCAAGCTCGACACGTTGCTCATATCGCCGCGCTCAAAAACGTTTTGTCGAATACAACGCTCGCGCAAAGCCGTGAGCAATTGCAAAGCACGATCATCTCTTTGCAGCGCGAGTTGGATGAAATGAACACTCCGGCGGTCGCCGCCTCTTCCTCTGCTTCAATTGAAGGCGTGGCTTTGCCCAATACCGCTGCGGCAAAAACGTTGAGCGCATTTCTGCGCGCCTTCAATTCCGGCGAGCTTGATGAGCTGCGGCGTTTTCATGAAGAACGCGGCGGCAATCCCAACAATGCGGACATGGATATGAATTTCTTTCGCCAGTGCGACGGTTTGAAGCTGTACAGTGTGACAAACTCCAGTGAGTATGAGATCGAGGCTTTGGCGCAAGCGAAGAATGATCAGCGCTGGTTGAGTTTCGGCATCTCAGTGACCAGGGATGCGCCGCACGGCATCGATGATATTCGCGTGCGGCCCGCCAGCGCGCCGAGTGAGACAGCGGAGAAGAAGTAATCCGTTACCAAACGAGAGCCTCCTTACGTTGTCATCCTGAAAGGAACTTCCCTAGATACCGGCACAATGTCCAGCGCGAGGGAAGGTTCTTCCAGAATCACAAACGAAAGGAGGCGCGAAGCATTCAACTCAAGAGGCCTTTATGTTCAAACTAATCGTTGCAAAAGAGCTGCGCGAAATCATCGGCTCCACGAAGTTCGCGGTGACGTTCGCCGTCGCGGCCGTGCTCATTCTGCTCACGTTTTATGTGGGCGCGAAGAACTATCAAATCAGTCGCGTGCAAAACGAAGCGGCGAAGAAAGAAAACCTGCGCAAGATGGAAGGCCAGACCGATTGGTTGATGGTGCGCAACCATCGCATCTTTTTGCCGCCCCAGCCGCTTGCGATTCTCGTCACCGGCGTTTCGAATGACGTGGGCCGCACCATCGAAGTCGCCGGTCGCGGGGAGTTGGCGGCGCAAGAAAGCCGTTTCAATGAAGACCCCATCTTTGCGGTGTTCCGCTTTTTAGATTTGGACTTCATCTTTCAAATCGTGCTCTCGCTGTTTGCCATTCTCTTTGCATACGATGCGATCAACGGTGAAAAAGAACGCGGCACGTTGCGCTTGTCGTTCGCGAACAATTTGCCGCGCAGCATTTTCATTCTCGGCAAAATCTTTGGATCGTTCGCGGCGTTGGCCGTGCCGTTGCTCATTCCAATCTTGCTCGGTTGTTTGCTGCTGCCGCTGTTGGGAGCGCCGATGTTGAGCGATGATTGGATCAAGCTCGGACTCGTTATTCTCGCGGGCATGCTCTACTTCGGAGTGTTTCTCACGCTCGCGGTGTTCATGTCCGCGCTCACGCAGCGTTCTTCGCATTCGTTCTTGCTGCTCTTGGTGACGTGGGTATTCACGGTACTCATCATCCCGCGCGCTTCGGTGTTGATTGCGGGCCGTGCGGTGGAGGTGCCTTCGGTCGATCAAATTGCGGCGCAGAAAAATCGTTTGCGCTCGCAGATGTGGGCGGAAGATCGCAAGCGCATGAGCGAGTTCAAGCCGCAGCCGAGCGCCAATCCGGCCGACATGATGAAAGAGTTCAACGAGTTCATGCAAAAGAACGCGGATGAGCGCGACAAGAAAATGCGCGAGCTGACTTCGCGGTTGAATGAAGAGCGTCGCAATCGGCAACTCGTGCAAGAGCGCGTGGCGTTCAGCTTGGCGCGAATCTCGCCGAGCGCGGTATTCTCGTTGGCAACCACGACTTTGGCGAGCACGGGACTCAATCTTAAAGAGCATTTTGTGAATGAAGCCACGGCGTATCAACAATCGTATGCGAGCTTCATCAAAGAAAAAACCGGCATGAATCTCGGCGGCGGTTTCATGATCATGCGCGTGACCACGGACGGCGAACAAGAGAAGAAGCCGATAGACCCGCTCGAATTGCCGGAGTTCGAGTATCACGAGCAGCAACGAGAGCGCGTCATTCAATCGGCGATGTTTGATTTCGGTTTGCTGGCGGGATTCAATCTGTTGTTCTTTGCGGGCGCGTTCGTGGCGTTTTTGAGGTATGATTTGAGGTGAGAGGGGAAAAAGAGAAGAAGAAAAAAAGCGAAGAAGAGATGGGCAAGTCCGGCTCACTTGGCAAACGTGCGCGGCTTGAATTTTTCGTCGTTCAAGATGCGGATGTTGTCGCCGGATTCGCCGAAGACAAAGATGCCGCGTTTGTAGGCGAAACGCTCGACGTCTTTCTCAATGCTCATGCCCGCTGCGCCGCCATAAAGTTTGGGCCGGCGAAGATGAGGAAAGAATTTGAAAACCTCCGGCATCTTTGCAATCAAGTCTTCAACGTCCTTTTTCTTTAGCCTTAATTTGACTTCGATCAAGATCGCGATCTCGGGGCCGGCGCCGACAATATCGAACTCGACGTTGTCGCCGTTGCGACGGCCTTTCAAACCGGTATAAAGTTCTTTAATGTTGATGCCGCGCGTTTTCAAAAGCCGATCAATCGCGGGAAAGACCGATTGCTCCGCGAAAAGACCTAAGGAGTCCGTGATGCCCGCGACTTGTTTAGCCAAGCGATCCAGCTTTTCTTCGGTTCGCTTTGATTGGCGCTCGGTTTCTTGATGGCTTTCACGCAGAATGCGCTCGGTATCTTTGAGAGATTGGCGCGTTTCCACGATAGACTCTCGCGTTTCGCGAAAACCGTGATAGACTAATTCTTCAAGTTTTTCAAGTGTACTCATAGCAACCCCTTTCAGTTTAATGAACAACCTGCTTTGAATTTCACGCGCCAATATAAGGGTTCAAACGCCAAAGTCAAGATTGGAGAAACAACCATGCTGCGCACAATCATCGAAAAAGAACTCAAAGCCATTCTGCTCAGTCCCAAATTTGTCGTCACGTTTGCGGCGTGCTCGCTGCTCATCATCTTGAGCGTGTTCGTCGGCATTCAGGAGTATCGCGCGATGGTGCGGCAATATGAAACCGCGACGCAGCTTGCGGAGCAGCAATTGCGCGAGGCCTCGGGCTGGATGGGCATTTCAAACTCCGCGTATCGCAAGCCCGATCCCGTGCAGATTTTCGTGGCGGGCGTGAATAACGATATCGGCAGGCTCTCGGTCATTAGCAACTTTGAAGGCATTCGCTTGCGCAACAGCATCTACTCGGATGATCCGATCTTCGCGGTGTTTCGCTTCATCGATCTCACCTTCATCTTTCAAGTCGTGCTCTCGCTGTTCGCGATACTCTTCACGTATGACGCGATCAACGGCGAGCGCGAGAACGGCACGTTGCAATTGAGCTTCGCAAATGCGATTCCACGCGCGAGTTACTTGCTCGGGAAGTTCATAGGCGCGTTGCTGGGATTGCTCGTGCCGTTGCTCATTCCCATCCTGCTCGGTGTGTTGCTCGTCATGTTTTTTCAAATCCCACTCACGGCTTTGCACTGGACTAAACTGGCAACGTTGCTCGGCATTTCACTGCTCTTCTTCACCTGTTTCGTGGCTATGGGCTTGCTCATTTCCGCGCTCACCAAACGCTCTTCGATTTCTTTTCTCATCGCGCTCGTCGCATGGGTGTTGTTTGTGTTGATCATTCCGCGCGGCGCGGTGATGGCTGCCGGGCAACTCGTACCCGTGCCGAGCGTCGCCGAAATTGAAGCGCAACAAGACGGGTTCGAGCGCGAGCAATGGCAGAAGCTCACAACAGGATTGCAAGAACGTTGGCAAAAGCGCAATGCTCTCACGGAGGGCATGAATGCCAAAGAGCGCGAAGCTTACATGGACGACCACGAATGGGAGTGGATGGAAGAGGAAGACAAACAACGCAAAGGCGCGCAAAAGGAGATCGAACAATTTTCGCTGAAGCTACGCGAAGAGTTGCGTAACCGCAAAACCAATCAAGAGAAGCTGGCCTTTTCGCTCTCGCGCTTCTCTCCGGCCTCGGCCTATCAACTCGCGGCCATGAATTTGGCGGGCACGGACCTCGCGATCAAAACGCGTTATGAAGACGCGATGCAAAACTATCGCACCGCGTTCAATGAAGCGGTGGAGAAGAAACGTCAAGCCGAGGGCGGCCACGACGGCATTCAAATGCGCTGGAGCAGCGATAGCGGGATGAAGATCTCCATGGGCCGAGAGGGCGGCGCGCTCGAAGTTTCCGACTTGCCGCGCTTCGCCGCGCCGGAGCTTTCTTTTGCCGAGGCGTTCGCGCCGACGATTTTTGATTTCGGGTTGCTGGCGGTTTATACGCTGCTCGCGTTCGTGGGCGCGTTCGCGGTGTTTTTGAGGTATGATGTGAGATAGGAATCTAATCAGAATTTTTAAAACCGCGAAGCCACGCGAAGGGGGCGCGAATATTTTTCCAACAAAAGCTGCGGCTTTATCAACAAACAAAAAGGGCGCAACTCATGGCTGCGCCCTTTTTTATTTGCGAGGCAATCCCAAACCTAACGATCCTCTCAGAAAGGTGTCCCCTTGAGGGGGTGTCGTTCGGGATTGTTATCAAAATGAAGCGCTTGTTGAAAAGAGTTCTAACAGCGAATATGAATTTGAGCCGCATCGCCGCCCTCAAAAACACCCCCTAACCCCCCTCAAGAGGGGAATCGCATGGCGCTCTACTTTTCAATTGCGCTCTCACAACCCCAAACGCAATCCCACGCGCAACTGGCGCGGTTGGCCGTAAATGTCATTACCCGTGGCAAGCGTGTAGGCCCAGCGATTGTCGAGATTGACGGCGCGATAGAACGCTTCGTAATTTGGAATCTGCTTGAACTGTTCAGCCAACGGGCTGTTCAACCAGCCGTCGTCATCCGGCTCGCCGGTTGTGGGATAGACATTGAGGACGTTCTTCTTGTTGAGCAGATTCAGCGCATGAATGTAAATTTCCAAATCGACGTTGCCGAGCGCGAAAATTTTATTGAGGCCGAGATCGATTTGAAAATTCCACGGCGTTCGCACCCGGTAAGTTGCGTCTCCCAAAAGAGGATTAAGCAACGACCTTACGCCGATATTGTAAGGATTGGATTGCCCGAGCGTCAGCGGAGCTTCAATCATGGTATAATAATGCCCAGTCGTCGCAGAAAGAATGGCGTGCAGGCCGAAGCCTTGCAATACGCTGCTTTCATTTTGGGGGAAACGATAATCGAGCAACAAAAGGCCGCGATGCGGCGTGGCGGCGTCATTGGACACGGTGATGACCGGATATGTCACCGTGCCGTCCGAAACTAAAACTCGCGTCGGGCCGGTTTCGTCTCCGACAAAGTCCGTCCAAGTATAACGCAAGCCTGCTTGCCAACGAGAGTTTCTCGTAAGGCTTACATTCAGCTCAACACCGCGTGCATCGCTGAGGAGAGCTTCGTTGCGCGAAAAATATACGGCGCTGGCTTTGAGTTGACCGGCAAACGAGTGCCGCACACCGATTTCATACTTGGTTTGACTTGCAGGTTCACCGCTCGCAAGAACGTAGTTGAAACCATACCCGCTCGCAGCGTTGTTCAGTCCTAAAAATCCAAAGGGCGTGAGGTATTTGCCGAAGCTGCAGTGCAGCACGGTATGTTCGCGCAGCACGGGCAACGTAAAGCCGAAACGCGGCAAAAAATGATTCGTGGGCGGCGCTTCCGACTCTTCATAAAGGTCGAGCAACGGATCATCAACCGGCGTCAGCACAATCGCTTTAGTAGCGACACGTTCATACCGCAAGCCAACATTGAGCAAAACGCGCTGCCATTGATACTCGCTTTGCAGATACGCGGAGAACAGATTGGGCGAGCGCGGCCCATTTGCGCCGGAATCGACTTCTTTGCCGTCTACGTCGTAGCCGAGATAGGTAATCGCGCCCCAACGCGAGAGTTCGAGTGCGCGTTGTTCCGGCGAGGGAAATGTGCGCGACAATTTTCCGTCTCGCCCATATAAAAAAACGAGTGTGCTTTGAATGTCACTAACGCGATAGTTACGCAGGGACCAACGATCAAAGCGCAAACCGGTTTTGATTTTCCAATTCGAATGCAGCAGCGCAGTGAAATCCGTCGCAAGGCCAAGATGAGACTGCCGGCCTTTTTGAAAATTATTGATTGGCGTGCCGCGCGCGGCGAGTTGAAAATTTATAATGACGCTGTGCGGCAGCGGGCCGTAATAAAGTTCTCTCCAATCGGAATAACCTAGCGGCGTCACTTTCGTGCTGTCGCCATAACTCATCCAATCGTCGCCAAACGCGGGGTCGGCGTTCGTGAAAGATTGCTGTGAATAAGAAAGATTGATCGCATAAAAACTTTTTGCGGAGAGCGCATGCGTGGCGCGCAAACTGAGCAAACCCGTCTTCGCGGTGTTCTCTGCGCTGCGTTCGAGGTTGAAATAGTTGTTGAGCGAGCCGGTGAAGGTATCGGTTCCGAGCGGACGATTATCGTGCGCATACGCGCCGGTGAGACGAAGATTGAACGCGGCTTTCGCGAAAAGAAGATTGCCCTGCACAGTGTTGTTCTGCAGCCAATTGTGCGGCAGGTAATTGCGTTCATACGCGATCGCATCGGGCAACGGCTCGCCCGCCGGCCTTCCTTCTAAACCATCGTCCGTTAAATTCTCAAACCTGAACGGCTCGACGAAACTGACGGTGCGATTGCGCATGTAACCGTGCTGGCCCGCGAGGAAGTAGCGCGCATGCGCGCCGAGCGGACCGCCAATGGTCACAACTGCATGGCGATAGCCGAAAGAGGAAGTGCCGAGAAATTGCTCGCCCGGCTTGGCGAGATCATCGGTGCGATAGTCGAGCGTCGCGTGAAGTTTCTCGCCGCCGCTGCGCAAAATGGTATGTACCGGGGCGAGATTGGAGTTGCCCAATTCTGCGCCGAACGCGCCGCTGTAGAGTTGAATCTCCTCGATGGCCTCGGGAACGGCTTCGATCGTCGCGGCGCCGTTGTTCGCGAGCAAACTGCTTGCGTTCACGCCGTTGAGAAATGAAGTCAACTCGCTTGCGAAGCCGCCGCGAATGTAAAGCTCGCCGTTCTGCTCGAGTACGCCGGTTTCGAGCTTTAATAATTTTTCCAGCCCGCGCACCGGGGTGTTCTGAATATAATTTTGTTCGATACGATGCACCGTGCCGGCGCTTTCGATTAGTTTGATCGAATAACTCGAAGCCTCCGCACGTTCTGCCCATTGCACTTCGAGACGCGTAGTCGTGAAGGCATGAATAGCAACGGCTTCGATTACGAGCGCCTCGCTTGTCGTGCTCGCGAGGCGAACGGCGTATTTTCCCGGCCAAAGGCCGAGTAGAATAAACTCGCCCTCGTCATCAGCTACCGCTTGACGCTCAAATTCCTCCAATGTGATCGTAACACCCGCAACCGGCTGCCCGGAATTTTTATCCGTGATCTTGCCGCGCAACTCGCCTTCTTGCGCAAATGCCAAAGCCGCTGCGAGCAACAAGACCGCACTCGAGCATCGAATAAGTTGGTTCATTTCGGCTCTCCCGGTTTTTTCATGGAAATTTCTCATGCCTGCTATGGCACGAGATAGTTACATCGACTCGAAAAATATAGCTTGGTGGGGTTAGATTGGCAAGATCAAAAATCAAAATACCTTCGCCCGAGCTACGTTTCTCCACCGATCTGAGGGATTACCGGCTCCGGGATTTTTCGCTTGACACCCAAAACCAAAGCCGCTACCTTGCCGCATGAAGAAAAAAACCGTTCGACTCATCGGCGTGCCCATGGATCTCGGCCAATCGCGGCGCGGCGTGGACATGGGCCCGAGCGCTTTGCGTTACGCAGAATTGGCAACCCGGCTGCGCAAGCTCGGCCACGCCGTGGAAGACGCCGGCAATCTCGAAGTGCGCGTGCGTGACACGCTCTCGCCCGAGGGCGGCTTGGCCTTCCTGCCCTCTGTGGTCCATACTTGCAATCTCGCTTATGAACAAGGCCGCAAGGCCGTTGCCGAGAACTGCACTCCGATTTTTATCGGCGGCGATCATTCCATCGCCGCGGGCACGGTCGGCGGCGTCACGCACGACGAGCCTTCGGGCTTGTTGTGGATCGATGCGCACGGGGATTTCAACACGCCGGAAAGCTCGCCCAGCGGCAACATCCACGGCATGCCGCTCGCCGCGCTGCTGGGAAAAGGCGCGCCAGAGTTGGTGAATATCGGCAGGCCCGGGCCCAAGCTCAAGCCCACGGACGTGGTGTTGTTCGGTGTGCGCGATTTGGACGATCACGAGCGTGTGCTCTTGAAAGAGAGCGGCATCACGATTTACACCATGCGCCACATCGACGAGCGCAGCATTCCGGTGGTGCTGCACGAGGCGCTCGAGCGCTTACATCATCTGCCGCGCATACACGTGAGCTTGGACGTGGATTGTTTGGATCCGTGGGATGCCCCCGGCGTCGGCACGCCCGTTCCCGGCGGGTTCACTTATCGCGAAGCGCATCTCATAATGGAGATGCTCTATGACAACGGCAAAGTCGGTTCAATTGATGTCGTAGAGATCAACCCCATTCTCGATCAAAAAAACCACACCGCCGGCCTTGCCGCAGAGCTGCTCGCCTCGCTGTTGGGGAAATCGATTTTGTGATTGTTGCTTGCCGCAGTGGGCGGCGTTGCACAAACATGAGCCTGATCACATTGGCTCTCTTCAACACGGTGTTGTGTCTGAACGGCGAAAACCACGTTGCTCTGATTTAGTTTCCATCAAAATCTCCGCAGAGGGAAAAATAGCCAGTACGGATATTTCGTCGCGTGATCCAAAATCATTACAAGCCGGCCGGGGAACCCGGCACGCGCGGCTACCCTCGTCAAAGAATCCATTTTGAATAGGCGAATGCTCGTGCTCAAACACATTGCGCGCTTTGTCTTCTTGCTGGCCGGTATTTGGACGTTGAATTTTTGCTTGATTCGGTTGAGCCCGGGCGATGCCACAAACGTTTATTGGGGGCCGTACAGTGATCGCGCGAGCTTGGAAACTCTGCGCGCGCAAAGAGGTTTGCAGCTCCCCTTCTGGGAACAATTTCAGTTGTGGACCTTGCGTTTCTTGCAAGGCGATTGGGGTTATTCGTGGACCCGCCATCGGCCGGTGCTAGCCATACTCAAGGAAGCCATACCCTCGACTTTGCAGCTCACGAGTCTCGCACTTGCTTTCAGCTTCATCCTCGGCTCGGCATGGGGCGTGCTCGCGGGATGATATGCCGAGCATACTTTCGGCTGCGTGTTGAATTTTTCCGGTTTGATCATTTATGCGCTCCCAACTTTTTGGCTGGGCTCGCTCGCGATCTTGTTCTTCAGTATAAAGCTGCAATGGCTGCCTTCCTCGGGAATGAGTTCGCTCTTCCTTGACGAAGCTGGTTTGGAGTCGCAGGTATGGGATCGTGTGAGGCACATCCTTTTGCCCGCCACCATTTGAGGGCTTGCCGGCGCCGCGGCCGTTTCGCGTTTCGTCAGGGCGCAAATGCGCAACGTTCTGCGCCAAGATTTCATTCGCCTCGCCCAAGCCAAAGGGCTTTCGCAGCGCGAGGTATTGCTCAAGCACGCTTTGAAAAATGCGCTTCTGCCCGTGATCACTTTGCTCGGGCTTTACTTTCCCTTTTTGCTCGGCAGCGCGCTCGTGATCGAAGTCATCTTCGCATGGCCGGGGATGGGGCGCATAGCCTACGAGGCGCTCATGAGCAAAGATTATCCGGTGCTCTTTGCCGTGAATCTCATCACCGCGGCCATGACCATCGCGGGCAATACGGCCGCGGATTTATTGTACCATTTTCTCGACCCGCGCGTTCGGCGCGCGTGAGCCGGCATGAAGAGACCATTGCGAAATAGGCGCTCACAAAATCGCCAGCTCCGCGCAGGCGCGCTGTTGCTTGCAATCATCCTTTCGCTCTCCGCTGCAGCGCCGCTGCTCACGCCTTACTCGCCCGACAGCCAGAACGCTTCGGCAGCAACTCGCCATTTGCCGCCCTCACTGGAGCATCTTTTGGGAACGGACCAATTCGGCCGCGACGTGTTCACGCGTGTGCTGTTCGGCGGACGAATATCTTTGCTGATCGGCACGATCGCCGTCTTGTTGTCCATCTCGCTCGGCGCGCTCTATGGCGCAGTCTCCGGTTTTGTGGGCGGCGCCTGTGACAATGTGCTCATGCGCTTCGTCGACCTCGTGCTGGCGTTTCCTCTCATCTTCTTCTCCGTGACTGCCCTCGCGCTCTTCGGCTCGAATTTAACCGCACTCATTCTCATTCTCGCGCTCACCGGTTGGATGGACGTAGCGCGGCTCGTGCGCGCCGAAGTGTTATCGCTCAAAGAAAGAGCATTTATTTTGAAAGCACGCGCCGCGGGCTTGAATAAAAGCAGATAGATCTTGCGGCACCTCATTCCCAACACGTTCGCCACCGTGGCTGCGGCCTCGGCGCTTCGCGTCGCAGACGTGATTCTGCTGGAATCCACGCTGAGTTTTCTAGGCGTGGGCGTGCAGCCGTCGGTTGCAAGCTGGGGCACAATTCTCACGGCGCACGCGATCTTTAGCTTGGTGTCGCCGCCGGGCCGCATCGTTGCCGGCACAATCACATTGCGCGAAAAAAATCTTCTCGCCTTGAATGAAAAACAACTCAGCGCGATCCGCGGCAAGGAAATGGGATTAATCTTGCAAGATGCGCTTTCGGCACTGAATCCGGTCATGCCCGCCGGCGAGCAAATCGCGGAAGTGTTGCGCCGGCACCAGGGGTTGGATAAAAAATCCGCGCAGCAACAGACGCTGGCGTGGATGGAAAAAGTACGCTTGCCGTACGCGGATAAATTGTACGGCAACTACCCGCACCAACTCAGCGGCGGGCAGCGGCAACGCGTTTTGATTGCGATTGCGCTGGCATGCTGTCCCGCGCTGGTTGTGGCCGATGAACCCACCAGCGCATTGGACGTTGCGCTGCAAAGCGAAATTCTCACTCTGCTCAAAGAGCTCAAAGCCGAGCTGCAGCTCGCCATGCTGTGGATCACGCACGACCTCGCCGTGGTGGCGCAAATCGCCGACCGCGTCGCTGTGATGCAAAATGGCCGAATCGTCGAGCAAGCGCGTACGCACGAGCTCTTCGTTGCGCCGCAGCATTCCTACACGAAAATGCTGCTCGGTGCCGTTCCGCGCATTTGTTTTGGAGTCGAGCCTTTCCCGCTTTCTTGACTTTCTCAATCTTTTCCGTAGATTGTCGCGCAAAGGAGATCGAACCTCGTCATGCTCAACCAGCAAAGCCCGATTGTCATGAACGCGTCTGCGGCCTCGCCAAATTTTTCCCACCTCTTCAGTTTTGCCGAGGCGCTCAACCAACAAAACGATTTTGCAGAGATTTTGCGGCTCGTGGCGCAACAGGCTGCCGGTTTGTTGCGCGCCGACCTTGCGTTGATCTTCATGGTCAATCCGCGCACGCGGCACACGGTGAGGGCTTTGTACCACGTGGGGGCACTGGCAAATCAGCAGCGTTATCACGCCATTCACCAACAACTCGCGGGCTTGGTGATCACCCACAAACAGCCGCTCCGCAGCGACGACATTAGCGCCGATGATCGCTTCACGCGCATGCACTGGCAAGATCTCGTGCTGGGTTCGGCCATCTGCGTGCCGCTGCAAGTCGAAGGGCTTATCATTGGCTCCCTATTGTTGGCGAACACCACAAACGAAAAATGCTTTACGGAAGAAGACTTGGCGTATTTGGAAAAACTGGCGCTCGTGGCTTCGCCCTATTTGCGCAATTCGCATAAAATCGCTGAATACTTTGAAGCGCCTTTGCCTGAAGCCACGCTGCTCACAAAGTATAAACAAGTGGGATTGATCGGCAAAAGCGCGAAGTTCATCGAACTGCTCAAGACCATCGAGGCCGCGGCGCGCTGCGACGTGCGCGTCTTGCTCGAAGGCCAAACCGGCACGGGCAAGGAATTGGCCGCGCGCGCGATTCATCAATTCGGCTCGCGCCAACCACATCCTTTCGTGGCAATGGATTGCGGCGCGATTCCGGAGAACTTGATCGAAAGCGAGTTGTTCGGCCACCTCAAAGGCGCATTCACCGGCGCGCAGCACGAGCGCAAAGGCTTGTTCGAAGAGGCCGAGCGCGGCACGCTGTTCATGGACGAGGTCGCGAACTTGCCGCTCCATCTGCAAATCAAATTCATGCGCGTGTTGGAGGAGAATGAAATTCGCCCGCTGGGCAGCAACGCAACGCGCAAGATCGATGTGCGTCTCGTCGCCGCTTCGAGCCGCTCGCTCCGCGAATTGGTGAGCCAACAGCTCTTTCGGGAAGATTTGTATTACCGCCTGCATGTTTATCCGATCGCGATTCCGGCGCTGCGCGATCGCCAGGAAGATATACCCCTGCTCGCCGAACATTTTCTGCAATGCGCTGCAAGGCAACAACAGAAGCAAGTCGAAACCTTTCACGAAGAGTTGGTTGAATATATGCGAGCGCGTCCGTGGCCCGGCAATATCCGGCAATTAGAAAACTTCGTGGAGCGCCTTGTGACGCTGGCCGCGCCCGCGAGCAAAACCCTCGGCCCGGAAATTTTGCCGCACGATCTCAAACAAGATTTCAAAGAACATCAATGCGGGCAACAAGCTTTGCCCGTCTCGCAATCGCTCTCAGAAAGTGTCGCGGCATATGAAGCCAAGCTCATTCGCCAAGCCTTGGCGGCTGCCGATTGGAATCAATCGCAAGCCGCGCGGCAATTGCGCCTGCCCGTGCAAACGCTGCAATATCGCATGCACAAGCTGGGGATTGTGAAGCCGTAGTGCAAGCTTCCAGCCTGCGGATCAACCAAGCCGCGCTTGCTCTCGGTGAAGCGGTTTGCTATATTGCAAAAGTTGAAACCAATTTTTCGGACGAAGATTTGTGCTGATCTTTTGGAGCAATACCAATGAAACGAAATGCGACCTCGAACGAGCGGAAGAAGCAAAACGCCGATGCACGCAGCATGTATTGGTGGCCGATTACGGAGACCAAAATCCGCCAAGCCGCCGAGAAAATTGCCGCCGCAACCCATCCGGAAAAAATCATCCTATTCGGCTCTTTTGCGCACGGCAACCCCACACGGGATAGCGATGTCGATTTATTGGTGATCATGCCCTCCGCGCAGGATCAACGCGCTAATGCGAGAGAGATATCTGAGATTCTGTATCCTCGGCCGTTTCCCGTCGATATCCTTGTGCGCACTCCCGCCGAAATCACCGAGCGTTTGCAGTGGGGCGATGGCTTCATCTCTGACATCGTAACGAAAGGCAAAGTGCTCTATGAACGGCCAAGCAGTTGAAGAATGGGTTGCGAAAGCCGAGGACAACTATCTCAGCGCCCTCACTTTGTCGCGTCGTCGCAGGCAACCCGTTCCTGATGTGGTTTGCAATCAATGCCAGCAATGTGTGGAAAAATATCTCAAAGCATTCTTGGTTCGCCACAATATTTACTTTCCCAAGATTCATGACTTGATTCAGTTGGAAGAATTAGCCGTTCCAGTGAATGAAGAAATTCACTCGCTTCACGAGCTTCTTCTCGTGTTGAATCCTTATGGCATCGATATTCGTTATCCGGGCTTGAAAGCCTCGCTTGAAGAATCTAGAGAAGCCGTCAAAGCGATGAAGAGATTACGCCATCATTTGCGTTTGCTGTTGGGTTTGTAAGCCTTAAACGCGCGCGAAAATCACATGCTCGGCCCAATCATCTCCCACTACAAAATTCTCTCCCTGCTCGGCGAAGGCGGGATGGGCGTGGTCTATAAAGCCGAAGACCTGCGCCTCGGCCGCCACGTCGTGCTCAAATTCCTCGCGCCTTATCTCACCCGTGAAAATCATCATCACGCGCGGGGAAGTGAAGATCGTCGACTTCAGCTTGGCGAAATTGGGACGGTCAAAAAATATATTGTGAAATCGCTGAAACCACATTACATTTAATTGCTTCTTTCAGACAATTGACGAGCAAACAATGAAGAGAACAGTTTATCTTGACACCACGATCCCCAATTACTATTTCGACGAACGGGAAAGCATAAAGAAATTTGCCGAGATCACCAGAATGTGGTGGCAGGAAGAGCGGCATAATTTCGACGTTTGGATTTCGGAAGAAACGCTCAACGAGTTGAGCGAAGGCATTTATCCGCACCAAAAGGAGGCTATAGAATTTGCGGTCAAGCTTCCGGTGCTGCCGTCGGATGAAAAAATTGTGGAGATCGCGCGAGTCTATCTCGAAAATCATCTTGTGCCGCAGGTTTTGAAAGGTGATGCGCTGCATTTAGCCTATGCTTCATTTTATAAAATCGACTTCTTAGTGACGTGGAACTGCAACCATTTGGCGAATGCCAATAAAAAGCAGCACATACGTCGCATCAACACGCGGCTGAATCTCTTCACGCCGGAGATCGTAACCCCATTGGAATTATTTACGGAGAGCACCGATGCTTACTAATCCTTTGTTGCAGGCAAAATACGAAACGCAGATGCGTCTCGACGAAAAAGCGCAGCATGATATTAGGCAATACGTTGAAAACTCCCATCGCACCGTTCTAGAATTGGCTCGGAAGCATGGGTTGACGATTCGCTATGGCGAAATTAAAGGCGGTTATTTGGAACCGGTACATGAAAAATTAGCTTCGCGCGAGAGTTCACATGTTCTCGAAGCGTTTTAAATTCGGAAAGGCTTTTGATATACTTTGTACAGGGAGGGATGCAGCATAGCCTTTCTCCGCGCGGGATCATCTCTATGAAATAAATCGCTCCTCAAAAATGAGTTGATTCATGCTCGGCCAAATCATTTCTCACTACAAAATTCTCTCCCAGCTCGGCGAAGGCGGCATGGGCGTGGTCTATAAAGCCGAAGACCTGCGCCTCGGCCGCTTCGTCGTGCTCAAATTTCTCGCGCCTTATCTCACCCGCGATGCGCAAGCCCTCGAACGTTTCATCAACGAAGCCAAAGCCGCCTCCAGTCTCGATCATCCCAACATTTGCACCATCTATGAAATCGGTGAGGCCGAAGACGAGCAGTTGTTCATTGCGATGGCGTATTATGAAGGGGAAACGCTGGCGGAGCGATTAGCGAAGGGCGAGGAGCGAAAGGCAAGGGGTGAAGGGCGAGAGGCGATGGGTGAAAGGCGAGGAGCGAAGGACGAAGCGCCCGTCACCCCTCCCTCTTCGCCCCTCGACATTACAGGTGGATTGCCGCTATCCGACGCACTAGCGATCGCGACGCAGATTGCCAACGGGCTCGCGTGCGCGCACGAGGCGGGCATCACGCATCGCGACATCAAGCCTGCGAATGTCATCATCACGAAACGCGAGGAGGTGAAGATTCTCGATTTCGGTTTGGCGAAGCTAGCTGGGCATTCGCATTTGACGAAGACCGGCTCGACTCTGGGCACGGTCGCTTACATGTCGCCGGAACAGGCGCAGGGCTTGCCGGTGGATCAGCGCACGGACATTTGGTCGCTCGGCGTCGTGCTCTATGAAATGCTCGCCGGGCAATTGCCATTTCAAGGAGAATATGACCAGGCTGTGCTGTACGCGATTGTGAACAAGGATCCGGAGCCGGTCACGGTTTCAAGAAAGGATATATCTGTATATTTTGAGAAGGTGGTGAAGAAATGCCTTGCCAAGGAACCTGCTGATCGCTACCAAAATATCTCTGAGTTTCTTGATGACCTCAAGCAATCTGGGGAGAGTGAATATTCACCATCTATAAAGCCAAGGCGGAAAGCCGTTACACCCGCCGGCAAAAATTTGAAGAAGCTCTCTCGTCTCAAATGGCCGGTGGCGATTTTGGTGTTTGCGATGATCGGAGCGGTTCTTCCCTACTTGATCAACTCGTTCTCAACGAAAACCACGCAACCTCTGGAGGAAATCCCCCTCACCACCCTGCCCGGACTTGAATGGACGCCTGCGTTCTCTCCTGATGGTAATATGATAGCGTTTACATGGAGTGGAGAAGATAAGAAGCCCAACCCTGACATCTACGTCAAGATCATCGGTACGGAATCACAACTTCGACTTACCACGTATCCAGGTTTTGATATTTTTCCGTCTTGGTCGCCCGATGGCCGGTACCTCGCCTTTGGCCGCCGTTATGCCGATGCCAAGCGGAGGGAGGCCATCATGATTGTCCCAGCTTTAGGGGGACCCGAACGGAAGCTTTATGAGGTGGATTGGGGAGATTATGAAGCACATAGTAATTTAGCCTGGTCGCCGGATGGTAAATGCTTAGCGTTTGCAGAACCGGATTCTTCGCATCGGGTTTTCAGTATTTTCCTGTTGGCGTATGATACTTTGAAAAAACGCCAACTGACTTTCCCTCCAGCGCAGTATTATGGAGACCATTATTGCGCCTTCTCGCCGGACGGAAATCAGTTGGCAATTGTACGCAATGAGAGTGCTGTCAATGGAGATATTTACTTGGTATCCATCACGGGCGGCGAACCGAAACGATTGACTTACGTTAACAGGCCTATTCAAGGCTTGGCATGGACGCCAGACGGTCACGAAATTGTTTTTAGTTCAAGGCCCGATGATGATCTCCGCCTCTGGCGAATATCAGCTTCGGGAGGCGAGTCTGAGCCTTTGGGCGTGGCGGGAATGAATCCATCCATTCCACTCAGCAAACATAAACTGGCATACGTAGTGGATCGTACAAATGCCGACCTTTGGCGAATTGATCTCACCGACGCCAAAAAACAAAAGACCAAGCCGGCAAGATTAGCTCCCTCGAGCCGTATTGAGGCGCAGCCACAAATCTCTCCGGAAGGTAGTATGGTTGCTTTCAGTTCAAATCGTACCGGAAAACCTGAATTGTGGAAGTGCGACAGTGAGGGCCGCAATCCCATTCAACTCACCTCTTTTGGAGGCTTAAACGGTGGGGCTGGACGCTGGGCACCCGACAGCCGTTATATTGCTTTTGATGATCGCCCGGAAGGCCATAGCGATGTATTTGTCATCAGCGCAGCAGGCGGAACTCCACAACGTATTACCACCGAGGCTTCAGAAGATTTTTTGGCAAGTTGGTCAAGGGACGGGCGCTGGATGTATTTCACTTCCAATCGCAACGGCGAATATCAAATCTGGAAGCAACCGGCGGCGGGCGGCAAACCAATTCAAGTCACCAGGCAAGGCGGATACGCCGCTTTCGAGTCGTTTGATGGCAAATGGTTGTGTTACAGCAAAACTGCGGCTCCCGGCGGCATTTGGCGAACGCCGGTCGATGGAGGCAATGAGTCTTTGGTTCTCGAGGTTGAGATTGGTTGGGGCCAATGGGCATTGGCAGAGGATGGCATTTATTACGCCGCAGAGACGGATTCTGTTTACACCATCGACTTTTTCAGTTTTGCAGCCAGCAAGGCGACGACTGTTGCGGTGGCTCCAGGATCATACTGGTTTCACAACATCTCCGTCTCACCGGATCAACGATGGCTGGCTTTCACGTACATTGAATTTGAAACCGAGATCATCTTGGTGGAGAATTTTTAGTAATAGGTGGAGGGCCAAGGGCGGAAAGTGATGGGCGCGCTCTTCAACTTTTGCTCTCCGCACTCGTCCAAATTTTGAGAAAAACCCATACCCCCTTTCAAATTTTTTAGGGTTCTATGTTGATTTGTATGGGTAATCATAGCTTGGATGATTAACTTTGCCGCATGAACAGTGAACGATTATTCGAACTCGCATTGGGCCTCACACCGCCATGGTGTATTGAGCGCCTAGTATTTTCGCAAAACACTTCGGGCCAAAAACAACTCGATCTCTACCTGGCCTTTTCGAAGGGCGCCAAATTTAACCCAAATTAACGGATAAGGCACTTCGAACGCGCAAAGATGCTGTGGCTGGGGTTTTTTGACCTGAAAGGAGCACGTACACAGCAAAAGAGGTGGGGAAGAAAGATGAAACGCTAGCGAAGG